>Ga0308157_10008305_pt1 | contig 11853 bp, 7 predicted proteins | sample PhyBR1_FD_201035 | JGI IMG/M metagenome (GOLD analysis project Ga0308157, IMG submission 201035) | Phyllosphere microbial communities from UC Gill Tract Community Farm, Albany, California, United States - DLSLB.R1 | ecosystem: Host-associated > Plants > Phyllosphere > Unclassified | place: USA...
CGACGGCAACGGCATTGTTTATGAACGGCAAGTCGGAAGCCTTGGTGCAATCGATGATCGACGCCAATCCGCTCAAGCGTCTTGGCCAGCCCGACGACATCGCATCGGTCGTGGCATTTCTAGCCAGCCCCGATGGTGGCTGGGTCAATGGTCAGACGATCCGCGCCAATGGCGGTTTCGTCTGACCAGGTTTCAGGCACGTCCGCAGCTACGGGCGCTTGCTTCGTGGCCGACAGCGGGCGCTCGTTAGGCACTACCTCCGGACGCAAGAGCGTCTAGGTTCGGGAACGAGCCCGCCAGCGGCACGCTTGCAACGACCCAGTCGTCGACATTCACGCCTTCGTTCGTCTCGATAGCAAACGGCTTTTGACCTCTACCACCAGTCCGGGCAGACAGAAGTCCGCCCGGACCCAATTCGCAACGACGCCTACATGCCGGCTGCGGTGGGGCGGACGATGATCTCGTTGATGTCCACTCCCTCAGGCTGCTCCAGCGCGTAGCGGATTGCTCGCGCGATTGCGTCGGGGGTCAGCGACTTTTGCCGCCAGGTGGTCAGCGCCGAGGCGATATCCGGATCGGTGATGTCATTGCCCAATTCGGTTGCCACGACGCCCGGCGAGATGATCGTCGTGCGGATGTCATCATGCTCCTGGCGCAACCCTTCCGTGATCGCCCAGACCGCGTATTTGGTGGCGCAGTAGACGGCCGCGCTCGGCATCACGAAATGCGCGGCGATCGATGCGACGTTCACGACGTGGCCGGCCTTCTGCGCAACAAATCGAGGCAGCACGGCAGCGATCCCGTTCAGCACGCCATGAACGTTGACGTCGATCATCCGCGTCCACTCGTCCTGTTTCAGCGCAGCAAGGGGTGACAGAGGCATCACGCCCGCATTGTTGATCAACACGTCCACGCGCCCGAACCGCGCTTCCGCGGCGTCGGCGAAGGCGGCGAAGCCTGCTGCGTCGGTCACGTCCAGCCCGTGCCACGCGACATTCGCGCCAAGCTCTGCCGCGAGCGTTTCGAGGCGATGGGTCCTGCGCGCACCGATGAAGAGGCGCGCGCCCCTGCCCGCCAGTTCACGCACAGTGGCCTCGCCAATACCGCTCGAGGCGCCGCTGATCAGCACTGTCTTGTCAATGACGTCGTTCATGATCGTTCCTTTTCTGTCGCCATGAAGGCTGAGCACAGATGGAACCGAGATGTCGGCAGGCGTGAGACTGATCGGCCGCAATGCTTGCACGATCCTCCGAAATGACGCCGCCCCCGCTTGCGAGAGCGGGCAACAGCGGACACGGTCCCTCGATGAGCACGATCGCAGACCTAGCCGCGCTGGTGGCGCGCCATGTTACCAGAACCGGGATGGCAAGCACGCCGATCGATCGATTGTCGCTGTTCCGCGCCGATGAGCCGACCGTGCCCTTGCCGGCCGTGTATGATGCTTCGCTTTGCATAATTGCCCAAGGTTCAAAGAGGGTTTCGCTAGGCGGACAGAGCTTGCTTTACGATGCCGCGCATTACCTGCTGGTCTCGGTCGACCTGCCGCTCGTCGGACACGTCATCCAAGCGGATCGCGAGGCTCCGTACCTCTGTTGCAAGATCGACATCGACCAGGCGGTGCTGGCGGACCTCATCCTGGAGGAAGGCGCCCGGGCGCCCAAGGCAGATCTACCAGCGCTTGCGGTATATCGCAGCGACGACGATCTGGTCGATGCAGCGTGCCGACTGGTGCGCTTGCTGGACCAGCCCGACAGCATCGCTGTGCTGGCGCCACTGATCGAGCGGGAGATTCTGTATCGTTTACTCAAAGGCCCCCACGGCCCCGCTCTTCGCTACCTGGCGGTCGCCGACAGTCATCTAAATCAGGTCAGCCGCGCCATTGCGACGATCCGCACAGGGTTCGACCGACCGCTCCGGATCGGCGACATTGCCACCGCCTCGGGCATGAGCCCGTCCTCCTTGCACGAACACTTCAAGGCAGTGACGAAAATGACGCCGCTGGAGTATCAAAAGCAACTACGCCTGCAGGAGGCGCGGCGCCTGATGCTGTCGGGAGGCACAAACGCAAGCGGCGCAGGTTTTGCCGTGGGGTATGAGAGCCCATCGCAGTTCAACCGCGAGTATGCGCGCCTGTTTGGCGCGCCGCCCCGTCGTGACATCGAACAGCTCCAGCGCAGCGGCAATTTACTGACGCCAGTGTAGCCTCCCTTTTTCGATGATGACCTATTCTCAGACGTCCAACGTAAGGGCAACGTGGCCCAAAAGCAGACAAACATTCATTTCGTCTTCTTATGCTATCGTTTCGTAAGAACAAGTCAGGAACCAATTTACTAATAGGCAGTTTTCCAAATGCATCACAAGATGGTGTCTGCTGGAGCCAAACGATGGCGAAGAACGAGCACACGAGCGAAAAGGCTGGCAAGGCCGCCTCGAAGGTCCTGAAGGACGGACGAACCGGGAAGGACTCAAAAACAGCTGCTGGATCTGCATTATCTCAGCGCCCCGACAAGAAGAAGAAGAAGTGACTGGCGGGGCCGGTTGGTACCGGCCCCACACGTCACCATGTCGACCCAGAACCCGACACTCAGGATAATCTGATCGCTTGTCGATACCAGCCGTTCGTTCAGGTCAATCCGACTGCAACGTCGGCGCGCGCAAATCGCGAGCTTAATCGTTGATCGAGAGGTCGACTGACGTAAACGGTCTACTTTACAGCGAACTGCGGAAGGGTGATGAAGGCGATATGCGGTTCACTGCCGATGGCCCGAATATTCCCGGCAACCTGCTCGATGCACGGGACGACGGCCAAGTAATATTTTTTTGCGGATCCGGCGTGTCCTTGCATCAGGCAGGCGGACCGACCTTCCCCCAGCTAGCCCAGCGCGTGATCACCGAATTGGGCGTTCCGAGCCAAAGCACGGCAGCCCAACTTTTAGGAATAGCGCAGACCCTGCCAGCGATTGACGGTGTCGGAAGCGTGATCGCTACCGACCAGATTTTTGGACTACTCGAGCGCGACTTCCCCGTACACGATGTACGACGAGCAGTCGCTAAGGCGGTCAAACCGCCTCAGACCGCCATTCTTGATGCGCATAGGTCGCTTCTCGACCTTTCACGCGGACCAGACGGCATCACGCGGTTGGTAACGACCAATTTCGATCTGCTGTTCGAGGCAGCTTCGTCAACGCCGCTCGATTGTCTTGTCCCTCCCCTGTTTCCCAATCCGTCGAAGGGTACAGGGTTTCGCGGGATCGTGCACCTGCACGGCAAGGTCAACGACGCGTACGACGATATTGACAGCGAAGAGTTTGTTCTCTCCTCGGCTGACTTCGGCCGAGCCTATCTTTCGGACGGCTGGGCAACGCGCTTCATGCAAGCGCTGATCGAGCGGTTTCGCATCGTCTTCGTCGGGTACTCTGCTGACGACCCACCCTTAAAATACTTGCTTGAAGCGTTGCGGCCAAACTATGCCGGCGATCGGTTGTACGCCTTCCAAAGCGGCGCCGCGAAAGCCGCCTCCGCGCTGTGGATGCAGAAGGGTGTTACCGCGATTCCGTTTGATCGTTTCGACCAACTCTGGTCGACGATCACTCTTTGGGCGGAACGCGCTCGCGATCCGGATGCCTGGCATATTAGTATCGCTGCGCTCGCGTCACAGCCGCCGGGGTCGTTGAAGTCCTTCGAACGTGGTCAGATTGCGCACTTAGTATCGTCCCAGGCAGGCGCTCGTGCCTTTCTCGCCGCGAAGCCGACGCCGCCCGCGCAATGGCTGGGCGTCTTCGACCCAGGGATCCGGTATGCCACGCCGAGGGATCGAATGATTGATCCAAAAGGGACGGCAATCGATCCATTCGCGCAGTTCGGTCTCGACAGCGATCTGCTACCGTCTCCGAGCAACCCGCAAAATCCTAGAAGCGATCGCGCACTACCCGACGGCGCGTGGTCGGCGCTCGAGCCGCTGCCAGCCGACACCTACCCGAACAGCTCGATCCCGCGATCGAGCATGCGCGGCGGAAGCGCCGAGGATCCGCATCAACTCTCTTCGCGGCAGTTCATTTTGTCCAACTGGCTCGGCGGAGTTGCCGACCAGCCATTCGCCATGTGGTGGGCTGCCGGACAGCATCATCTCCACCCCGCGCTCAGCCAAGCGATCGAACGAGCATTCGAAACGCCAACTGCTAATGCGGCGTTGCGCCAGACCTGGCGCGACTTGGTCGATGCGAAGCGAAAGAACAACCTGCGATATGGCGGGCACGATCTCGCCGCCTACGGCGTCGTTTCTTCCGCCACTACCTCTGGAGGTTGGTCCGAATGGCATATGCAGCGCCTATTCGAAGCAACCGCACCCCGACTGGCGGTGCGGCGCTCTTGGACGGACGTACCGGTCGATCCGACTGCGTCCATCGACAACGTCATTGCGTGGGAAGTCCATTACCCGACCTACCCTGAGATCGAGATTCCCGACGAGTGGCTCCGCCGATATGTCGATGGCTTGCGAAACAATTTGATGCTCGCTGTCGCCTTGGAGACGGGACTTCGCAGCCAACCATATTTCATGCTGCGCCCCTTCGAACCGATCGATGGCGACGACGCACAGGATTTCGGCATCAACCACGCCTCGGATTTCGCACATTACTTGGTCGGCGCTCTGCGCAAACTCATGGCCTTTGATCCGCAGGCCGCATCCGCCGAAGCAAAGCTGCTTCCGCGCCCATCAAGCCCGATTTTCTCTCAACTACAAATATGGGCGGCGGGCCAGTCGACTCTGTCAAGCGCACGAGAAGCGGCCGCGCTTTTTCGGAAGATCGATGCGGAGCACTTTTGGGACTCGGATTTGGAGCGGGATCTGCTTGGAGCGATCAAGGCCCGTTGGAACGATTTGACCGATCGCGACCGGGTCGCGGTTGCGCAGCGGTTCCTAAAAGGCCGCTCCCCCTGGCAGGGCGTCAATCGCCGCGACTTCCGGCGCTATCGAACGGCCGGCACGCTCAATCGCCTTTACTGGCTGCAGCGTGAGGGCTTGGCGACGCCAGCGGATATCGACGTCGGCGCAGAAATTACGCGATTGCGCCTGATCCTATCCGACTGGACACCCGAGGACGCGGAGGCAGAACTTGAGCGCGAGCGGTATCGGTCCGGTTGGGTGCAGATCGACACCGATGCCACCAACCTCCTCACGCTACCCCCGTCGGAGATTCTGGCAGCTATCGCGGCCGGCGGAACGCGAGCAGGCCCACTAATTGAGCGCAAACCGATCAAGGGCCTTATGGAGGCCAGGCCGGTGCGGACGTTGGCGGCGTTAAAGTTTGCCGAGCGACGGGGCGAAGCCGCGGCGGGTGCTTGGTCGGACATCTTGTGGGACGACGCGCGCGCAAAGGACGCGCCGCACGTCCGCCTGCTTATCGCGCTGCGACTGGCGGCCATGCCGGACGACCTTCTCGTCCCCAACCTCCAATCCTCCGGCTTTTGGCTGAAGCAGCGCGGGGGTGCGCTATGGCGCACCTATCCGGACGCCTATTTCAAGCTCTGGGATCGGCTCGCGACAACCGTGGCGGGGCACCCCGACGCGGCTGGATCAGGCATCCTTTCTGACGGCGAACCCGACTGGGTGACGAGTGCCATCAACTCGGTCGCCGGCCGATTGACCGAACTCTTGTTCGAAGAACTCGAATGGGCTGACGCGTCCCCTGCAACCCAAGTCAGATGGCTGGAGCGGGCCGGTCGGCTGCTGGCGCTCCCGGACGATCAAATAGCATTCGTCATTCCGATCCTTACCATGCGGTTGGCATACCTGTACTATTGGGTCCAGAACTGGACCGAAGAAAACGTGTTGTCGAAGCTAGAAGGAAATCCCGACGCCAGCGTGACCCGTTCAGCTCGTGCTGGATTCCTCGGCTACGGGAACGTCAATCGACAGCTGTTCACCCGCTTGAGACCGTTACTGCTGAGCCTGACGGCAGAGGAAAGCGCGCCGCGGCACGGCTATCGGCGGATCGTTGGCATCCTGTTGTCGGCGTGGCGCCAGCACGATGACGCCGGCGACCGGCTACTTTCGAGCGACGATCTGCGAGCGGCGCTAATGACGGCCAGCGATACCGATCGCGTAAATGCGCTCAATCATCTGCAGCGTTGGAACGAGGATGCAACGTCGGATCCCCCCGCGCCCGACGCGCTTGCCGACAAGTTGGCGTTTCTCGAAGAGGTATGGCCGCGGCAGAGTTTCGTCAGGTCGGGCGGCGCAATGTCGGCTCTCGCGCAGATCGCTCTTACCGGGGGTGAGCATGTCGCAATCCTCACCGAGGCGATCCTTCCACTCTTGACTGTGGTAGCCAACGCGGCCCCGCTGGGCCTGTGGTGGATGCACTCTCAAGACAAAACCGTCTCCGCAAATCCAGAAGAGTATTTGGCTGTCATGTCGGCGATACTGCCACCACGCGCTCGCGACTGGCCGTACGGTGTTCAGCAACTGATCGAGAAATTGGCCACCATCGATACGTTAAAAGGCGATCCGCGCCTGGTCGACTTGCAGCGGCGAATCGCCGGCATTTAGCTCGGGACCAACCGCGCGATCTCCACCAATCCTACCAGCGCGTGCTACTGAAAAAGTCCGAGTAGGGGGGACTGATTGCTGTGAAAGCACTACACTGTGCAGATGTCCGGAGATTTTGACGACTTCATCGAGCTTGATCGCACCTTCCGCGACCTCGCCATGTCCGAGGAGGAAGGCGACGACGCCAAGATGGTGCGCCTGTTTGCACGCGAGGCACCGACGGGCTGGGCAGAATTGCTTGCCGAGCCGCGCGTCATCATCCTGGCGGAAGCCGGGTCGGGCAAGACCGAGGAGATCCGGCACATCTGCCGTCGCCAGCGGGCCGACGGCAAGCAGGCTTTCTTCCTGCGCATTGAGCATGTCGCCGACGATTTCGAGACCTGCTTCGAAGAAGGAGATTACGACGAGTTCACGGCCTGGCTCGCGTCCGGCGAGACCGGCTGGCTCTTTCTCGACTCCGTTGACGAGGCGCGGCTGCGCGATCCCAAGGATTTCGAACGCGCGATCCGCCGGATCGGCAAGAAGATCGAGCGCGCGCTACCCCGCAGCCATATCGTCATCACCGGCCGCACCGAGGCGTGGCGCCCGGCGACCGATCTCCTCTTGTGCCGAAATTACCTGCGTTGGGATGCGCCGGCGAAGCAGACGGAGGACGTGCCGGAGCCGAAGGGCGAGAATGCGGTCGCGACCAAGCGCGGTAAGCAGCGTGAGAACAAGCACGCACCCTTCCGCATCGTCACCCTTGAAGACCTTCACGGTCCGCAGGTCGAGAAGTTCGTCCGCGAGAAAGGCGTAGAGGACATTAAGGCCTTTAGGACGGCGGTCGATCGCGCCGAGGCTTGGTCCTTCACCACCCGGCCGCTCGATCTCGCCGAAACGGTGGAATATTGGAACGAGCATAAGCGCATCGGCTCGCGGCTCGACCTCATGAGGAGCAGCATTGCCAAGCGGCTTGAGGAGCGCGACCAGGATCGCGCCGATGCGCGGCCGATCGCGGTCGACCGCTTACGCGAGGGCGTCCGGCTTGTGGCGGCCGCGACCACACTCTGTCAGGAGTCGGCAATCCGGGTGCCCGACGGGCACCAGAATGCGCAGGGTCTTCCGATCAAGGACGTCCTGACCAACTGGAATGACCAAGACTGTGCGATCCTGCTCTCGCGTCCGATCTTCGATCCCGGCATCTACGGCACAGTGCGTTTCCACCATCGCTCGGTGCGCGAATATCTGACCGCGGAATGGCTCCACGCCTTGCTTGTCGACGAGGGTTCGTGCGCGAAGATCGAGGGGCTCTTCTTCCGCCGGCAATATGGCATGGAGGTGATCGTGCCGACGATGCGGCCGGTGCTGCCTTGGCTTGCAGCGCTCGATCGCCGCATCCTCGACAAGATCGTGGAGCTGGCGCCTGAGGTGCTGTTCGAAGGGGGCGATCCGAGCAAGCTGCCGCTGGACACGCGCCAGCAGATCCTTCGTCAGACCTGCGAGCACCTCGCGCAGCCCGCGCACGGCCGCAGTATGATTGATTACGAAGCGGTGCAGCGCTTCGCCAATCCCGACCTCGCCGACACGATCCGCGCGCTGCTCGATCAATATGCCGCGGACGACGACATCACCTGGTTCCTGCTGCGCATGGTCTTCCATGGCGACATCGCGCCGCTCGCCGACAAGGCCAAGCATTTCGCGCTGACATCCCGCGCGAAATATACCCGCGTTGCTGCGATCCGGGGGGTTCTGACCGTCGGCACCCCAGCGGATGCCGCGGAGGTGCGCCGCGCCTTCCTTGCCGACGGACCAGGACTATCGCGGGACTGGCTTGGCGAGTTGCTTACCGATCTGCCGCCGACCGATGCCGCGATCGCCTGGCTATTGGAGGCGCTCGAAGCAGCGGCCCCCAAGGACCCGCATCAGGTCGACCCTTTGTCCGACCCGCTGGCGCGCTGCATTAACGAACTTCCGCTCGTGCGTTTGAGCGCGTTGATGGAGGGGCTTACTGCCCTTCTCCAGCGTGAGCCGGTGGTCGAGCGGCGCCATTGCCAGATTTCTGAGCGTTATAGCTGGCTTGCATCGACAGCGGCCCGCGTCGCGATCCGTCTCATCAAGGCGCGCGATCCGGCGGCCCTGTCGACCGCGACGCTGACGGCGCTCTGGCTCCTCCCGATCGCGAGCGACTATGGCCGGCATGACTTCGAGGGGATCCGTCAGGACCTGCCCAGTCTGATCCGTGCCTGGCCGGAGCTCAACTATGCGCTGTTCTGGCAATCGGTCGCGCAGGAGCGCGCGTGGCGCGAGCGCGAGAAGGACGAACGGCTCGTCGACTATTGGCACGTGTCCATCTTCGGCAGCTACTGGGCATTCGACCCGAGCAGCTTCGACGCGATCGCGGGCGATATAGCCGACCGGCCGCTCGCCGACGATCAACTGGTCGCCTTGACCCTCGCATTTGCGCTGTTCATCGCGGGCAAACGGCCGCGGCTATGGCGCGATCGGCTAAGGCGGCTCGCAGCCAAGGACGAAGCTCTGGCGGCGAAGTTAGAGTCGCTTCTCCATCCGCCCGCCGGCGAGCGCACCAAATACCGCCGGCAGCAGGCACGCTGGAAGCAGCGTGACGCGCGCATCGCGGCGGCACAGGAGAAACAGCTCGAAAAGGACAGGGCCAGTCTCGCCGGGCGCGTCGATCAGATCCGCGATCCGGGCAAGCCCGGCATCCCCACGCAGGATCAGCACTATTTGCATGAGAAGATGCGGTCGGCGGCGGACGAGCGCCACGATCGCTGGACCGATGGCAATTGGCGCTCGCTGATCGCCACCTATGGCGAGGAGGTCGCCACCGCGTTTCGCGACGCGGCGGTGCGTTTCTGGCGCGAACATGATCCGCGCACGCAATCTCAGGGCGCCCCGTCCAACACCACGCCCTTCGCAGTAATCTTCGGCCTGACCGGCCTCGCAATTGAAGCGCGCGAGGTGGAGGGCTGGCCCGCCAAGCTGACGCCGGCCGACGCCAAGCGGGCGACACGTTACGCGCTCTCGGAGCTGAACGGGTTTCCGAGATGGTTGCCCTATCTCTACGCAGCCTTCCCGGATGAGGTTGCCGGCGTGCTGTTGACCGAAATCCGGCACGAGCTCGAGGTCGAGACCAAGGACAGTGAGAGCTATTATGTTCTCTACGACATGGCATGGCGCGGCGACTTCGCGCGCGAGAAGATCGCGCCGGCACTGCTACCAGCGCTGCGCGGCAAGCGGGTAAACCTGCGCAATCTCGGCTATCTGCTGTCGATTGAGCAGGCGTCCTCAGTCCCGGATGCGGAGCTCGCTAGGGTTGCCGCCCGCAAGGCGAATGCGAGGTACAATCCGGTCTTCTCGCCCACTTGGTACGCGAGCTGGGTTGGGGTCGATCCCGTCGCCGCGATCCCGGCGCTCGCCGCGCGCCTCGCCGCGCTAGACAAGCCCGCCAAGCAGACAAACCTCGCGCTCCGCTTCGTGGTGGCGCTTCTAGGCGGCCGTCAGCAGGAGGGTCGGGCCCGGCTCGCCTATCGCACCGTCGAGCACATGAAGGCGCTCTACCTGCTCATGGCCAAGTATATCCGGGAGGAAGAGGATATCGAGCGGTCCGGCAAAGGCGTTTACTCGCCGGGGTTGCGCGATGATGCTCAGGACGCGCGCAACGCACTCTTCTCCTTCATCCGCGAGACGCCGGGCAAGGAAGCCTATCTCGCGCTCATGGAAATGGAGCGCGCGCATCCCGTCACCAAGTCGCGGCCATGGATGAGCTTTCACGCCAAGACCAAGGCGACGCTCGACGCCGATCTCGCACCGTGGAAGCCGAGCCAGGTGAAGGAGTTCAACGACGCGCGGGTGGCAACGCCGACCAACCATCGCGAGCTCTGGTACTTCGGGGTCGAACGGCTTGAGGATCTGAAGCAGGAACTCGAGCATGGCGACGAGAGCATCGCCTCGCTCCTGCAGGCGACCGATCAGGAAACCGAGTTCCGCAAGTTCATTGGAGGCTGGCTGCGCGGCAAGGCGGGGGGCCGGTACAGCATCCCGCCCGAGGAGGAACTCGCCGACGCTAAGCGGCCCGACCTGCGCTTCCGCGGCGCCGGCTTCGACGCCCCGGTTCCGGTCGAGCTCAAGGTCGCGGACAACTGGACGGGTCCGCACCTCTTCGAGCGCATGGAGATCCAGCTTGGCGGTGATTATTTGCGCGACGCGCGATCGAGCCGGGGCATCTTCCTACTGGTCTATATCGGCAACAAGACAAGCTGGGACATTCCGGTTGGCGGGCGCGCCGATAAGTTCGAGGCGCTGCTCTCCGCGTTGCGCCAGCATTGGGCGATGCTCGCCAGCCAATATCCTAATGTCGAGGATCTTGCGGTAATTGGGATCGATCTGACGCGCCGCGGGCTCGATGCCAAGACTGTCAAGGCGAGAACCGAAGCGCGTAAGGCCGAGGAAAAGTCCAAGAAACCGACGAAAAACGAAAATGCAAGGGCGAGACCGAGTTCTACTCGCAGAACATGATTGGAGTTCAGAAGGAAGGGGTTGAGCGGTCAAGCTCTCGCACGTTGATGAACAAAGCTAAGCTTAATGGGGGCCTGATTTGGCGGGATAACGGGGTAGGCGCAGTAGCTGCCGAGTACCTCCGCTGAATAAGTGGCAGCTCACCGCTTCCGGTCTCTTCAAGGCGGCCATGCCGCTTTCTACCAAGGGAAGGCGTTCAAGCCCCCTGCCCCGCTGCCTGAACGAACGTCCGCTTCTCCGCGATCACTGCTCGAAAGCGGACAGGCCGCTTTCCACCAATTGCGTTCGCCACGGTGAGGCCTACCAGCCGCTATGAGCTTCGGCGTTTTCATCTACCTCTTTGGCTCGGTTTACGGCGACACCCCGGCCGAGCGGTATCAGTTTACAAAGCAGTAACTCGGTTGTGCGAAATCCTGTGCTGGGGACTGGATTGCATGCAAACGAGCCGCGTAAGCGTGCATGCCCTCGCGGATGTTTTGCGATTGCTCGGGTGGAACGCATTATCCCGGATTAGAGCGCGGCAGACATGTATTTCGCGATCATCGAACCCAGCAACTACCTCGATTTCGCCAATCCGGTTCCGTCTACCGATGCACAGGGCATCGTAATCAAGAATGGGGTGATAAACGAGGCAGGCCGAGTCAGGAAATCTGGCTCGAGTATTTGTGGCCACCGGTTGCGAGGCATTAAATCCCAATTTTCGCGGAATAGATTTTGAATTATTGTTCCATATTTTTTTGCGTTTTTCGACCCAAAGGTCGAGTCCTCCCTGATGGAACCGCTGAGGA
>Ga0308157_10008306_pt1 | contig 11849 bp, 7 predicted proteins | sample PhyBR1_FD_201035 | JGI IMG/M metagenome (GOLD analysis project Ga0308157, IMG submission 201035) | Phyllosphere microbial communities from UC Gill Tract Community Farm, Albany, California, United States - DLSLB.R1 | ecosystem: Host-associated > Plants > Phyllosphere > Unclassified | place: USA...
TGTCCACGTAAGCGGCAAGCCCTTCGGCCGGCGTGCGCCCGTCCAGGTGTTTTTCGGCACGCGCCAGGGCCTCGTCGAACATGTGCGCGATCGAGGCTTCGACCAGCGCATCCTTGGAATCAAAATGCGCGTAGAAGCCGCCGTGCGTCATGCCGGCCTGGCGCATCACCGCCGCCACGCCGATCCGTTCGGGACCCTCGGCACGCACCGCGTCAGCGGCCGTTTTCAGAATGCGAACCCGCGTTTCCCGCTTGTGTCCGTTGTCGTAGCGCATGGCCAGCCCCGGGATTAAATGATGCCCATCATATTAATATGATGAGCATCATGCTACAAGCCCGGCCGACACGGATTCAGGGAAAAAGATCGTGCGCCAGGTGGTCGATGAACACCCGCAGCTTCGGCGACGCATGGCGGCTGGCGGGCCACAACGCCCACATCGTGCCCTTGCCGCGCGTGCGGTCCTCCATCACGATCTGCAACTGGCCAGAAGCCAGTTCACGGCGGATCGTGAAGTCCGGCAGGCAGACGATGCCCTGCCCGCCTACCGCCAGCGATATCCGCATTTCAACGCTGTTGCAGACGAGGGTCAGCGGCAAGTCGGGCGATTGCGCCTCAGCGCCCAGCTTCAGCGGCCATTTTTCCAGCCGGCCCGTAGCCGGATATCGGTAGTGCAAACAAGCGTGGCGTTGCAGGTCGCCCGCGCGTTTGGGCATGCCGTGCTGGCGCAGATAGTCGGGCGACGCGGCCAGCACTCGCCGGAATGGCCCCAGCCGGCGGCGCTTCAGGCTGGAATCGTCCATGTCGCCGGAGCGCACCACGGCGTCGTAGCCTTCACCGATCACGTCCACCATCCGGTCGGTGAACTCCAGGTCCAGCTCCACGTCGGGATACTGGCGCATGAAGCTGGCGATGGTGGATTCAAACAGCCCGCTATAGCGCGGCAGGCTGACCCGCAGCTTGCCGCGGGGTGCGTCGGCCGCTTCGGACAATTCCAGCTCGGCCGCTTCAACCTCGCACAGGATGCGGCGGCAACGCTCCAGGAATTTCTCGCCCTCGGGCGTCAGCGCGATATGGCGCGTGCTGCGATGAAACAGCCGCACCTTCAGGCGCTCTTCCATGCGCGCCACGCTTTTGCCCACCGCTGACGGCGACACGCCCAGCACGCGGCCCGCCTCGGAAAAGCTGCGCGTGTCCGCCACCAGCACAAAAACCCCGATGCCTCCAAGGCTGTCCATTCCGTTCCCCCAATTGCGGACAGTTATGTCCTGAATATTCAGAATCCTAGCCTATTTTTCTTTTATCGGTGGCCCCCTAAGCTTGCGGTCATCCTGTCGCCGCTCCCGCAATTCCGCCGCGCGGCGCCCTTCTTTCAACTCCACGCCCATGCCTCTATCCCAACCTCCTGCCCACAGCCATCGCTGGCTGCAACTGCTGTCCGCCTGCCTCACGGCCCTGCTCATTCCGTTGTGCTTCACCGGCCCCGCCGTGGTCCTGCCCTCGATCAGCCAGGCGCTGGGGGGTACGCCGGTGGAACTGAACTGGATCCTCAACGGCTATATCCTTGCCTACGGCAGCGTCATCATGGTGTCCGGTAGCCTGACCGACCTCTACGGCCCCCGCCGGATCTGGTTGTGGGGCCTGGCCTGGTTCTGCGCCGCCACCTTCGCCATTCCCTATATGCCCACCACGGGCGCGATCGACTTCCTGCGTCTGATGCAGGGCATGGGCGGCGCGGCCGCGTTCGCCGCTGCGATGTCGTCGCTGGCCCCGCTGTTCCATGGCGTGGCGCGCACTCGCGCCTTCAGTTTGCTGGGCACCACGTTCGGCATCGGACTGTCGTTCGGGCCGCTGATAGCCGGATGGATGGTGCAGGTCGCCAGCTGGGAATGGGTATTCCTGGCGACCGGCGGCGTGGGCGTGCTGGGCGCCGTCATGGTGGCCGTCAGCGTGCGGCCGACGGCAGGCGTCGCCCAAGGCAGGCTGGACTGGCCCGGCGCCATCAGCTTCACCGGCGCGCTGGGCCTGTTCACCTACGGCATCCTGCTGGCGCCCGAAGCCGGGTGGGCCGACGCGCATGTCATTGGCGCCCTGCTGGCGTCCGCCGTGCTGTCCATGGTCTTCGTGCGCGTGGAGCGCCGCGCCGCCCGGCCAATGCTGGACCTGAGCCTGTTCCGCGACGCGCGTTTCGTGGGCGTGCAAGTGCTGGCCGCGTCGCCGGCATTCCTGTTCATCGTACTGATCGCCATGCTGCCGGGGCGTTTCATCGGCATCGACGGCTATAGCGCGCTTGCCGCCGGCCAACTGATGATCGGCCTGGCCGCGCCCCTTCTCATCGTGCCGTTCCTGGCCGCATTGCTGACGCGCTGGTTCAACCCCGGCGTCCTGTCCGCGGCCGGCTTGCTGGCGGTAGCGGCCGGCCTGGTCTGGCTGGCCGACGTCATGGCTACGGGCGCCACCGGCCTATGGCTGCCGATGGGTCTGATCGGCGTCGGCATCGGTGTGCCATGGGGCTTGATGGATGCAATGGCTGTCAGCGTGGTGGCGCCGCGCAACGTCGGCATGGCTACCGGCATCTTCAACACGGTGCGCGTGTCGGCGGACGGCATCGCCATCGCCGTTGTGAGCGCGCTGCTGGCCTTGCTGATCCAGATGCCCTTGACGGCCGCGCTGCCTGCCGCAATGGACGGCAAGGCCATCCTGATGGCCGCGAACCGCGCGGCGCTGGGCCAACTGCACGAGGCCGCAGCCTTGTTGCCCGGCGCCGCCGCGCTGCTGCAGCAAAGCTACAACGACGCATTCCGCCATGTGCTGCACGCCTTGGCCGGCATCGCGGTGCTGACCGCGCTGGCCGTCTATGCGCTGCTGGGCCGGCGACGTCCGGCAGCCCATCACGACAGCGTGCCAGTGGCGCAATAGCCGGATCAGTCCACGCGCCACCAACGGGGCAGCAAGCCCCGCACTTTGGCCCGGCGATAGCGGTCGTCGATCAGGTGAACCGTTCCCACATCATGCTCGGTGCGGATCACCCGGCCGGCGGCCTGCACTACCTTCTGCATGCCCGGATACAGGTAGGTGTAGTCGTAGCCGTTCTCTTCGCCATAACGCAAGTCCATGGCCCGCTTCATGTTTTCGTTCACGGCGTTCACTTGCGGCAACCCCAGCGTGGCAATGAAAGCGCCGATCAATCGCTTGCCCGGCAGGTCCACCCCTTCTGAAAACGCGCCGCCCAGCACCGCGAAGCCCACGCCCTGCCCGGTTTCGGTGAACCGGGCCAGGAACGCCGCACGGCTGGGTTCGTCCATGCCCGGCGTCTGCAACCAGATCGGCACCGACGGATGCCGTTCGCGCATCAGGTCGGACACCTGGCGCAAATAGTCGAAACTGCTTAAAAACCCCAGATAGTTGCCGGGCCGGTCGGCGTATTGCGTGGCGATCAGGTCGACGATGGGCGCCAGCGACCGTTCGCGGTCCCGATAACGCGTGGAGACGTTGCCCACGACCCGCACCGCCAATTGCTCGGCCTGAAACGGCGCCGCCACGTCGATCCATGGCGTGTCTTTCGGCAGCCCCAGCGTGTCGCGGTAGAACTGCTGCGGACTTAACGTGCCCGAAAACAGCACGGTCGCGTGCGCCGCCGCATAGCGCGCCGCCAGGTACGGCGCCGGAATCACGTTGCGCACGCATAAGGTGGACGGCCGTGTCTTGGCGCTGGCGACGCCCACGTCGGACAGCGTCACGTCAAACAGCGCATGCGACCCGAACTGTTCGGCCAGGCGCATGAACTGCAGCGCTTCGAAGTAGAACGCCAATACCGGATCGTCCTGCGGCAACGGCGACTCGGCCATGTACTCCATGATCGCGGCTACCGCCTTCTGCACGGCGGCCAGCACGCCTGGCGCCACCATGTCATAGGCTTGATACCGTTCGGCCTGCTTCTTGTTCAGCGCGTTCCATGAACGCTGTAAACCATCCAGCGACTTCTTCAGCGCCTTGGGCGCGGCGTAACGCGCCGCGGACAACGACGCCTGGTCTAGTTCTCCCGTGTACATGCGGCGCGCCCGATCCACCAGGTTGTGGGCCTCGTCCACCAGCACCGCCACCTTCCACTGATAGGCCTGCGTCATGGCGTACAACATCGCCGTGGCGTCGTAGTAGTAGTTGTAGTCGCCCACCACCACGTCGCTCCAGCGGATCAGCTCCTGCGACAGGTAATACGGGCATACCTGATGCGCGCGGGCCGTGGCGCGCACGGTGGGCGCATCCAGCCGGACATGTTGCAGCGCCGCCTCGCGCGCTTGCGGCAGGCGGTCGTAAAAGCCTTGCGCCAAGGGGCAGGAATCTCCGTGGCACGCCAGGTCTGGATGCTCGCAGGTCTTGTCGCGCGCCTGCAGGTCCAGCACCCGCAGCCCGGGCGCCGCAGGCTGCGCATTGACGGTATCCAGCGCGTCAATCGCCAAGCCGCGTCCCGACCCTTTGGCCGCCAGGAAGAATATCTTGTCCAGGCCGGTTCCCGGACTGGCCTTGAGCAGTGGAAAGATCGTGCCCAGCGTCTTGCCGATACCGGTTGGCGCTTGGGCCATCAGGCAGCGGCCGTCGCGCGCCGTGCGGTATACGGCCACGGCCAGGTCGCGCTGCCCGGCACGGAACTCGCCATGCGGGAACGCCAGCTTTTCCAGCGCCGCATCGCGTGACTGGCGATGCGCAAGCTCGGTCCTGGCCCAGCTCAGGAAACGTTCGCATTGTTCCCGGAAAAAGGCAGCCAGCGCCGGCGCGTCGTGCGTTTCCACCAGCACCGTCTCTTCTTCGGTGACCACATTGAAATACACCAAGGCCACGCGCACCTGCGCCAGCCCGCGCGACTGGCACAGCAGATGGCCGTAGACGCGCGCCTGCGCCCAGTGCACCACGCGGTGGTTGTCGCGCACGCTCTCCAGTTGCCCCCGGTACGTCTTGACCTCTTCCAGCTGATTGGCCACCGGGTCGTAGCCGTCGGCCCGCCCGCGCACCAGCAGGTCGGCATGCTGGCCGGACAGCGCCACTTCGGTCTCGTAATCGGGGCCGCGCCGGCCCGTCACCACCGCATGACCCGCCATCCCTTCCAGCCCCGTCGGCGCCGGCGTGAAGCGCAGGTCCAGGTCGCCCGCCCGTGCGGTGAATTCACACAACGCACGCACCGCCACGGCGTAGCTCATGCCCCCTCCTCGCGCCAACTGACATGGCAGACACGTACCGGCATCCCATGCGACACGCAATACTGCAACCAGCGGATCTGGTTGTCTTGCAATTTGTCGCCGGGTCCTTTGACCTCGACCAGTTCATAGCGGCGCTCCGCCGGCCAGAAACGGATCAAGTCCGGCAACCCGGACCGGTTGGTCTTGACGTCCCGCAAGAGCCGGGTGAAGTACAACTTCAGATGCGCGGCGGGCAGGCAATCCAGCGCTTGCGCCAATAGCGTGTCCGACAACGCTCCCCAGAACACGAACGGCGACTGCACGCCCGATTTTTCCGCATAGCGCCGCAGGATCACATCGCGATAGGCCGAGGTATCCAGCTGCGCCAGGCAGTCCGTAAACAGGGCCTTGCGGCGCTCGTGGAAATCTGGCGCGTCCAGGTCGGCGGGGCCACGCTGGAAGGGATGAAAGAACGCCCCCGGCAACGGCGCGAAAACCGCCGGCCAACACAGCAGACCGAATAGCGAATTAATCAACGCGTTCTCAACATAGTGCACCGGCGCATCGTCCTGATGCAGATGATCGCGGGTGACGTATTCCACCGCGGTGGGCACTGGCGGCCGCGGCAGGGCGAGATCCGTGCGTAGCAACGCGGGGGCCGCCGCCCGCGCGGGCGCGCCCTGCCCCGCGCCCCGGTACAGGCGCGGCAGCATCCGCGTCAGCCGTTGGCTTTCTTCCTCGCTTTCCGGCGCAGCTTGCGCCTGCAAGGCCAACGCCAGGGCGTCGTCGAACCGCGCCATGCGTTCATGGACGCGGATCCGGCGATGCCGCGCGCCCGGATACGCGCAGCGTTCATAGACGCGTTGCGCCGCCGGCCAGTCCTGGGCCCGCTCGCACGCCTGCCCGATCCGCAGCAGCACCTTGGCGCGGCGCTTTTCCAGCCAGGGGTTCTGGCTTGCGCACCCGTCCACTGCTTGCAACAGGGCATCAAGCTCGGCGCCTTCGTCCAGCGCGGCGCGGCAGGCATGCAAGGCCAGATAGCCATCCACGTCGGCACGCGTCTGGAACGCCCGCGACGACGCCTCGAACGGCACGGTCTCGTACTGGAACACGCCCAGGTCGGCCAGCACGAATTCAGACCAATCCTGGTGCAGATTGCCGAAGAACATCAGGCGGAAACGTTCGCAAAGCCCGCCCACCATCACGCGCCAGACCGCTTCCCCAGCGTCGGGATTCCAGGCGGCATAATTGCGGCCCGCATCCGGGTGCGCTCCCTCCACCCGGGCACGCACGGCTTCCAGCAGTTCTGCCTTGCGCGCCGCAGGCTTGACCGGCGCACTGGCGAACATGCGGCAAAGCTCGGGCTTGGTATGCAGGCTGAATAGTTCGTCAAGCGTCATCGGCGCATCGGCGTCCAGCCAGCCCAGCGCCCGCAACGGTGCGGCGGCATCCGACGTGCTGGGGATTTCTTCGTAGACGAGCCGGCTGGCGCGGAACCACGGCCCGCGCCGCATCAGCATGCGCACCATCAGTGCCTGCGACGTCTGCGGCAAGGCCTGGAAGTCGCCCAGGAAACGGCGTTCGTCCGCATCCAGCAGGTCGGCGTAGCGGTCGGAGACCCACGCAAGCGCGCGCTGGAAATTGTGCAGGTAGTAGTAACGGTGCGGGGGAAACATCGGCTGGGCCGGATAACTGGGGTTTTATCCAGTAATCATAGCAGGCGGCCGCGGCCAGCGCCTGCCTGCGCACTCCCCGGATGGGGCGGCAAGCAATCTCAGTTCTTGGTCGTCAAGGCCCTGTTCATGGCGAAGACGATGCCCAACAACGAGACCGCAAGAATTCCGATAACGACCCATGCAAAGGACGCCACGCCTGACCTATCAAGCAGAACTCCGCCAACAACGCCGCCGCTGGCCACCGCGGTGTTCCAGCCCGTGGTGTACATGGATTGCGCCACGTCAACCGACTCGCCGGCGAACCGAGACAAGGCTGTTTGAGTGATCGTGGCAAAGCCGCCGACAGCGAGCCCCCAGACCGCTACAGCCGGATAGACCATCTGCGAAAGATCGCCCCAAAGGCCCAGCAACAGGGACGCAACGGCGAAGATCATGATGCTTGCCACGGCAAGGAATTGCAGCCGCCGATCGACCATTGCACCGACGAACCACAAGCCGATGATCGAACCCAGCCCGAAGACGAACAGGACGATATCCACGTTGGCAGACAGGCCAGAAGGTTCGAGAAGCGGCTCGATATAGATGTAGAGAATGTTGTGGGCGACAACGAACGTAAAAACAACGAACAGCACGGCGCGAATGCCGGTTTTCAAAAACACACTGGAGAGCGTTTGGCGTTGCGCCTTGGTCTGACCAGGGAAGTCGGGGACGATGGCAACGATCCACACGATGAGCAGGAGTGCCAGGGCACTCATCAGACCAAACGCGCCTTGCCAGCCGATGGCGCGGCCCAGCAACGCTCCAAGCGGTACACCCAGCACCAAAGCGATGGTCGCGCCGGCGCCAGATATCGCAATTGCCCGACCACTGAGATGCGACGGCGACATGCGCATCGCATAGCCGGCCAGCAGCGACCAGACGATGCCGCCGAACACGCCGGCGAAAAAGCGCGCCACCAATGAGACACCATAGCTGTCGGAAAGCGCGGTGACGAGGTTGACCGCCGCAAAACCGAAGATTGCAGTCAATAGCAATGGACGCCGCCGCATGCCTTGTGTGAGGCTGGTCACCGGGATGGCTGCGACCAGTGCGCCCGCCGCGTAAGCCGTAATGAACTGACCCGCGAGGCTTTCAGAGACGTTCAAGCCTTGCGCAATAGAAGAAAGCAATCCAGCCGGCATGATCTCGGTCAGCAGCGTGATGAAGGCTGCCATTGCCAAGGCAAGCAGTGCACCTAAGGGCAATCGCTCGGTGCTCTTGTGCAGAGCAGATGCGGTGGTCTGATTCATAAACAAAATTCCTCAAATGGAAGTCGTTCGGGCTCTTTGCCGAGCATTGAGATCCATGGTGCCGGGAGTTGAATAAAAGAAAAATGAGCTACAGTGAAAAATATATATGACACAAATGTCATCAATAGATGAGCTCAAATGGAAAGCCTTGGTTCTCTCGATGTCTTCGTACGCGCAGGCGAGTGCCGCAGCTTTACGGCGGCTGGGCAACAATTGGGAATCTCCGCGTCGGCGGTCAGCAAAGCCATTGCGCGGCTGGAAGAACGCTTGGGAGTCCGTCTGTTCCACCGTTCTACGCGTACCATCAGCCTGACGCCGGAAGGTGCCCTGTTTCTGGAGCGCTGCCGCCGTATCCTTTGCGAGGTCGAGTCGGCCGAAGCCGAACTCCTGCAAACGCAAAGCGCCCCTCAGGGCAAGCTGCGCATCAGCCTGCCCTCGGTCGGCACGTTGTTCATGCCCAAGCTGGCGGCCTTCCAACGGCGCTATCCCGACGTCGCGCTGGACATCGACTGCTCGGATCGGTTGGTGGAAGTGATCGAAGAGGGCTTCGACGCCGTGATCCGTACCGGGGAACCCAGCGATTCCCGATTGATGGCGCGGGTCCTCGGCACCTACCGAAGGGTCATCGTGGGAACTCCCGACTATTTCCAGCGCGCCGGACTCCCCCGGCACCCTGAAGACTTGGCCGACCACGCCTGCCTGCTGTACCGGTATCCCACCACTGGCAAAACGGATGTATGGCCTTTGAGCAGGGACGGACAACCCCTTGCCATGGATCTGTCAGGCAGCATGGTGACGAATTCTCTGGACCCGCAAATCTGCTTTGCCGAACAAGGTCTCGGTATTGCCTGTGTCCCTGACATCGCCGTGCGTCATCAAATAGACGAAGGCAAACTGATCACTGTGCTGGACAACTACAACCAAGACCGCACCACGTTCCGAATCCTATGGCCCTCCAGCCGACATCTGTCGCCCAAAATCAGGGTGTTCGTGGACTTCATCGTGCAGAATTTGTTTCCGCTTTGACTGCGGGAATTGCCCGATATGAAGGCGCGCTTCCCGTCCGACAGGGGCCGACGGTCAAATAAAAAAGCGGCGCCGGAAAGCCTGGGCTTTCCGGCGCCGCCGTCAGGTGGAACCGCCGGGCGCGTTATCGCGCCGGTTGCGGAGCCGCCCCCACGTCCTTACGGACCTTGGCGACATCCGACGCGCTGACCGCCGCGCCCTTGTTGCCCCAGCTGGACCGCACGAAAGTCACCACATCGGCGACTTCCTTATCGGTCATGCGCCAGTCGAAGCCCGGCATCGCGTAGGCGGTCGGCGCCGCCGTCGTGCCGGGCATCTGCGCCCCCTTCAGCACGATGTGGATCAGCGAGGCAGGATCGGCGGAATTCACCGTCGAGCTCAACGCCAACTGCGGGAACGTTTCCGTGTAACCCTTGCCGGTGCTGCGGTGGCAGGCGGCGCAGTTGTTCAGAAACGCCATCGCGCCATCGCTCTTGTCGCGGCCGGTGCGTAGCGCTTGCGCCACGGACTCGTCATAGGCCAGCGGCTTGGTCGCGTCCTTATTGACCGGCGGCAAGCTCTTCAGGTACACCGCAATCGCGTTCAAATCGGCGTCGGACAGGTGTTGCGTGCTGTCCTCGACCACTTGCGCCATGCCGCCGAACGCCGCCGAATGACCGTTGCGGCCCGACTTCAGGAACACGGCGATGTCTTCCTTCGTCCAGCTGCCCAGCCCATCGGCGACGTCACCGCGCAGGTTCTTGGCCAGCCAGCCTTCGACCACGCCGCCCGACAGGAAGGCCGAGCCGTCCGTGTCGCTCAGCGCTTTTTCCTGCAAGGCAAAGCCACGCGGCGTATGGCAGGTGCTGCAATGGCCCAGGCCTTCGACCAGGTACTGGCCGCGCAACAGCGCTTCGCGGTCGGCGCCCTTCAAGTCGCTGGCGGCCGGGCCGCTGACGACGTCCGGCGCGAACATCCAGCGCCACACGGTCAAGGGCCAGCGCATCGACATGGGCCACGAAATATCCGTGTCCTTGTTTTCCTGCTTGACGGGTTCCACGCCATGCATGAAGTAGGCATATAGCGCCTTCACGTCACCAGGCGTGACCTTGGCATACGCCGTGTAAGGCATGGCCGGATACAGCGAATGGCCGTCGCGCGCCTTGCCGTGGCGCACGGCCAGGTCGAAGTCTTCGTACGTGTAATTGCCAATGCCCGTCTCTTTGTCGGGCGTGATGTTGGTCGAATAGATGGTGCCCAGCGGGGATTCGATGCCCAATCCGCCGGCGAAGGGCTTGCCGCCCCTGGCCGTATGGCAGGCGATGCAGTCGCCCGCGCGCGACAGGTATTCGCCCTGCTTGATCATCTGCGCATCGGCCGCGGCCGGCGTGCCGTCGGCGGCGAATGCGGCGCTGGCCACCAGGGCCGAGAAGGCCGCAACAATGGTTTGCTTCAACATTGTGCGTCTCCTTAAGCCTGGACCAGCGGGCCGGGGTTCTTCAGATACTGGTCGCGAATCGCCTGTGCGGCCCAAAAGGCCAAGGCGCCCACCAGCCCCGTCGGGTTGTAGCCCATGTTCTGCGGGAACACGCAGGCGCCCATCACGAACACGTTCGGCACATCCCAGCTTTGCAGATACTTGTTGACCACGCTTTCCTTGGGGTTCGAGCCCATGATCGCGCCGCCCGTGTTGTGGGTGCTCTGATAGACCCGCGTGTCATAGCGCGCGCCCTTCTTGCGCACCGCCACGAAGTGCTTCTCGGGATTCATGGCTTTCGCCACGGTCTCCATGCGCTTGCCCATGTAGCCCAGCATGTCGAATTCATTGTCGTGCCAGTCGAACGTCATGCGCAGCAGCGGCTGGCCATAGGCGTCCTTGTACGTCGGGTCCAGCGACAGATAGGCGTCGCGGTACGACATCACCGAACCGGAAATGCCGATGGTCATGAAGCGCTGGTACGCGTCCTGCACGCCGGCCTTCCACGCGGTGCCCCAGGTGGGCGTGCCCGGCGTCGTCGGCGTCTGCTTGATCGGGCGGCCGCCGTAGCGCACATGACGGATGCTGGCGCCGCCCACGAAGCCCAGCGGGCCGTGGTCGAACTGGTCACCGTTCAAGTCGTCCATGCCCACGCCGCCCGCGCCGGTGCCCACGAAGGGGTTCAACTGGGTGCCCTTGGGCAACAGCACGTTCACCGCGCCGTTCATCTGGTACGCGTAGTTCTTGCCGACCACGCCTTCATTGGTCTTCGGGTCGTACGGCTTGCCGATGCCCGACAGCAGCAGCAGGCGCACGTTGTGCATCTGATACGCGGACAAGATCACCAGGTCGGCCGGTTGATCGATCTCGCGCCCCTCGGCGTCGATGTACGTCACGCCCACCGCCTTCTTGCCGGTGGAATCCAGGTTGACCTTGATCACCTGCGAGTGCGTGCGCAGCTCGAAGTTCGGCTTCTTCAGCAGCACCGGCAGGATGGTCGTCTGCGGCGACGCCTTCGAGTACATGTAGCACCCGTAGTTTTCGCAGAAATTGCATGGTCCCAGACGCACGCCATAAGGGTTGGTGTACGGGCCGGACGCATTCGCGGCAGGCGCGGGATACGGATTGAAGCCGACCTCGCGCGCGGCCTTCTCGAACAGCTGCGCGCCATAGGTGTTGGGCAGCGCGGGCAACGGGAATTCCTTGCTGCGTTTGCCTTCCAGCGGGTTGC
>Ga0308157_10008307_pt1 | contig 11848 bp, 10 predicted proteins | sample PhyBR1_FD_201035 | JGI IMG/M metagenome (GOLD analysis project Ga0308157, IMG submission 201035) | Phyllosphere microbial communities from UC Gill Tract Community Farm, Albany, California, United States - DLSLB.R1 | ecosystem: Host-associated > Plants > Phyllosphere > Unclassified | place: USA...
TGGGGCGTGCGCGCCTTTCACCTGAAGGAAAACAATTCATGGGCGCGCAGTGGAAATCGAAGGGCAAGGCACAGGTTGCCGATGCCAAGGGCAAGCTGTTTGGCAAGCTGGCCAAGGAAATCATGGTGGCCGCACGTGGCGGTGCCGATCCGGCTGCCAACTCCAAGCTGCGCCTGGTCGTGGAGCAGGCCCGCAAGGTTTCCATGCCCAAGGACACGCTCGAGCGCGCCATCAAGAAGGGCGCCGGCCTCACAGGCGAGACCGTCAACTTCGAGCATGTGATCTATGAGGGCTATGCGCCCCACCGCGTGCCGGTAATGGTTGAATGCCTGACCGACAACGTCAATCGCACGGCCCCTGAAATGCGCGTGGCGTTCCGCAAGGGACAGATGAGCGCGGTGGCCTGGGACTTCGACTATGTGGGCATGATCGAGGCCGAGCCCGCCCAAGCCGGCGCCGACGCCGAAGTGGCCGCCATCGAAGCCGGTGCGCAGGACTTCGAGGCCGGAGATGCCGAAGGCAGCACGCTGTTCCTGACCGATCCCACCGATCTCGACCTGGTGAGCAAGGCGCTGCCCGCGCAAGGCTTCACCGTGCTGTCGGCCAAGCTTGGCTACAAGGCCAAGACCCCGATCAGCGCCTCCAGCCTGAGCGCCGAACAGCTTGAAGAAGTCCAGACCTTCCTGGCCGGCATAGACGACAACGACGATGTGCAGAACATGTTCGTCGGCCTGGTCGATTGATCACTTTGCCGGCCGGCGTAATGCCGGTCTCGCCATGAAGCCCATCGAGCCACTTACTGGCTCAATGGGCTTTTTTGTTCCGATGCCAAGCCTGGAGCGAACGGTCTCAGGCACAGTTTACTGCGCTTGACGCCGGCGTGCCCCAGCTCAGGGGCAGCGAGCAAGGGCCGCCCCGCACCGAGGCTGCCGTCCCCCTCCACCGAAGGTTGAGAGGGGGAAGCGACGTAGTCGCTCAGGGGGTGCCTCTTATTTCGTGCCGAAGATCCGGTCGCCGGCGTCGCCCAGGCCGGGAAGGATGTAGCCGTGGCTGTCGAGCTCGCGGTCAATGGCGGCTGTATAGATCGGCACATCGGGGTGGGCCTTTTGCATCGTGGCGATGCCCTCGGGCGCGGCCAGCAGGCACATGAACTTGATTGACTTGGGGCTCATCTGCTTGAGGCGCGCCACGGCGGCGGCCGCCGAGTTGCCCGTGGCCAGCATCGGGTCGACGACGATGATGTCGCGCTCGGCCATCTCCGAGGGCATCTTGAAGTAGTACTCGACGGGCTGCAGCGTCTCGGGGTCGCGATACAGGCCGATATGGCCTATGCGTGCGCCCGGCACGACATTGAGCATGCCGTCGAGAAAGCCGTTGCCGGCGCGCAGAATGGACACTAGCACCAGCTTCTTGCCGTCAATGACCTTGCCGGTCATGGTTTCCATGGGCGTTTCAATCTCGATGTCCTGCAAGGGCATGTCGCGCGTGATCTCGTAGGCCATCAGCGTGCTGAGTTCGCCAAGCATGCGGCGAAAGCTGTTGGTGCTGGCCTCCTTGCGGCGCATCAGCGTGAGTTTGTGCTGGACCAGCGGGTGGTCGATAAGATGAACTTGGCTCATGTGTGTTGTAGGTTCGACAGGGTAACGGAGGGCCAGCGGACCAGTTCCGCGGGCCGGTGGCGGCCAGGCATCATTCCGCCAGGAAGCGGGCGTAGCGGTTCAGGTCCACGTTGCCGCCACTGATGAGGATGCCGACACGGGCGCCCGAGAGCTCGATGCCGCCATGCAGCGCCCCGGCATAGGCCAGGGCCCCGGTGGGCTCGACCACGATTTTCATGCGTTCGGCGAAAAACCGCAGCGCCTGAACCAATTGCTCGTCTGAAACAGTAAGAATGTCCTCGACCGCGGGCTGGATCAGGGCAAAGGTGATATCGCCCAGGGACTGGGATTGTGCGCCATCGGCAATGGTCTTTGGCGTGGGAATGCGCACCAGCGAGCCGCTGCGCAGCGATTGCTGGCCGTCATTGCCGGTTTCGGGCTCCACGCCATAGACCTTGCATTGCGGCGCAAGCGCCTGCGCCGACAGCAAGCTGCCCGACAGCAGGCCGCCGCCGCCCAGGCAGACAAACAGATAGTCGAGGTCGGGAACCTCCTCGAACAGCTCCTTGGCCGCCGTTCCCTGGCCGGCAATCACGTCGGCGTGGTCAAACGGCGGAATCAGCGTCATTCCGCGCTGCGCCGCCAGCTGGGCGCTGATGGCTTCGCGGTCTTCCGTGAAGCGGTTGTAGGTCACGACCTGGGCGCCGTACTCGCGCGTGGCGGCCATCTTCGCGGCCGGAGCATCCTCTGGCATGACGATCACGGCCGGCATTTCCAGCAGACGTGCCGACAGCGCAATGGCCTGGGCATGGTTGCCCGAGGAAAAGGCCAGCACGCCACCCTTGCGCTGGGCATCCGTGAACTGCGACAGCGCGTTGTAGGCGCCGCGGAACTTGAAGGCTCCCATGCGCTGCATGTTCTCGCACTTGAAGAACAGCTGCGCGCCCAGCAGGGCGTCGGCCGTGCGCGAACGCTTGACAGGGGTGCGATGCGCGATGCCCTCGAGCCGCGTGGCGGCCGCGGTCACGTCGGCATAAGTGGGAAGAGAAGGGGCTGTAGAGGGCATGGGACGCTTGTTGAGACGTTGGGGGATGCAAGCCATCATAGCGAGCCATGACCCCGGCATGAGGGCTGCCAAGCCCGGCCCACGCCCGCCTGACGCAGTGCTCGCCAGAACCCTTGTCCAGGCTTGGGGCATGTGACAGAAATTCCCCTTTCGTTCCCTGTGGATGGCTTTTTAAATGTAATAAATTGCAACGTTTCTTGTGTTTCAGGAATTTCACAAATTTCTGAAATTTTGCCAATGTCTTCTATAGGACTCAAATGAAAATGAATCCTATTTACATTGCATGGATTTTTATGGGGGTATCGGGTCAAATTCTTGGCTGTGCGCGGAAGATGACAGCCGTTGCGGGCATTACGGAGGGGAAAAGCAGCTGCTGACGCGGGTTGAAAGCGGAAGCCTGCAGACTACCTTTCATGGGATTGATCCATGTCAAGTCAATCAGGGTGAGGCCTTATTGCATTGTGTGTCTTTTTGTATGTGGAAATTTTGTGCAACGATTCGCGAACTTTTGTAGTTCAACCACGAAAAGAGCACAACAATCATGTACGTGAAGACCCTGGTGGCAGCCCTGTCGGCTGCTGCGTTCATGGCTCCTGTCAGCCTGCTGGCACAGCCCACAAACAATTTCACACTGATCCAAGGCAAGACCCAGTCGCTGGGCAAGCTGGTTGCCGCAGCCAATGGCCAGACGGCCTACACGCTGCTGACCGACTCGCAAAAGAGCGAAGAAAAAGCCGCCGCGCTGGCCGCCTGCGACAAGGCCTGCCAAGCGCAGTTCACGCCCCTGAAGGCATTGAGCGCCAAGCCCCAGGGCTGGTTGCTGGCCCAGGGTCTGGTCGGCGCCGTCAAGCGCGCCGACGGCACGCTGCAAGCCACGTTCAACGGCCTGCCGCTGTACACCTTTGCCGGCGACAAGGCCGCGGGCGAGGTGAACGGCCAGGGCTTCAACAAGGTGGCCTATGCGGTCACCACCGTGGGCAAGATCAACACCTCCGCCCCCAAGGTGGCGCAAGCTGCCGCCGCCGTGAAGACGGTCGCTGCCGTGGACGCCGCCCAGTTCGAACTGGGCAAGGACAAGTACGCCGCGACCTGCGCCGGCTGCCACGGCCCGAACGGCGAAGGTGCGTTTGGCGCGCCTTTGAAGGGCAACAAGATGATCGGCAACGACGAAGCCTTCATCAAGCAGATCCTGGTCGGCAGCGGCGACATGCCCAGCTTCGCACCCATGCTGCAGGACGCCGACGTGGCGGCCATCGCCACCTTCGCGCGCAATGCCTGGGGCAACAAGCTCGGCGGCATCACCGTGGACCAAGTCAAGAAACTGCGCTGAGCCCCGATTCCCGCAGCGCCGGCCCCGGCCCACGCGCGGGATGCCTCTCGCCTTTCCCCCTATTTGACGGAATTTGCATTCATGAATTTCAAGACCCTTGCCCTGGCTGCTGCGATCAGCGCCACTTTCGTGCCCGCAGCGTTTGCTGACGCAGCGTTTGCTGACGCGGCGTCCCCTGACATGGCCGCCTACCGTCCCGTGACGGACGCCAACGTGCTCAACCCCGAAGCCGGTGAATGGCTGATGTGGCGCCGCACGGTCGACAACCAGGCCTACAGCCCGCTCGAGCAGGTCAACACCAAGAACGTGGGCGAACTGCGCATGGAATGGTCGTGGTCGCTGCCCGTGGGCGGCCTGACCGAAGTCGCTCCCCTGGTGCGCGACGGCGTGATGTTTGTCGGCATGAACCGCGCTGTGGTTCAGGCCCTGGACGCGACCAACGGCAACCTGATCTGGGAATACAAGCACAAGAACCCCGAGTGGACCGGCGGCTACCACGCCAGCCAGGCCGATCGCCAGCGCAACAACATCGTTCTGTACAAGGACAAGGTCTACCTGACCACGCCCGATGCCAAGATCGTGGCGCTGGACGCCAAGACCGGCAAGTCGCTGTGGGAAAGCCAGGTTGCCGACTGGAAGAAGGGCTTCAGCTACACCGCGGGCGCCATGGTCGTCAACGGCCTGATCTACACCGGCATGTCGGGCTGCTCGATTGCCGACACCGGCGGCGGCTGCTTCATCATGGCGCACGATGCCGAGACCGGCAAGGAAGTCTGGCGCGTCAACACGCTGTCCGACCTGACGCGCAAGGAAGTGGAAGCTTCGTGGAACGGTATTCCTCCCGAAAACCGCTACGGCGGCTCGGCCTGGATCACCGGCGCCTACGACGCCAAGCGCGACACCCTGTTCTGGGGCGTGGGCATGCCCATCCCCTGGGCCGAATCCGTGCGCGGCACGACCGGCGGCGCAACGCTGTACACCAACTCGACGCTGGCCATCGATGCCAAGACCGGCAAGGTCAAGTGGTACTACCAGCATCTGGGCCGCGACGACTGGGATCTGGACAGCGTGTTCGAACGCGTGCTGGTCGAGTCGGAAATCGCTCCCGAAGCCAAGGAAGTGCGCTACATGAGCGCCAAGGTCAAGCCGGGCAAGAAGTACGACGTCATCGTCACGGTTCCCGGCAAGTACGGCACGGCTTTCGTGCTGGATCGCGATTCGGGCGACCTGCTGTGGGCGCGTGACACCGCTTACCAGAACGTGGTCAAGGGCTTCACCAAGGATGGCAAGTCCATCCCCAACGCCGACCTGATCTCCAAGACCATAGACCAGACCGTGCATGTCTGCGGCGGCCGTTCGCTGGGCAAGCTGTGGCAAGCGGGCGCCTACAGCCCCAAGACCAACTCGTTTTACTTCCCCATGGCCGAATCGTGCCGTGACCTGACGCCCAATCCAGGTGAATACGTCACCGGCGGCGCGCTGGGCTTCCAGAAGTCGGGCCCAGCCCAGGCAGCTCCCGGCGAGACCAACACCGGCCGTTTCTACGCGTTCAACGTCAAGACCGGCAAGATGGAATGGGTCAAGAAGCAAGCCGCTCTGTTCACCTCCTCGGCGCTGACCACGGCCGGCGACCTGGTGTTCGTGGGCGACAGCATGCGCAACTTCACGGCGTTCGAGCAAGCCTCGGGCAAGCTGCTGTGGAACAGCAAGCTCAACACTTCGGTGTCGGGCAACCCCATGACCTACAGCGTCAACGGCAAGCAGTACATCGCCATCACCACCGGCCCGCATGCCCAGACGCCTACGGCCGTCGCAGTGAACCCCGAGCTGAAGAACGTCAACGACAGCGGCCACTCGCTGTTCGTGTTTGCCTTGCCTGACGCCAAGCCCGCCAAGTAATCCATCCCTGGATGGCGCCGCGCCGGCCCGGTCGCAGGACCTGCCGGTGAAGCACAACCCGCCCACAGCGATGTCGGCGGGTTTTTTTGCGCTCAGCGTGGGCCGGCAAACGAGTGCAGCGGCGCCAGCGGCGGAAACTCCGCGGCGCGCTTTTCCTGGCGCGCGCGCACGGCCTCGCCCACATGGCGGTTGCTCCAGATGCCCGACTGCAGCCAGCCCATCTGGCGCAGGCTGTCTTCCACGCTGTGGTCGCGCGCGTAATCCAGTGCCTGCTTGGTGCCCCAGATGGCAATCGGCGGCTTGGCGGCAATTTCTTCGGCGCAGGCCAGCGCGGCATCGAGCAGCGCCTCGGGCGTGTCGAACAGCGCGTTGACCAGGCCATAGACCAGCGCCTGCTCGGCGGGCAGGCGCCGCCCGGTATAGGCCATCTCCTTGACGATGCCCATGGGAATGAGCTTGGGCAGGCGCTGCAGCGTTCCCAGGTCGGCAACCATGCCGATGTTGATTTCCTGGATGCAGAAGAAGGCGTCGCGCGTGGCGTAGCGGATGCAGGCCGTGCTGACCAGGTCGACCGCGCCGCCTATGCAGCCGCCCTGGATGGCGCAGATCACCGGCATGCGCAGCCGTTCTATGCGGTTGAATGTGGCCAGCATGTCGGCCAGCGTGTCGCTGAGCGCGGCCCGGCCTTCGGGTGTGCGGTCCTGCGGCGCGAAGCTTGGGTCGGCAAAGGTCTCGAGCGCCATGCCTGCGCTGAAGTGCTTGCCGGTGCTGCTGATGACCAGCGCGCGCGCCTGGCCGGCGTTGTGCAGCTGCTGCAGCACGCCGTCGAGCTCGCGCCAGAACAGCGGGTGCATGGTGTTGAACTGGTCGGGCTGGTTGAGCTGCAGGTGGGCGACGGCGCCGTGCCAGGTCAGCGCAAAGCAGTGCAGCGAGGGGGAGGCGGTGGTTGCGGGCATGGCGCCACTGTAGAGGCGCGCGGGAAGGGCGCGCGTCACGCCGGTGACGCGGCCCGGGCGCTCAGCGCTTGCCGCCGCCCATGATGCTGCCAAGCACGCCGCGCAGGATCTGCCTGCCCAGCGAGTTGCCCATGGTGCGCATGGTGGATTTGGCCATGGTCTGCACCAGTCCGTCGCGCTTGCCGCCGCGCGGCCCGGTGCTGCCGAACAGCAACTCATTGAGTCCGCCCATCATTCCCGATTCCTGCGCCGCGCCCTGGCCTGCGGCCGCGGTGGGGCTGCCTGGCGCGGGCGTGGCCTGGGCCGTGCGCTGCTTGAGAATCTCATAGGCCGATTCACGGTCTTCGGTTTTTTCGTAGACGCCGGCAACCAGCGACGACTGCTGCAGCGCCTGGCGCTGGGCTGCCGTGATCGGGCCGATCTGGCTGCCCGGCGGAATCACGTAGACGCGCTCGGTGATGCCCGGTCGGCCTTTTTCGTCCAGAAAGCTGATCAGCGCCTCGCCCACGGCCAGCTCGGTGATCGCGGTCTCTATGTCCAGGCCCGGGTTCTGGCGCATGGTGGTGGCCGTGGCCTTGACGGCTTTTTGATCGCGCGGGGTGAACGCGCGCAGCGCGTGCTGCACGCGGTTGCCCAGCTGGGCCAGCACGCTGTCGGGAATGTCCAGCGGGTTCTGCGTGACGAAGTACACGCCCACGCCCTTGGAGCGCACCAGGCGCACGACCAGCTCGATGCGCTCGAGCAGCACCTTGGGCGCATCGTTGAACAGCAGGTGGGCCTCGTCAAAGAAGAACACCAGCTTGGGCTTTTCGGGGTCGCCGATCTCGGGCAGCTGCTCGAACAGCTCGGACAGCATCCACAGCAGGAAAGTCGAGTACAGCCGCGGCGCGTTCATCAGTTTGTCGGCCGACAGGATGTTGACCACGCCTTGGCCGGCGGCATCGGTCTGCATCAGATCCTGGATGTTGAGCATGGGCTCGCCAAAGAACCGGTCGCCGCCCTGGCTCTCTATTTGCAGCAGCCCGCGCTGTATCGCACCCACACTGGCGGCGCTGATGTTGCCGTATTCTGTGGTGAATTGCTTGGCGTTGTCGCCCACATGCTGCAACATGGCGCGCAAGTCCTTGAGGTCAAGCAGCAGCAGGCCGTTGTCGTCGGCAATCTTGAACACCAAGTTGAGCACGCCCATCTGCGTCTCGTTGAGCGCCAGCATGCGGCCCAGCAGCAGCGGTCCCATGTCCGACACCGTGGCCCGCACCGGGTGGCCCTGCTCGCCAAACACATCCCACAGCGTGGTCGGGCAGGCCAGCGGCGTGGGCAGGGCGATGCCGCGCTCCTTGAGCGATGCCGCCAGCTTGTCGCCGATACTGCCTGCCTGGCTGATGCCGCCCAGGTCGCCCTTGACGTCGGCAAGAAACACCGGCACGCCGATCTGCGAGAAACTCTCGGCGAGTTTTTGCAGCGTCACGGTCTTGCCGGTGCCGGTGGCGCCGGTGATCAGTCCATGGCGATTGGCGAGGCCGGGCAGCAGCGCGCATTCTGTGGCAGAGTGCTGTGCGATCAGGAGTGGTGGGGCCATATCGAAGTTCCTCGGGAAATGCGTGCCGTCAAAAGTAAAATCGCCAGCAGTAGATTAAATCAATACCAAAGGAATTCCTGTGGCAGGACACAGCAAATGGGCAAATATCCAGCACCGCAAGGGTCGCCAGGATGAGAAGAGGGGCCGCATCTGGACCCGCATCATTCGGGAAATCATGGTGGCCGCACGCACGGGCGGCGGCGACCTGGATGCCAACCCCCGGCTGCGCCTCGCGGTGGAGAAAGCCAAGGCAGCCAATATGCCTGCGGACAACATCAAGCGCAACATTGACAAGGCCACGGGCAACCTCGAAGGCGTGAACTACGAGGAAATCCGATACGAAGGCTACGGTATAGGCGGTGCGGCGATCATCGTCGACACCATGACCGACAACCGCGTGCGCACGGTGGCCGATGTTCGCCACGCATTCAGCAAATATGGTGGCAACATGGGAACGGAAGGCTCGGTGGCCTTTCAGTTCAAGCATTGCGGACAAATCATCTTTGCTCCCGGCACTTCGGAGGACCGCGTCATGGAACTGGCGCTTGAAGCCGGTGCCGAGGACGTGGTCACCGACGAGGAGGGCGCCATCGAGGTGCTGACCTCGCCGGCCGATTTCGAAGCCGTACGCAACGCACTGGAAGCCGCGGGCTTCAAGCCCGAAGTGGCGGAAGTGACCATGCGCCCTGAAAACACCATTGCCCTCGAAGGCGATGACGCGACCCGCATGCAAAAGCTGCTGGACATGATCGAAGACCTGGACGACGTTCAAGACGTTTACCACAACGCAGACTTATGAAAATTCTTGTGATTGGCGGCGGAGGCCGTGAGCACGCTTTGGCGTGGAAATTGGCGCAATCGCCCAAGTCGACCAAGGTGTTTGTTGCACCTGGCAACGGTGGCACGGCGTTGGCGGGCGGCAAGCTCGAAAACCTGAACCTGACCGATGTGGTGGCACTGCGCGAATGGGCGCAGGCCGAAAAGATCGGCCTGACCGTGGTCGGCCCCGAAGCGCCGCTTGCAGCCGGCGTGGTCGACGAATTCCGTGCCCATGGGCTCAAGGTGTTCGGTCCGACCAAGGCCGCGGCCCAGCTTGAAAGCTCCAAGGCCTTCTCCAAGGCCTTCATGGCGCGCCATGGCATTCCCACGGCGGCTTATGACACCTTCAGCGACCCGGCGCTGGCCCATGCCTACATTGACCGCATGGGGGCGCCCATCGTCGTCAAGGCCGACGGCCTGGCCGCGGGCAAGGGCGTGGTCGTGGCGTTGACGCTGCAGGAGGCGCATGACGCCGTCGACTTCATGCTGGTCGACAACAAGTACGGCGTGAGCCACAACGACGGCGGCGCGCGCGTGGTCATCGAGGAATTTCTCGAAGGCGAGGAAGCGAGCTTCATCGTGCTGTGCGACGGCAAGAACGTGCTTGCGCTGGCCACCAGCCAGGACCACAAGCGCCTCAAGGACGGCGACGAAGGCCCGAACACCGGCGGCATGGGGGCCTACTCCCCCGCGCCCGTGGTCACGGCCGACGTGCATGCGCGGGCGATGCGCGAAATCATCCTGCCGACGATTCGCGGCATGGAGCGCGACGGCATTCCGTTCACGGGCTTCCTGTATGCCGGCCTGATGATAGACCCCGCAGGCCATGTGAAGACGCTGGAATTCAACTGCCGCATGGGCGACCCCGAAACCCAGCCGATCATGATGCGCCTCAAGAGCGATCTGGTCGACGTGATGGGCGCGGCCGTTGACGGCAAGCTCGACCAGGTCGAGCTTGACTGGGACCGCCGCACCGCGCTGGGCGTGGTGATGGCCGCCCATGGCTATCCCGAAGCCCCGCGCAAGGGCGATGCCATCACCGGCCTGCCCGCGGAAGCCGATGACGCCATGGTCTTCCATGCGGGCACGGCGCTGGTTGACGGCGTGCCCCGGGTGACGGGCGGACGCGTGCTGTGCGTCACGGCGCTGGCCGACAGCGTCAAGCAGGCCCAGGTGCGCGTCTATGACGTGGCGCGCAGCATCCATTTCGATGGCATGCAATACCGCCGCGACATCGGTTTTCGCGCGATCAAGAGCTGAGGTGGGGCCCGTGCAAGCCATCAGCGCAACGCCGGCAAGCGTGGAGAATGTGCGCGCCTATCTGACCGGGCTGCAGGACGCGATCACCAGTGCGCTGGAAGCCGTCGAGGGCGACGGCGCGGGCGCTGGCCGTTTCCTGGCCGATGCCTGGGCCAAGGGGCCCGGGGAGCGCCTGCAGGGCGAGGGCATCACGCGCATCATGGAGGGCGGGCGCGTGTTCGAGCGCGCGGGCTGCGGCTTCTCGCATGTGCGCGGCGCGCAACTGCCGCCATCGGCCACGCAGCACCGGCCCGAACTCGCGGGCGCGCCGTTCGAGGCCATGGGCGTGTCGCTGGTGTTTCACCCGCGCAACCCCTATGTGCCCACGGTGCACATGAACGTGCGCATGATTTCCGCCGGCCATCCGGGCCAGGCGCCCACGCGCTGGTTCGGTGGCGGTCTTGATCTGACGCCGGTCTATGGCTTCGAGCAGGACGCGGTGGATTTCCACCGCGGCTGCCGCGATGCGCTGGCGCCGTTTGGCGACTATCTCTACCCGCGTTTCAAGACCTGGTGCGACGAGTATTTCCATCTCAAGCACCGCGGCGAGCAGCGCGGCGTGGGCGGAATCTTCTTTGATGATTTCTGCGAACTGGCGCCCGCGCAGAGCTTTGCCATGCTGCGCTCGGTGGGCGACAGCCTGATCAAGGCCTATCTGCCCATTGTCGCGCGCCGCAAGGACACGCCCTATGGCGAGCGCGAAGTGGCGTTCCAGCGCTATCGGCGCGGCCGCTATGTCGAGTTCAACCTGGTCTGGGACCGGGGCACGCACTTCGGCCTGCAGTCGGGCGGGCGCACGGAATCCATTTTGTTGTCCATGCCGCCTCATGCCTGCTGGAGCTACCAGCGCGAGGATGACCAGGACTCGCCCGAAGCCGCGCTGACGCGTGATTTTCTGGTGCGGCGCGACTGGCTTTGAGCCGCTTGGCCAGCCGTTGTGACGGACTTGATGTGCGCGCAGCGGGGTTATGCTGCAAAAAACTATAATTTCGATAGCTGACCGCGCAGATGCGGCACGCCTATCATTCCAATAACAATGCAACAGCCCGGTCTGCGGTACACCGCGGGGGGCAAGCCGCAAAAGGCATTGAGCCCCGATGCGCGCTATATTGAACAACCTTTTCTATACATCGCCTGATGACCACCACCCCCAAAACGGAAACCGCCGCCAAAAAAGACGTCACCAAGCTCCAGCGCGCCATCGTCGATGGCCTGGAGGATGTCAAGGCGCAAGACATCCAGGTCTTCAACACCGAACACCTGTCGCCCCTGTTTGAACGCGTGATCGTGGCATCGGGCACG
>Ga0308157_10008309_pt1 | contig 11845 bp, 10 predicted proteins | sample PhyBR1_FD_201035 | JGI IMG/M metagenome (GOLD analysis project Ga0308157, IMG submission 201035) | Phyllosphere microbial communities from UC Gill Tract Community Farm, Albany, California, United States - DLSLB.R1 | ecosystem: Host-associated > Plants > Phyllosphere > Unclassified | place: USA...
TCCTCACTGTCAGAAATAGTAATAACGAACAAATTATCACTGGTTCTCTTTAATGCCGATTTAAAAGAATCTTTAACAATTAGTGAGTTTCTGGTTACACCATTAATAGTAAAATCTAAAGCCTTAAAAATATGAGATAGATGCCACAAATGACTTGCAGTTGCATAAGATTGTACACTGTCTTTAACGGTAAAGCTGCTAACGTAATTAATCAATATCATTTAAAATAAAATAGCCGCAATAGTAGTCATTTAAATTTTATCTTTAATAAAAGCAATGTTATTGTTGTAATAACAAAATGCTAACTGTCTTTAATTGGGTTGTATCTTTTTTTAATAATAGATCATAAGCGTTCATACAATCTGTAATATTTACAAACGATGGCTTTACAAGCTTTAAATAATTCACTTAATAAAAATGAAGGCGAATATTTGTCTGTATTTAGTATTTTAGTGTGTCGAGAAAGGAATATTTTCTTTGATTGATATTAATGATTCAAACAAATTATTGTCTGCTTCCGGGAAGATTGAAAGTTAATATTTAAATACTTTTGAAAATATTCAGGCACATTTTATTGGAACTTTGGATGAAAACAAATTCTCAGAAATAACTTGTGGAAAAACATTGGCAAAAACGAAGCAGATTTGTTTCGGTTATTTTGATAATCCTTATGGTTTGGAATTATTAAGTCTTGCTGATAAAGACAGTATGGAACTTGATTTTTGGTTCTTAATCGCATAAATATGACAAAACAAATTCTATTGGTTGATAAAATTTATGTTCTTGAAAAATTTCAGGGAAAAGGAGGCTGGACGTTTGTCAGAATCCCTGAAGTTACTCCAGATAAAAACGCGCCTTTTGGCTGGGTAAGAATTAACGGGATGATTGACGGTTATGAAATTCGAAACTACAATTTGCAGCCAATGGGAGATGGTACGCTTTTTCTTCCGATAAAATCTGAAATCAGAAAAAAAATCAAAAAACAGGAAGGCGATTCGGTTCATATTATTTTGCATGAAGATGTGAATCCGATTGAAATTCCGGAAGAATTAATTCTCTGCCTGAAAGAAATTAATGGTGTTTATGAAACATTTTCAGCCTATTCTGAAAGAAAGAAAATTACAATTCTAAACTCAATTTATTCCGCAAAAACTGACCAAACAAAAGTGAACAGAATTGCAAAAATAATTGATGAAATTATTAACAAAATCAAATAGCTGAAAAATGAAAAATATAACGATTCAAAAATTTTACATTGTAGGAATTTCTGTAAGAACGACTAACCAGAACAGTCAGGCTGCAATCGAAATCGAAGCGCTTTGGGTACGATTCTGGGGCGAAGATATTCAAAATAAAATTTCCAATAAAACCAGTGACGAAATCTACGCCGTTTACACAGATTATGAATCTGATTTCACGGGTTATTATACAACTATCATTGGAATGCCAGTTGATTCATTAAAAAATATTCCGGATGGTTTTGTAGGAATAACAATTGAAACAGATAAGTATGAAAAATTTGTTTCTAAAGGTAAAATGCCCGAAACGGTTGTCAAAACCTGGTTAGAAATTTGGGCAGACGAAGATTTGAATTCAAGACGTGCATACAATGCTGATTTTACTGCGCACGGAAAAAAATATTACAATGGCGACAGTGCAGAAGTTGAAACCTTTATTTCAGTTAAAAAGTAAGACAGATGCAGAATTTTGAAAATGCTATACAAGTATATTTTGGAGAACTCTCAGCAGAAGAACTTTTGATTATCAGAGGTTATTTTAAAGAAGAAAAACTGGAAAGAAACAGTTACTTTACAGAGTCAGACAAAATTTGTGATCGTTTAAGTTTTGTGAAATCCGGAATATTAAGAGTGTATGCACTTGCAGATGGTAAAGAAATTACCCAATGGATTGCTACCGAAAATTTTCTGCTCACCGAAGTAATGGGGTTCTTTTTCAATCAGCATAATTGCTGGAGCATACAGGCACTTACTAATACGGAACTTTTAACAATCAATAAAAATGATTATAAGAAATTATGTTCGGATTTTCCTAAATGGCTTGAAATTGAAAAGAAGTTTCTAATGAATTGTTTTTCAATGATGGAAGATAGGGTTTTCTCTCATCTGTCAATGACTGCTGAACAAAGATACAATGCTTATTTTCAAAAGAACAAAGAATTGTTCAACAAAGTACCGTTACAGTTCATAGCTTCTGTATTGGGAATGACTCCGGAAACATTCAGCAGAATTAGAAGTAGACAAAACACAGATTCTTGATTTTTGTCAAGAGTAACTCAATAAAAGTTTATCAATTTTGTAGTATTAAAATATGAGGGAATGAACTACAAAATGAATAATATTATAAAGCTTGAAGAATTAGGTCAGTTTTTACTGGCAATACTGCTGTTTAGTCAGTTAAATTTTGCATGGTGGGTTTTTCCTGCATGCTTACTGCTACCAGATGTATCTATGCTGGGATATTTGATTAATACAAGGGTAGGCGCGTTGTCCTACAATATTTTTCACCATAAGCTGGTAGCTTTGGTAATTTTTATATTAGGTTTTTTGGCAGGCGACCAAAATGCTACGCTGATTGGTATTATCTTGTTCGGGCATTCTGCAATGGACAGGATGTTTGGATATGGGCTAAAGTTTGCTGACGATTTTAGAAATACACATTTGGGACGTATAGGTAAAAGATAATGGTCGGGATTAAATTGTTGAAGCAAGCGTAAATTAATTGGTTGCTCGGCGAGCCTGTGGTTGCTGAGCCCGTCGAAGCATCGAAGTATCGAACCGCGATCAGGTAGGTGCAAAAATTCAATTCGACCGCTTTGAAGATTTCCACAAAAAAAGACTTTTATTCAAGCATTACTATTTTGTTTTAGTTATCATGATTACTTCGCCTCAGTCTTTTACAGTAAGTAGAGCTCGTAGTTGGTTCTTTTAGTCATAAACCGCAGATTAACTTCGTTCAGTCGCTTCGCTCGAGTCACGACTTCCAAGCTGTAAAATAAAGCCTGGGCGTAAAAGAACAGAAAAACCGAAATAGACCTATTACGGCAATGGAGATCCCAAAGCTGAATATTCCTATTAAATTTGTCAATTAATCAATTAAACGGGTCAACAAATCTTGTCCCGAGCCATCGGGATCAACGATTCAACGATTCAACGTGTCAACATTTAACCAATTCAACATTTAACCAATTCAACAAATAAACACTTCAACGTTTCAACAATCTCCGGTCACTGAGCCCGCCGAACTATCGAAGTATCAAAGCATGGTTGTTTGCACGGTTTGATTTTATTTGATCAAATATAGAGAAAGTTTGACAATGCTGACCATCTAGTTTTGTAACCAGAAGCGAAAAGAACAAGCATTTTGGCGCTTTAAAAAAGCTGCTCGATATTATATTTGACTTTGTTAAAGACTAAAATAATTTATAAGGATAATTTTATTTTAAAACTGAATAAAACTTGTATTTTACACTATTCAGATTAGTTGTAGGAAGTATTATTTTAATCCTCCCAAAATGCTATTTCGTATTCTTGAATTATTACAGTAGTGGAATAGTCTGTTTTTGTTTCGGTAATGGTTAGTGGTTTTTTTGGATTATTGTAATATTGATATTGAACAAAACTTGTATTTTTTCCATCAGAAATCGTGGAGAATGTTTTTATCTTGTCATCCTCATACGTAAATCTGTATTGATATCTATTGTTATCTAGATAGCTTTCTATTGGTTGACTTTTAGAATTTAATAATATATCTATGGGCGAACCGTTGTTTTTCTTTACGGCAACAATCTGTCCTTGATCATTTGTAATTAAACAAAAATTATCAGTGCAGTATCCGTTAGCCGCAATATATCTGCTTTGTATTATTCTGTTTCTATCAAAATCTCCAACAGTATTAAATTCTAATGTGTAACGGTAATTATCATTAAAGGCAAAGTGTTGTTCGTGAATATCTAAGTCCCTGATTTCCGAACCATAAGATGTTCGATAGTCTTTAATATCAATAGTTTCAACATAAGTCAAAAGATCATTATCATAATTTTGGAGCCGCAGTTTTTTACCAAAACCTAGTAATCGAATATCAGTTAACTGATTTTTTTTGTTATATGAATATTTTTCTTCTCGTGATATATCATTTTTGTCATTACGTTCTTCTATTCTTAATACATTGCCATTTTTATCAAAGAGATATCTTTTTGCTCCTAAAAAGGCTTTTATAGTATCTCTTTTTTGGTAATTACTAACAGTTAATGAAAAAAGTTTACTGTCGGTTTTAGAAATAGACAAACTTTCTAATAGTTGCAATTCCTTAGGTGCTCTACTAAATCTTGACAAATCAAAGTTTGTATCATTGTTTAATTTCTCGACTATAACATCAGAGGGGTGTTTTAAAGGTTGTCGGAAAATTGGTTTAAACTCTGGAAATATATCAAGTAATTCAATGACTTCCTTGCCGGTTACTAATAACCTGAAAGCTTTATTTTCAAAAATCCTTGATGATTTTGAATTGGCAGGAAACTCTATCATTAAACCTGAGAAATACGGATAAATCAATGCTTCAGAATAATCAATCCGACTAGAAAAATCTGATAGATTTTCTACTCCTGACTGTATAGCTCTTATTCTTTCCACATTACTCACCTCCAATTTTTTAGTTTGCAAGAGATAAAGGGCCGTAAGCCTGGATAGGGTAAGTTTTTTTAAACTTTCCTGTTGCCTTGAATTAGGAATTTTGTTTATTTCAATTACTTTATTGTTTAAATAATCTGCTAAATAATAATTCTTAACGTGAACATTATCAAAATTATATTGAATAGCGTAAACAGCCCTATTATTTGCAACGCTAACCAAAGTAATATTTACATTCTTAAATGAAGGATTAAATTTTGAATCTTCACTATACGGATCTAGAAGTCTTTTTAACTCATTTAACTGTTTTAGATAATTGACGGCTTTGGTATGCAACTGAAAAAAAGCTACTTCATTCTCAATTTTTTGCAAAGCAATCGTTTTTAATTGACTTTCTATGTTTTGCCAATTTTTGTTTTCCTCTTTGTTCTTGTCTTGATAAATTTCAAATTTAGACGGAGCATATTCTTTATCGGATTTTGCTTCTAAAGTGTAGGTAGAGTATTCGAATTTCTTATTTTGAAAAACATCAATAATCTGTGCATTTCCCGATACTTGGAAAATACATACAACGAAAAGTAAATACAAGGTCTTTTTCATATTATTTTTCTACATAAAATTCTATCAGTAGTCCACGCTCAATCACTTCTGTTTTCAATCGGTAAAACCCTTTTTGTTCTAATGTTTTTTGAAGGTTTTTAATACCGACAGACTTGGTTCCGTCTCCAAATGTAAATTCATCTTTATTTTTTAAATTACCGCTAATTAATATTCTTCCTGCGACATAATTTGCTCCAGCAAGTATTTTATCGCAAGTGGCTTCAATTTTTATACCATCAACCATAAAATTAATGTTAGCAGAACTAATTTCCAATCCGTAAAACTGTTTTATTTCATTCGCTAAAAGCGGTACACCAACATCAGAAAATCTGTTATTAGGCTTGATTTCTAAATTTGCAGTTTTAATATCAATTTCCATAAAATCGTTGATTATTCCAAGTGGATAACATTCATTTTTTTCCTTTGAGAAATGTACCGATTCTATTCCGTTTGCATTGAAACTCAGATAATCGGTATCAAAATATGCTGTAAAAATACTTTTATCTTTGGCAGCGACCATCGGGTTATTTTCCAATCCTACTGAAATTCTTTTAGGGATTAATTGGGTAAACATCAATTCTTTACTTCCAAAGTTGTAACTCACATTAGCACCTAAATTCCCAATATATCCTTCTGTTTTACAAGGGTTCAAATTTATATTTAGGTGGTTTTTTGTCGGATAATGAAAAGAAAAGTCATTATATAACAACAGTTTAAAATTTGTAGATCCACTTCTAGTATCGTTATTGGTAATAAGATTTATATAGAATATTTTGTCATAATTCCAATCGTTTATTGGAAAGATACTTTTTGGAATATACGGTTTTATGGACTTGTAATCAGCAAAGTAGTTTAACGAATTGGCAAAACCTATTTTACCACCTGCCAAAGAAGTATCATAGCATCTACAACTGTTTTCACCATTTTCAGTTTCAGCAGTATCTTCAATAGAAATTTTACCATCCTTGAAATACGAGATTTCTTCTTTTCCGTTTTCCTTGTAATTTATCCATTTTCCATGCCGTTCTCCATCCTTAAAATGACCTAAGGTGAGTAAAGTTCCGCTTTCGCTGAATTTCTGATAAACTCCGTGTGGTTTATCATTATTTAGTTGGCGCGAAGTCTGAATCTGTTCGTTTTCAAAATAGGTTTTTAAATATCCTTCATCTGTCGTCAAGTTATACTTACGGTCAGATTTTAACTTGTTCCCATCAAAAAACTGTCGCCTCGTTATTATGGAATCTTTACTTGAAGCTACCAAACTGTAAGCTAAAGTATCGCCTTTTACAGTAAAGTGTATATAGCTACTTGAAGTATGAAAGTTTCTTTTTTTCAACATTCCTCCTGTATAATATTCTTCGGAAAAAGTCTGATTTCCTATGCTGTCGTTTATTGTTACATTGTTAATTATTCCGTCATTATCATAACTGTAACTTTTTTTCAGGTGGTGGTTAGGATAATATTCCTGACGTAATTCAACCGTACCATCTATTTTTTTTCTAACTAATTTTCCAACAGGAAATCCTTTATTAAATTCGCCGTAAAAAAGGGTGTCTTTTTTAATCGGATTGTGTAACATCCATTTTCCCTGAGATAAATCATCTTTAAATTCCAACTCAAAAAACGGAGAACCGTTAGCATATTTCCATTCGTATTTTCCATCAGGATAATTATCGGAAGCTAAATTTTCATCTAACCATTTTGGGTTGTATTGTAGAACTATTTTTTTAGCAGTTTCAATGGCTGTTTTGCTTTCAATAGGTTTTCCTGTTGCGTCCACTACTTGCACAACATCTCCGTTAGAAGCAAAATTTGCCGTTAAAGCAGGCAGTTTATTCAATGAAAATTGTACTCTTCGCACTTGTTGGTTGCTGAATAAATCAAAACCTAATGAAGATCCAACAAAATTTAACCAATGAATCGAATTTAATTGGGAAGTTTCGGAAAAACTTAATTTAAAAATGTTATCCACATCTAATTCTTTCCGTTTACCATTTTCGAAATTATGTCTAATGATGCTTTTTCCTTTTTCGTCTGCAAAAAACTTTCGTGTAATATTTCCTGCTTCATCATAAACGGTATTCCAAGAAACATCTTGAGAATTTCCTGTTCCAACCCAGAAAAGTTTATTGTAATCCTCTTTTAGCTGTCCGTTCTCATAATATGTTTGGTAAGAACCGTGTAATTTCCCGTTTTCAAAATGCATTATTTTTTCTAACTGTCCATTTGAATAATAGGACTTTGTTACTCCATTCTGCATTCCCTCTTTCCATTCAACGGTTGTTTTAATTTTGTTCTTTTCCCAATGAGTTTCTCTTCCTGTTTGTTGGGAAATATTTTTTCCTTCTTTCTCTACAATTTCGTAAAATGCTTCATACGTTTTGTTTTCATCTTTATCAAAACGCTCAACCATACCGCTTAATAGGTTGTCAACAATAAAAGAACGTTCAGATAATTCGCCCGTTTGGTAATAATAATTTTCTTGAACACCGTTCTTTTTGAAATTTTTCCAATTCTCTATACGCTGTTTTTTGCCATTATCTTGATAAAATTCAATGGTGCCATCGTATACATTTTTAATAAGACTATCTCTAACTGTAATCTCGCTGTAAAATATCCCCTTTCTTTCTAAATTTCCATTAGAGCGGTAATGAACAAAAGAACCGTGTTCTAATCCATCTTTAAAAACCACTTCCGATTTTAATGTATTGTTTTTATCTTGGTAATATTCTTTGCATAAACCATCTTTCTTTCCATTTTTGAAGGTAAAATCTGCCGAACTATTACCATTGGAATGATAGTATTTTACGTTGCCGTGTAACACAGAAAGTTTTTTTTGTTCAGTAGTAATTCTTTTGAGTTCTTTGCTTAAAGCTTCTATTTGTTTAGATTGTTCAATGTATTTGGGATTGTCTATTACAATGTAATTTTCATCTCGTAGCAACATACCCTCGTTTGTAAAAGTGCGTTTGTTGCCAATATTAAGGTTGTCTTCATAAGTACCTTTTTCTCTTACGTTACCATTTTTGTGGTACAACTCGTACGTACCGTTTTTTGTGCCATTTTTATAATTCGTTAGTTCGGCAAGATTACCTTTAGAATCAAAACTTTTATAAACACCATGTAAACGTGAAGTTTCTTCTTTTGGAAATGCTTTGTAATGCTCAATCCTAACTATGTCCTTCTTTCCTTGTGGATAATATTCTACCTTCCCGTTAAGTAATCCGTTTTTAAAATTTGAAATTCTTTGTACATCTCCATTGTTGTAGAATAATGTTTGGTTTCCGTTTTTCTTGCCATTTTTAAATTTTGCAATCTCTAATGTATCCCTAGAAGCATTTCTCACAATTAATAGATGTTTTGAAACAATACTGTCTGTACCACTTGAATAATTGTAAAAATTACCGGGCTGTGCAATTAAATTAGTCGAAAACAAAAGTAGAATCAGAGAAGTAAATAAAATAATTTTATTCATAAATGTTACTGTTTTTTCATTTCTATTTTGAAGTTAGAATTACAAAAGGTATACCTTTTTTAAGTTTGCAGAAAAGTGCTAAAAATTATTTTTTTTATGCTGATTATCTTCTACCTGTAGAAATAACGATTCGAAGCCAAAGCTTCCAACTAAAATACAAACTTCTACCGAGCTAAAAAATGCGAATTACACACTTTTCGTACACTATTGCCAACTGCGGATCAATCATCGAAATCAAAAATACAAACTATGAGATAAATCTTTGTTGAAATTTAGGATTTTTATTTGTCTTTTAAATTCTTTTGAATATAAATACTCGGTGTCAATACCATTTCTAAATCTCCAATTTTAAGTAAATCCTTAATAGTCTAAGTTTGCTGAATAAATTCTCTAGTCAGCTCTTTTAAAAATAAGTGCTAACTTATTTTTAAATCTAATCTACTTTAATAATTCACTCATTGTACTTTAAAAATACATTGGGATAGCTTAGTGAGAATTTAATTTTCTGATTAATTTTATTCAATTAAGGTGGCGTATATAATGAAATTAAAACCTTGGATAATTTTTCAAATCAAGGTACTCTACTTTATGATCAAGTATATACTGTTCAAAATCATTTAATATTTCAAGTGATTCAGCTAAATTAGACGGATTGTTTTCATCATCTCCTTTAAATCTTTGAGGTATAATATTTTGGAAATTATGCAATCTTTTTTTCGATTTTTCATCCCCGTTTAAAGCGGCTACCAATAAATGCTCAACTAAATAAGAACTGGTAACTTGACTTACTTTTCTTAATTTGCTTTCAAACATTTTGTCAACTTCTTCTATTGCTTTTGGTGTCAGTAGAGGAGGAGTCAGCACAAATTCAGGTATTGATTTATGTATTTGATTTTCTTGGGCATAAATTTTTTCTTTATAAACGTAAATTTGTAAACGCTCAAGCCATTTTTCATTGACTGCATCATAAGATATAAATTCTCTATGCGAAAAGATAATCAATGCCTTATCTTTATAAGTAGCCGAAAAAGAAGGTAGTTTGGCCTTTATATATTGTTCTGTTTGGCAGTCGTAAATAGAAAAGTAATCATTCAAAACATTTTGCGACAAAAAACTTGTCCAGTCTTTTCCATTTATACTACCTTTTTTACATAGTACGATACGATCATTATTTGAAGTGATTGGAAACTGCCTGGTCATTTCCATATCAGACAAATTACATTTACATTCATTTAATGCAATAGTACTGTCATCTTGCGCAAGAGCCACTACCGATAAGAGAATACACGAAATTAGTATGAATAGTTTTTTCATTTTGGTTGCTTTTTTATTTCATCAATCACTTTGTTTACTAGATTAACTATTCTCTTATTAATGATTAAAGGCATTACGAGTTTTTTTAAGTTTTTAGCTAGTTGATTTTAAGACGCTTAACTTTTTTATTCCCAATTTTTTATTTCATCTAATTTTATTTCGTATTCGCCGATTTTTCCGGTAGCCAGATATTCTTTTTCAAAAACTATAATACCATTGTCAAACTTAATAGGTTTTATAAAACCTTTTTCAGCCGTTGAGATTCGTGCGAATTTTCCTGTTTCCAGATCAATCAATGTCAATGCAGTTATTGGACCTTTTCGGTAATCTGTAGTTAACCATTCTTGTAATGCTAAAAAAGTTGAATTTGGATGCCATTTAAATTCATGCCCGAATATTCTGTTAGCAATTAATTGTCCGTTTAATTTTATTTTATAGTAGGTTGGTCCAAATCTAATTTCGCCTTCAAAAATAAAGTCAAACGAATGCTTTTTGTCGTGCGATTTATATGCGCCTTTTTTTTCTATTTCCATTTATTATTACATTCTTAACTGTGTCCGAAAATGCACCATAACGTTCCGTTGCGGTTTGTAGTGACATATTTCAAAGCATAAACGTTCAACTAAAATACAAATTTCTACCAACGCACAAAACGTATATTGAATACTTTCCGTGCAACATTGCCAAGTTCTAACTAAGCATCAACACAACAAAAGAATAAATAATGGGATAACCATGCAGTTACTATTTTTAATTCTTCTTCTTAGAATCAGCAATGAATATATATTTTTTTTGATCATTTTGATTTGTGATCTTTATTATTTTAATTGTATCATTCATTAAATTCTTATGGTACTTCCCATCTGAAATTCGCCAATTGTAATATCTTATTGAATCAGGTCGTATCTTACCGTTTAAGGATTTCACTTCACTCGGGTTCTTGAAACTTATCGATTTAATATAAATTGAATCGTTTGGATCAGCATTTTTTATTTCAAATGTTTTATTCATATACATACAATGAACACTTAAAACGAACTCCTCATTTCCGTTGATTTCTTTATAAGTATGTTTGTGAGGAGCACCTGTAATTCCTAAAACACAAGAATTAAATGTCATGGTGATTAGTATGAAAAGTATTATCTTTTTCATTTTCATTTTTGTATGTATTTTGGTTTTGAAGTTAACTGTAAACATTATTATTAACGAATATAATTCTTTTATTCCCATTTTCTCATTCCCCTTAAAATCAAAAAACACAATAGATCCAATCCATACTAATCAAAAGCGGTATACTTTCAAAGTAGCCTCAACATATCATTGTTTTGACTTTATAATTATTTTACAATTTGTAGAACAAACTGTATATGATATTTTTAATAAATTAAATACTTTGAAGTTCCATTTATGAATAATTTCAAACTGCATTTTTTGATTGATTTTTTTAAAATATTTTCAACCTTAATAAATAGTTTTTGTTGATTTTTAAAAATTTTATATAAAAAAGGCTAAAAATTAAAATATTTTCATATCTTTGTAGAGAATTTATTAACAGGCTTTTGTATTTGCCTCTTCTGAAAAAGTTTAACCATCAATTTTTCTCTCTCAGTCTTGACCTTCCTCAGTTGCCACTTTTATTTTTAAAAAAAGGTTTCATTGGCAAATCTGACGTGCATTTTCAAACAGCACAAGTAAGATTTATAATTTTCCCCATCAGGTAAATAATAGCAGTAAAATCATTACAGATCTATCACGTATTTCTAAAGTTTCTTATATGCATTTGGAAACATGTTTAGAATATTCGGTCGCT
>Ga0308157_10008311_pt1 | contig 11841 bp, 7 predicted proteins | sample PhyBR1_FD_201035 | JGI IMG/M metagenome (GOLD analysis project Ga0308157, IMG submission 201035) | Phyllosphere microbial communities from UC Gill Tract Community Farm, Albany, California, United States - DLSLB.R1 | ecosystem: Host-associated > Plants > Phyllosphere > Unclassified | place: USA...
AACCTGCTGCTGGTGAAATTCCGCCAGCAGTATGGTTTGCGCGCCTTCACGGAAGGTTTTCTGGTGCTGTATGTGCTGGTCACCTTTTTCCACCTGTTTGTAAACGATCTCAGCTCCGCGCTGATGGTGCGTGCCGCGCACGGGATGGTGGCCGCCGCGCTCAGCTCCCTCGGTATTTACTACCAGATACAGGCCTGGCCCGCGAAACACCGTCTGAAGGCGCTGACCATCGGGATTACCGGATCATCGCTCGCCATCCCCCTCGCCCGCCTCTTTTCGACCGAGCTGCTGCAGCTTGACGAGTGGCGCGGGCTTTACTTCTTTGAGCTCGGTCTGGCGCTCATTTCACTGGCCTGCGTGATAGCGTTGAAATTGCCTCCTGGCGACCGGCGCAAGGTCTTCGAGAAAAAAGACTTCATCACCTTCTTTTTACTGGCCCCGGGGATGGCGTTGCTCTGCGCGGTACTCTCCTTAGGCCGTCTTTACTGGTGGTTTGAAGCGCCGTGGATCGGCTGGTCGCTGGCATTAGCGCTGGTATTAAACGTGTCTGCGATCGTGTTTGAACATAACCGTTCTAACCCGTTGCTGAATACCCGCTGGTTGTCGAGCGGCAGCATCGTGCGTCTCGGGCTCATTATGCTGCTGATCCGCATAGTGCTGGCGGAGCAAAACACCGGCGTTATCGGCTGGCTGCAGTATGTCGGCCTGCAGAATGAGCAGATGACCCACCTGGCGTGGTCTATTTTTGCCGGTATTGTCTGCGGGATTGTGACCAGCTGTTTGACCATCAAGCCCACAAAACTGGCGTGGCCGATCATTACCTCGCTGGCGCTCATGATTGTTGCCTCCCTGCTGGACAGCCAGTCGAACAACCTGACCCGCCCGGACCAGCTGATGCTCAGCCAGTTCCTGCTGGGCTTCGGCAGCGCCTTCTTCCTCGCGCCCGCCATGCTGGCTGCGATTGGCGGGGTTATCGCCGATCCGCGCAACCTGGTGAGCTTCTCGGTGATGTTTGGCATGAGCCAGAACCTCGGCGGCCTGCTCGGCTCTGCCATCCTGGGGACCTTCCAGACCTGGCGCGAGAAATACCACTCCAGCATGCTGGCCGATCAGCTCACAACCCTGAACCCGCTGGTGAATGACCGTATTCAGGCTTACACCGGGCTGTACCGGAGCCTGATTGGCGACAGCTCGCTGCTGGGCACCCAGGCCATCACCCAGCTGCAAACGGTTTCATCGCTTGAGGCAAATATTCTGGCTTATAACGATACTTATTTACTGACGGCGAGCATTGCCGCCGCCACCCTGGTCTGGATTTTATGGCGCTTGCTGCGCCTGCGCCTGACTGCCCGTATGGCCCTGAAGAAGGCAACAGGCAACAAGTAATGAATATGAAGATGATTTCTCTGGAGATGTTATGAGTCAGCAGGATGCCGCTAAAGAGCAGGCCAACACCCGTAAAAATGTCCGTATCGTTTCGGTTTTCACCGCGGCGGCAATCGGTATTGTCGGCGTACTGGTGATCCTCTACGCCTGGCAGCTACCCCCGTTCACCCGCCACTCGCAGTTTACTGATAATGCCTACGTGCGCGGACAGACGACCTTTATCAGCCCGCAGGTTAACGGCTATATCACTGAGGTGAAGGTGCAGGATTTCGACCGGGTTAAAAAGGGCGAGCTGCTGCTGCAGATTGATGACCGTATCTACCGCCAGCGGGTGCATCAGGCCGAAGCGCAGCTGGCGATGAAGATTGCCGCCCTGAACAACAACCTGCAACAGCGCAAAAGCGCCGAAGCGGTGATCGCCAAAAACGAAGCGGCTCTGAAAAATGCCCGCGCCCAGAGTCTGAAATCCCAGGCAGATTTGAAGCGCGTAAAGGACCTGACGGCGGATGGTTCACTGTCTATCCGTGAGCGCGACGCCGCGCTGGCAAGCGCAGCCCAGGGCAGCGCCGAAATTGATCAGGCGAAAGCCACGCTGGAAATGTCGCGCCAGGATCTGCAAACGGTGATCGTCAATCGCGGCGCGCTGGAGGCGGATGTGGAAAACGCCAAAGCGGCGCTGGAGCTGGCGCAAATTGACCTGCAAAACACGCGCATTGTGGCGCCTCGCGACGGCCAGCTTGGTCAGATCGCCGTTCGTCTGGGCGCTTACGTTACCGCCGGAACCCACCTCACCACCCTCGTGCCGCCTCAGCACTGGGTGATCGCCAATATTAAAGAGACGCAGCTGGCGGAGCTTCGGGTGGGTCAGCCGGTGAAATTCACCGTCGATGCGTTAAATGATAAGGCCTATCAGGGCCGCGTGGAGAGCATATCTCCGGCAACCGGCGTTGAGTTCAGCGCCATCACGCCGGATAACGCCACGGGTAACTTTGTCAAAATTGCCCAGCGTATTCCGGTGCGAATTGAAGTATTGGGTGACCAGGAAGCCTATCAGCTTCTGCGTCCGGGCATGTCGGTGCAGGTGACCATTGATACGCGGGAGGCGAAGCAATGACCCTTCGCCCGATAGCCGTTCTGATGATGATGACCGTGCTGGCCGGTTGCCAGTCGGTCGACGTGAAACCGGCGCAGCCGTCGCTGCACATCCCCACGCAATGGCGAGCAACAGCAGGCCCGGCAAGCCCTGCAGAACAGCTCTGGTGGCGTAATTTCCACGACAATAATCTGAACCGCTATGTGGACCTGGCGCTTAAGAACAACAGCGACGTGCTGATTGCCCGCGAACGGATTAACGAGTATCAGGCGCGGGTCTACGCGGCCGACGGCAGCCTGTTTCCGTCGCTGGATGCTGGCGTCACGGGCACCCGCGCGCGGACACAATCTGCTGCCACCGGTCTGCCGATCTACAGCAGCCTGTATAAAGGCAGCCTCACCGCCAGCTATGATGTCGATATCTGGGGCGTAAACCGCAGCACCGCGAATGCGGCTGAAGCCTCGCTGGACGCGCAGAAAGCCGCGGCGGCGGCGGCAGATCTTACCGTGGCATCCTCGGTCGCCTCCGGCTATATCACCCTGCTGTCCCTCGATGAACAGCTTCGCGTCACCCGCTCCACGCTGAAGTCCCGGGAAGAGGCATTCACTCTCGCTAAACGCCAGTTTGAAACGGGCTACAGTTCACGCCTGGAGCTGATGCAGTCCGACTCCGAACTGCGCTCCACGCGGGCGCAGGTTCCCCTGCTGCAGCATCAGATTGCACAGCAGGAGAACGCCCTGAGCCTGCTGCTGGGGAGCAACCCGGGCGAGGTCGCGCGCAGTGAAAGCTTCGCGGCCCTGACGCCCCTGACATTGCCCTCGCAACTGCCCTCCTCGCTGCTTAATCGCCGTCCGGATATTGTGCAGGCTGAAAAGCAACTGGTTGCGGCTGATGCCTCGCTGGCTGCCTCACGCGCCAGCCTGCTGCCGTCGATCAACCTGACCGCAACCGGATCGATACAGGATCGCACGCTCTCCGGCTTACTCGACAACCCGCTGCAGCTCTGGAGCGTCGGCGGCAGCATTCTTGCTCCGCTGCTCAACCGCCAGGCGCTGAACGCACAGGTGGATATTTCGCAGTCCCAGCGCAACCTGGCGCTTTACAGTTATGAAAAAACCGTCCGTAACGCCTTTGCCGAGGTCAATAACAGTCTTGATGCCATCACGCGCTATCAGGAACAACTGACGGAGCTGCTTGCCCAACAAGATGTGGCGCAAGAGACGCTGCGCATAGCGCAAAACCGCTATCGCAACGGCTATTCGTCGTACCTGGATGTGCTGGATGCCCAGCGCACGCTGTTCTCGGTACAAACCAGCGTCGTGCAGGTCAAAAATAACCTGCTGCTGGCGCAGGTTGATTTGTACAGAGCACTGGGCGGAGGCTGGAGCAACGCGTGACCTGATACCCCACAGGCCCTCTCCGGCATGGAGGGGGCGAAAACCGGATCGCAGCGCAACCCGGTGTTTGCCACTCAGGAGTCAATCTATGCAACAACAGTGGTCTGCAGTCGATAATTACATGATCTCTTCACTCATTCCCGAGGATGATATCCTCCAGCGGGTGCTGGAAAACAACCAGCGAGCTGGTTTACCCGAACACGATGTCGCGGCCAATCAGGGGCAGCTGCTGGCGCTTTTTGTCCGCATGACGCAGGCACGGCGGATCCTTGAAATCGGCACGCTGGGCGCCTACAGCACTATCTGGATGGCGCGTGCGCTGCCACCTGACGGGAAGTTGATCACCCTCGAAGCGGACCCCATCCATGCCCGCGTTGCACGGCAGAATATCCAGCTGGCGGGGCTCAGCGATCGGATTGAGCTCATTGAAGGCCCGGCGCTGTACTCTCTTGAACACATCGGTGATATTCCGCCGTTCGACCTGATCTTTATCGATGCCGATAAGCCAAACAATCCGGGGTATCTGGAGTGGGCACTGTACTACTCGCGTCCGGGAACGCTGATCGTCGGGGATAATGTGGTTCGGGACGGCGAAGTGATTAACGCGCAAAGCGACGATGCCCGCGTACAGGGCGTCAGACGATTTATTGAGATGATCGGGGATAACCCGCGCCTGACGGCGACCGCGCTACAAACGGTGGGCAGTAAAGGATGGGATGGCTTTACCCTGGCCGTGGTGAATCGCTAAACGCAGATGCCCTCTCTCACAGAGAGAGGGCGAACACCCGACGTTACGCCGAAATCTGCTCCATTGCCTGCAAAATACGCTTATCCGAAATGGGATACGGCGTACCGAGCTGCTGGGCAAAGAAGCTGACGCGCAGCTCTTCGATCATCCAGCGGATCGCCTGCACGTCTTCATCGTCACGGCGCGCTGGCGGCAATTTGTTGAGCCACTGCTGCCATGCCTTCTGCACGCTTTCCACTTTCAGCATCTGCGCGCGGTCACGATGCGGATCGATAGCCATTTTCTCCAGACGTTTTTCGATCGCCTGCAGATAACGCAACGTATCGCCAAGGCGTTTGAAGCCGTTGCCGGTAACGAATCCACGGTACACTAACCCGGCCATTTGCGCTTTCACGTCCGACAGCCCCAGCGCCATGGTCATATCCACGCGCCCTTTCAGGCGTTTGTTGATATTGAACACGGTGGTGAGGATCTGCTCGACCTGTTTCGCAATGTCGACCACGGTGTCGTTCAGTTCTGCCCTGACTTTCTCGTGCAGTACCGCAAACTCCGCTTCTGACCAGACCGGACCGCCCGCCTCGTGGATAAGCTTGTCCACGCCACAGGAGATGCAGTCGTCAATCAGATCCAGCACTTTACCGTACGGGTTAAAGTAGAGGCCAAGCTTGGCTTTGTTCGGTAACTTCTCGTGCAGATATTTAATCGGTGACGGAATATTAAGCAGCAGCAAACGACGCAGACCACGCCACATCATCTGCTGTTGTTCCTGTGGATTATCAAAGAGTTTGATGGCCACGCTGTCACGCTCATCCACCAGTGCAGGCCAGGCCTTCACCCTGTAGTTGCCGCGTTTTTGCTCATAGCTTTCCGGAAGCTCTCCAAAGCTCCAGATGTGCAATCCGCTCTGCTCGATACCGTCATCAGCCACCGCAGAAAGCGTCTCCTGGACTTTACCTTTCAGCGCCTCTTTCAGTTCGGTCAGCGATCGGCCTTCCTGCAGCTTTTTGTTTTTGTCGTCCACCACGCGGAAGCTGATTTTCAGGTGATCGGGCACCTGATCCCAGTGCCAGTCGTCGCGGTCGACGGTTACGCCCGTCATGCGCCTGAGCTCACGCTCCAGCGAATCCAGCAGCGGCAACTCCAGCGGCGTTACGCGGCCTAAAAACGCTTCGGCATAGTTTGGCGCAGGCACAAAGTTACGACGCACCGGTTTTGGCAGCGATTTGATCAGCGCAATCACCAGCTCGCGACGCAGCCCCGGAATTTGCCACTCGAATCCGCTCTCTTCGACCTGGTTTAACAGCGGCAGCGGAATGTGTACGGTGACGCCATCCGCATCCGCGCCCGGCTCAAACTGATAGGTCAGACGCAGCTTGAGAGAGCCCTGATGCCAGAAGTTCGGGTAATCGAGTTTGCTGACCGACTCCGCCCCCTCTTTGATCAACATGCTCTTTTCAAAGTTGAGCAGGTCCGGGGTCTCTTTGCTGGCCTTCTTCCACCAGCTGTCGAAGTGGCGGGCAGAAATCACATCGTGGCTGATACGCTGGTCATAAAACTCAAACAGCGCCTCGTCGTCGACCAGAATGTCGCGGCGACGGGATTTATGCTCAAGCTCTTCCACTTCGGCACGCAGTTTGAGGTTTTCACGGAAGAACGCATGACGCGTCTGCCAGTCGCCCTCCACCAGCGCGTGACGAATAAACAACTCGCGGCACAACGCGGGATCTATCTGGCTGTAGTTAACCTTGCGCGCGCCAACCACCGGCAGACCGTAAACGGTCACTTTTTCGGTCGCCATCACCGCGCCCTGCGCGCGCTCCCAGTGCGGTTCACTGTATGAGCGCTTCAGCAGGTGCTGGGCAACAGGTTCAACCCACTCAGGATCAATGCGCGCCGCAATGCGGCCCCACAGGCGGCTGGTTTCCACCAGTTCGGCCACCATGGTCCATTTAGGCGGTTTCTTGAATAAACCGGACCCCGGGAAGATGGAGAAACGGGCGTTACGCGCCCCGGTATACTCCTGCTTGTCGGCATCCTTCATCCCGATATGGGAGAGCAGACCGGTCAGCAACGCAATGTGAATTTCGCGGTACTCCGCCGGTTCACTGTTAACCGGAATGCCCAGCTCTTTCACCACCTGACGCAGCTGCGTGTAGATATCCTGCCACTCGCGCACGCGCAGATAATTGAGGAAATCGACGCGGCACTGGCGGCGGAACTGGTTCGACGACAGCGCTTTCTGCTGCTCGCCGAGGTAGTTCCACAGGTTCACAAAGGCAAGGAAGTCGGACTCTTTATCGTGGAACCGACGGTGTTTTTCATCAGACGCCTGCTGCTTGTCCATCGGACGCTCGCGCGGATCCTGAATTGAGAGCGCGGAGGTAATGATCATCGCTTCACGCACACAGCCGTGTTTCTGTGCTTCCAGCACCATGCGCGCCAGCCGCGGGTCAACCGGCAGCTGGCTGAGCTGACGGCCCAGCGGCGTCAGTTTGTAGGCGCTAGCCTGCTCGTCGGTGGTGATGGCACCCAGCTCTTCCAGCAGGCGCACGCCGTCCTGAATGTTGCGCTTGTCCGGCGCTTCGACAAACGGGAACGCGGCGATGTCGCCAAGCCCTAGCGCAGTCATCTGCAGGATGACCGACGCCAGGTTGGTGCGCAGAATTTCCGGGTCAGTAAACTCCGGTCGCGACAGGAAATCGTCCTCGGAATAGAGGCGAATACAGATCCCTTCCGACACACGGCCGCAGCGGCCTTTACGCTGATTAGCGGAAGCCTGAGAAACCGGCTCAATTGGCAGGCGCTGCACTTTGGTGCGGTAGCTGTAGCGGCTGATACGCGCCGTACCCGGGTCAATCACATATTTGATGCCCGGCACGGTAAGCGAGGTTTCCGCCACGTTGGTGGCCAGCACAATACGACGTCCGCTGTGCGACTGGAACACGCGGTTTTGCTCGCTGTTTGACAGGCGCGCATACAGCGGCAGAATTTCGGTATGGCGAAGATCGCGCTTGCTGAGGGCGTCAGCGGTATCGCGAATTTCCCGTTCGCCGCTCAGGAAAATCAGAATGTCGCCCGCGCTTTCATTTCCCAGCTCGTCGACGGCATCAAAGATGGCCTGCAGCTGGTCGCGCTCGGTATCGTCCGCGTCTTCCACTATCGGGCGATAGCGCACCTCCACCGGATACGTTCGGCCAGAGACCTCGATAATCGGCGCATTGTTGAAATGCTTTGAGAAACGCTCCGGATCGATGGTGGCGGAAGTGATGATAATTTTCAGGTCCGGGCGACGCGGTAACAGTTCTTTCAGATACCCGAGCAGGAAGTCGATATTCAGGCTGCGTTCGTGCGCTTCATCGATAATGATCGTGTCGTACTGCATCAGCAGACGATCCTGCTGGATTTCCGCCAGCAGAATACCGTCAGTCATCAGCTTGACCATGGTGTTATCGCTAACGTGGTCGCTGAATCGCACCTTATACCCAATGCAGCCACCGGGCTGCGTTTGCAGCTCTTCGGCAATACGGTTCGCCACGGTACGCGCCGCCAGACGACGCGGCTGGGTGTGACCAATCAGCCCTTTCACCCCACGCCCCAGCTCCATACAAATTTTCGGCAGCTGAGTGGTTTTCCCTGAACCGGTTTCCCCTGCGACAATCACCACCTGGTGGTCGCGCACGGCGTCAAGAATGTCCTGTTTTTTCTGACTGACCGGCAGGTTTTCCGGGTAGGTAATCTCCGGACGTGCGGCTTCGCGCAGCACGACTTTCCCTGCCGCCTGTTCAATCTCTTTCGCCATCTCCTGATAAATGGCCTGTTGTGCATCAGGATTTTTAACCTTCTTCACCCCGTGCAGACGGCGGGCAAACCGCTGTTTATCACGCAGCATCAGTGAATCAAGCTGTTGCAGGAGCATCGGGAAGGTTAATTTTTGTTGTTCTGTCATAGCGTTAACGGGCAGTGCACTGCCGGGTAAAATCTCTTTTTAATGATTGCTATAGAGTATCACATTGGCGCTTTGAGTGCCTTATTCAAAAAATTCGAACATAGACTTCGATATATTGCGCTATCCCTGCGACAGGATTGTGAATAGAGTGTCAACAAGCAACGGGGCAACCCCCTTCAATCAAATGCAAAAACAGGAATCACCCATGAGCAAAGTATTAGTATTGAAATCCAGTATTCTGGCAGGGTACTCACAGTCTGGTCAGCTCTCTGACTACTTCGTTGAACAGTGGCGTGAACAGCATTCTGCTGATGAAATCACCGTGCGTGACCTGGCTGCAAACCCGATTCCTGTGCTGGATGGCGAACTGGTTGGCGCGCTGCGTCCAAGCGACGCTCCCCTGACGCCACGTCAGCAGGAAGCCCTGGCCCTCTCTGACGAGCTGATTGCTGAACTGCAGGCGCACGACGTTATCGTGATCAACGCGCCAATGTACAACTTCAACATCCCTACTCAGTTGAAGAACTACTTCGACCTGGTTGCCCGTGCCGGCGTAACCTTCCGTTACACTGAAAACGGTCCTGAAGGTCTGGTGAAAGGTAAGCGTGCGATTGTACTGACCAGCCGTGGTGGTATTCACAAAGACACCCCAACTGACCTGGTTGCACCGTACCTGACTCTGTTCCTGGGCTTCATCGGTATCACCGACGTGAATTTCGTGTTTGCTGAAGGTATTGCCTACGGCCCGGAAGTTGCGACCAAAGCGCAGACCGACGCGAAAGCCGCTATCGACAGCCTCGTAGCCGCTTAATCATCCCCCTCTCACCGCCTGGTGGGAGGGTTTCTTTCTGTCCCCGCCGCTAAAAATTCGCTATCATCCGCACCCACTCTTCTGTCGGACCGTCTGATGTCTGCGATTATAGATTCCTTTATTGCCCCACCGTGTCACGACGAGATCGAGATCCTCTGGCAGGACGAACATCTGGTCCTGATTAATAAGCCTTCCGGTCTGCTCAGCCTTTCAGGCAAAAATCCGCAAAATCGCGATTCCGTGCATTATCGACTGGTACAGACGTTTCCCGGCTGCACGCTGGTGCATCGTCTGGATTTCGGTACATCCGGGCTGATGGTCATTGCGCGCAATAAAGCGATTAACGCCGCTCTCTGTCACCAGTTCAGCCAGCGCGCCGTGCGAAAGGTATACAGCGCCCTGCTTTGCGGGCATGTGGAACACGACGAGGGCGTGATTGATGCCCCGATTGCTAAAGATCCGGCGCTGTTCCCGCTGATGTCGATTTGTGCAATTACCGGCAAACCCGCACGTTCACGCTATCAGGTGATGGACCGGTTTTATGATGCGGCACTGCCGTTGACGCGGGTCAAACTGACCCCGGAGACCGGGCGAACCCACCAGCTGCGTATTCACTGCCAGCAGTTGGGCTACCCTATTTTAGGCTGCGATCTGTATGGTGGTCTTGCACTGCCGGGCACCGAACCGATACCGCGGCTGATGCTGCACGCCAGCGAGCTGGATTTTGTGCATCCGGTGAGCGCAGAGGCAATTAACGCCCGTCACACTGCACCGTTTTAAGCGCTGCTTACCACATCAAATCGTCAGGAATTTTGAAATCTGCGTACGGATCGTCTTCATCCTGCTCTTCCTGACTCAGGGCGCTGTTTAACACGATACTCTCGGCATCGCGCTGGGCGATTTTATCGGCCACCACTGCCGGGATAATCGCATAGTCGCAGTCGCCATTGGCATTAATCACCAGACGCGCAATCGCCAGGCGGCCATTGATCAGCTGGGCCTGCGTCTGCTTGTCGACCTCGATTTTTTTGATGAGATTGCCGTCGGTAAAGTTAAAGGCGATGGTGCCTCTGGTCACGTTGATGCGGTTCATTTCGATCAGCTGCTTGACCTGCGCTTTAAACTCTTTCGCCAGCGTCGCCTGCTTCTGCTGCTCGCTCAGCTGCTTGTCACGCTCGAGCTGCGCTTTTTTATTCTCTTCTACTGCTTCCCTTGCTTCACGGGCCTGAACGCGCGATTTCTTGGCCGTGCGCTGAACTTTAGCCATCTTTTTACTGCTGACTAAGCCTGCTTTCAGCATCTGCTCTTGTAGGGTGAGTTTTGTCATGATCGTTTCTAAACCGTATTGAAATTTTGGGGATTATACCTGGAAAGGCGCTGTTCATGAAGATGGCTCATGTTGCAGTGAAATTAAGTCACTTCCCCTCCGCCACGGGCTCAGGCATAAATTATGCGTTGGTAACTTCTTAGCAACAAGAACTTAGGATGTATAACGACGATGAGTAATGCTTTTACATTTAGCCTTAAGCGTAGTTGCTTTGATGAAAATTATAACCCTTCAGAAAATACGCGTACCACCACCAACTTCGCCAACCTGGCCCGTGGCGAAAAACGCCAGCAAAACCTGCGTAATACGCTGGTGATGATGAATAACCGTTTTAACGCGTTAGCGCGCTGGGATAACCCAAAAGCCGATCGCTATGCGCTCGAACTGGACATTATTTCTGTGGATTTGCATATCGGCGCTGAGAAGCCCTTCCCGGCTATCGAAATATTGCAGACAACGATCGTTGATAAAAAGACCCATGAGCGCATCGACGGTATCGTTGGAAATAATTTCTCGTCCTATGTCCGCGATTATGATTTCAGCGTCTTGCTGCCGGAGCACAATAAAAATCAGTCCCGCTTCGCGATCCCGGATAATTTTGGTGAGCTGCACGGCACTATTTTCCGGCATTTCGTTAACTCACCTGAATACAAAGAGAACTTCAAAAAGGCACCGGTGATCTGCCTGAGCGTCTCCAGCAAAGACACCTACCGCCGCACGGGCAACCAGCACCCGGTGCTGGGCATCGAGTATCGTCCGGACGGTACATCCTTAACCGAGCAGTACTTCGGGAAAATGGGTCTGCAGGTTCGTTACTTTATGCCTGAGAATAGCGCAGCGCCGTTTGCGTTTTATTTCACCGGCGATTTATTACGGGATTACACCAACCTGGAGTTGATTAGCACCATCAGCACCATGGAGACTTTCCAGAAAATTTATCGTCCTGAAATTTACAATGCGAACTCAACCGCCGGAGAATGCTACCAGCCCGATCTGAATCATGAGGATCATTCATTAACAAAAATTGTTTATGACCGCGAAGAACGCAGCCGGCTGGCAATTGAACAGGGCAAATTTACGGAAGCGTATTTCATCAAGCCCTATAAACCTCTTCTTGAGCAGTGGTCAGGTCA
>Ga0308157_10008312_pt1 | contig 11840 bp, 9 predicted proteins | sample PhyBR1_FD_201035 | JGI IMG/M metagenome (GOLD analysis project Ga0308157, IMG submission 201035) | Phyllosphere microbial communities from UC Gill Tract Community Farm, Albany, California, United States - DLSLB.R1 | ecosystem: Host-associated > Plants > Phyllosphere > Unclassified | place: USA...
ACCGCTTGATCAAGATCAGCATCGTCAAACACGATAAACGGTGCATTGCCGCCCAATTCTAGGCTCAGACGCTTGATACTATCAGCAGCGCCCTTCATCAGCAGAGAACCAACGCGCGTTGAACCCGTAAACGAAATTTTGCGCACGGTTTCATTGGCCATCAACTCATTGCCAATTTCCGCTGGCATGCCGGTGACAATATTGATGACACCAGCCGGTATCCCTGCCCTCTCAGCTAACAAACCAAGTGCGAGCGCGGAAAATGGGGTAAACTCCGAAGGCTTGATAACGACCGTGCAGCCTGCCGCAAGCGCTGGAGCAACCTTGCGGGTGATCATCGCATTCGGGAAATTCCATGGCGTGATGATCGCGCAAACGCCAACGGCTTCTTTCAATACAAGAATACGACGGTCTGCAGTTGGCGAAGGAATGCTGCCGCCATCAATACGGCGCGCTTCTTCAGCGAACCATTTAACGAACGATGCACCGTAGCGGATTTCGCCGAGCGCTTCATTGAGCGGCTTACCCTGCTCCAGCGTCAGCAAAAGAGCAAGATCCTGCTCATGCTCGACCATCAGCGCAAACCAGCGTTCAAGCAGCGCTGCACGCTCAGCATGAGTTTTCTTTTTCCATGGCTTGAACGCCTCCGCAGCAGCATCAATTGCCGCTCGCGTTTCCTTGCCACTCATATCGGGGATCGTGCCCAAAGTGTTGAGGCTGGCAGGATTGGTAACATCAACCGTCGCGCCAGACGCAGCATCCTGCAAAATGCCACCAATGAGGCCCTGCTGCCTGAAAAGTGCCTGATCTTTTAAAGTATGCATGACGACCTCTTATGCCAAAGCTGAAAGGACGGCCTGCGTAATCGCATCCGTTTTGTCTTTGCCCGCGACGGTTCCAATACCCTGAGCCGTCGCTGTTTCAATTGCAGCCATCACATCTTTTGCAGCCTGATGCTCGCCAAGATGATCGAGCATCATCGCACCCGACCAGATTGCTGCAATTGGGTTGGCAATGCCAAGATGCGCGATGTCAGGCGCAGAGCCATGAACTGGCTCAAACATCGACGGTGCTGAGCGATCAGGGCTAATGTTAGCAGACGCTGCATAGCCAAGACCGCCCTGAATAGCAGCACCCAGATCAGTCAGAATATCGCCAAAGAGGTTTGAAGCCACAATCACATCAAGGCTTTCCGGCGCCATAACCATACGTGCGGCCATAGCATCGATATGGTAATGTGAGACCTCGACATCGGGATATTCTTTGGCAACATCCTTTGTCACTTCGTCCCAGAAAACCATCGAATATTTCTGAGCATTCGATTTTGTCACCGAAGCCAATTTCTTGCGGCGCAGACGCGCCTGTTCAAAGCCAAAGCGGATAATGCGCTCAACGCCTGTGCGGGTGAAGATCGCGGTTTCTACGGCAACTTCATCTTTTGTACCCGAATGCACACGCCCACCAGCGCCCGAATATTCGCCCTCGGTATTCTCACGAATGCAGAGAATATCAAAGCCTTCCGAACGCAGCGGACCGGTTACACCCGGCAACAGGCGATGCGGGCGAATATTGGCGTATTGCACAAAGGCTTTGCGGATCGGTAACAACAAACCGTGCAGCGAGACAGAATCCGGCACTTCCGCAGGCCAGCCAACGGCACCAAGATAAATCGCATCGAACTTACGCAGAGTCTCGATACCATCTGCTGGCATCATCGCGCCGGTCTCATGGTAATATTCACAAGACCATGGAAAGCTGGTCCCTTCCAACGCAAATCCATTACACTTTGCAGCAGCCTGCAAAACCTGCCATGTCGCATCGGTTACGCTTTTACCAATGCCGTCGCCCGGAATGAGTGCAATCGAATAAGTTGTCATTTTCGTTCCCTTATAAATCTATGAGCACGCTTTTAGTTTTGCGGTTCGCAAGATAGGCGTCACGTCCGAGATCTTTGCCAATGCCAGAGCTTTTATAGCCACCAGTCGGCAGGATATGATCCCGCGAACGGCCATAACGATTGACCCAAATGGTGCCTGCTTGCAAAGCCTTGGTCACACGCAAAGCACGAGACAAATCTCGGGTGAAAAGACCTGCTGCCAACCCATAGGTCGGATGATCAGCCAGAGCTAATGCCTCGTCTTCTTCTTTGAATGTCTGAAGTGTCAGCACAGGCCCAAAGATTTCTTCGGTCACAGCGGGGGAGTTTTCATCTACACCACGAAGCAAAGTTGGCTCATAAAAATAGCCTTCCCGATCCATGCGCTTGCCACCCACAAAACTTTGTGCGCCAAGGCTGACGGCCTTCTGCACAATCTCATCAATGCGGCAAATCTGACGTTCCGAAATAATCGGAGAATATTGGGTATTCTCGTCCCATGTCGGACCCGGCTTGATATTCGCCATATGACGCACAATCGCATAGCTCAATGCATCGGCAATTTCTTCCGCAACGATCAGGCGCGAACCCGCGACACAGGCCTGTCCGGCATTGCTGAGAATTCCGCGCGTGATGGCCGCTGCCGCCAATTCGAGATCCGCATCGGCAAACACCACTTGCGGGCTTTTACCACCAAGCTCAAGCGTCATAGGCTTGATGCCGGTGCGCGCAATATTTTCCATGATCGCAGCACCTGCTGCCGTCGAGCCGGTAAAGCTCACTTTAGAAATATCGTGATGCCCGGTAATCGCATTGCCGGTGGTTGGTCCATCACCCAGAACGATGTTGATGAGCCCTGCGGGAATGCCAGCTTTAACCGCGAGTTCTGCGATATAAAGCGTCGTAAACGGCGTTATTTCAGATGGCTTGAGGACAACAGCATTGCCCGCTGCAAGCGCCGGTCCAAGCTTCCAGCCGGCCATTGAGATCGGGAAATTCCACGGTGTAATCGCACCAATCACACCGTAAGGCTCGCTCAGCGTCATGCCAAATGTGTTGGTGCTGGTTGGCACAACTTCGCTGCCTTCCTTGTCTGCAAATTCTGCGAAGAAGCGGATTTGCTCGGCGGTGACAGCGATATCGCCTTCGATAAGATGGGCGATTGGCCGCGTCGATGAAACAGCTTCCATGCGCGCCAGCGTCAGCGCTTCCTGCTCGATCAGGTCGGCCCAGCGGTGCATGGCATTGAGCCGTTCACGCGGGCGCGCGTCAGCCCAGCCGCTCGATTTCAGTGTCGCCTTGGCATTTTTTACGGCACGATCAACCAGCGCAACATCAGCAATTGGACAATCGCCATAGGCTTTACCGTCCGATGGCCGGTGCATTTCCATCGCGCCCGCGGCATCGACACGCTGCCCACCAATATAATGATAAAACGGCAGTTTAAGCGTTTCGGGATCAAAGCTTAATGTCATGGCGCACCTCGCACTTTCTATGATGAAAGATTAGAGCCACACGCGCCGCATTATTGATTGAGAATAACCCGCCTGACGGTTTTGAATCGCGTCAGACGGGTTTAAAGCGGCGGATTATTCTGGATACGAAATGCTTATTCGTAAACGCAGAGATAAATCTTACGTACGGTTTCGATCGTGCGCCACACGCCGACAAAGCCCGGCTTCATAACAAAGCTGTCGCCTGCGCGATAAGTCTTGGTTTCGCCGTCCCTCTCTTCGATTTCGACGAGGCCAGACAGGATGTGGCAAAACTCTAATGTTGTGCCTTTGATAGAATGGGTTTCGCCTGGAGTTGCTTCCCAAACACCTGTTAAAACCTTGTCGTTCTTCGACGCATCCTGCGCCCAAGTCTTAAATGACGGTGTGCCAGAGATCAGGCGATCTTCGGTCGGCAGCGCTTCTTTCGGCGCGAAATCTGGATTTGGATCGATAGTAATCAAAAGTGACATGATAGTTCCCTTCATTTAATAGCCAAGCTTGCGATCGATGAGGCCGATCAGTTCTTCTCCAGCCAAATGGCGCTGAATATTTTCGATGACTGATTGTGCAGCCGTATGCGGTTGCGTGACTGATGCGATATGCGGTGTGATCAGCACTTTGGGATGCGACCAAAGCGGGTGCCCGGATGGAAGCGGTTCAGGATCGGTCACATCGAGCATAGCTGCCGCAAGATGACCGCTATCAAGCGCATCAATCAGTGCATTTTGATCAAGCTGCGGCCCTCGACCCGTATGCAACAAGCGTGCGTCCTTCGGCAGCAACGCAAACAAGTCGGCATTCAAAATGCCGCGCGTTTCATCGGTCAGTGGCAGCAAACAAATCAGAATATCTGTCTGGCGCAGGAAGCTCGCAAACTGGTCTTCGCCGTAATAGCAGGTAACGCCTTCAATATCTTTCTGGCTGCGGCTCCAACCGGAAAGCGGAAACTGAAATGGCTTAAGGCGTTCCATTGCAGCTTGCGCCAGCATACCCAGCCCTAAGAAGCCAATTCGTCGTTCTGATGCCTGCGGCGTAGAAATGGCTTTCCATGTTTCCGCCTGCTGTTGTTGGCGATAAGCAATTGCTTCTCGATGCAGGGTCAGCACCCCAAGCGCCACATATTCCTGCATCATGCGAATGATGCCGTCTTCAACCATGCGAACAAGCTTCACATGCTCAGGCACACTGCCCGGCTTGAACTGATCGACGCCCGCGCCAATTGAGAAAAGGACTTCAAGATTGTGATAACGCGAAATATCGTCTGGAGCGACCCAGCTAATCAGATAACGGATTTTATCAGGATCGATTTCGTCGCCAGCCTGAAAAAACTCAATATCAGGCAGCGCTTTCGAAAACGCTTCGCGGAAAACAGCACCACGGGCTGCATCAGAATTAAAAAGAAACGCCATGATTGCTTCCGATTAAGAGGTAAGATGCACGGCGAGATTTTCGATCATCTTCTGGCACGCATGCAGCTCGTTGATTTCGATATATTCGTTGGGGCGATGGGCGCGGCTGATATCGCCGGGGCCGCAGATGATTGCATCAATGCCTGCCTGTTGGAACAGTCCCGCTTCCGTGCCATAGCTTACCGCTGCCAGAGTTTCCTGCCCCGTTAGTTCGACCATCAAGTGAGAGAGTGCGGTTTCAGCAGAGAGTGAAAGAGCCGGATAAGCGCTTAATTCATGCCAAAGCACTTCATAGCCGCTGTCGCGCAAAGCGAAAAGTTTTGCTTTGACTGGCTCCAGCAATGCGACAGGCGATATGCCGGAAATTGCACGCACCTCAATATCTGCAGTGCAACGATCAGGAATGATATTGACCGCCTGTCCACCAGAGATGACGCCAAACTGCAACGATGAATAAGGCGGCTCAAAATTGGTATCGAACGGCCCATCTTCAAGCGTTTGACCGTATGCGGTTGCCTTTGCAATCACGCCAGCCATTGCGTGAACGGCATTCAACCCAAGATCGGGACGCGATGAATGGCCCGAGCGCCCAATGACTTCCAGCCGAGCAGCAGCTTTGCCTTTATGCGCACGCACAGCCTGCATGCGGCTTGGCTCACCAATAATAGCGCCCAGCGGCTTGGCACAAAGATCGGGAAGTGCTGCAAGCAAATGCGGCACACCACGACAGCCCGCCTCTTCATCGTAGGAAAAAGCCAGATGCACGGGCTTTTCCAGCGAACGAGCGGCGAGCATCGGCAGGGCAGCAAGCGTACAAGCCAGAAAGCCCTTCATGTCTGTCGTACCGCGCCCATAAAGTCTGTTGCCGTCTTTATGCAGCTTGAACGGATCAGTCGCCCATTCAGACTCGCCAGCGGGAACCACATCCGTATGTCCAGACAGAATATAGCCCGGCACATCACGGGGGCCGATGGTGATAAAAAGATTTGCCCTGTCGCCTTCAGGTCCGGGCAAAACCGATACGTCAGCACCCGCAGACTTTGCGTAAGAACTGATCCAGCCAACAATCGCATCATTGGGAGTACCAACAACCGATGGAAAGCCGATCAAAGCTGCTAGGATTTCTTCGACGTTCATCAATACCACATTCAAAGTCAGAGCTTCGGATTTCTATCAGAATATGGTGTTGGGGCAGTGTTCCGTGCCGAATATCATGCTGCTTCAAACAAAGATTGCGAATAGCGGCAATCAAGCAGCTAATTATGCGGAGGTATTTATGGAATGATGCGGCAAAATACGCCTGCCCAAAGCATTGCATTGCGCGGCAGGATCAAAAACACTGTGTCTTGAGGGCTGAATGTCCATAAGTCGAGCTTGGGCAGCGGGTAGGGATCGGAATGGCTGATATGCAAAAGTCAGTACGGCTGAAATCTTTTGAATTGATCGCACATGACATAGCAGATGTGGACAAGAGCCTGCTTCATGGTCTTTCGATGGGTGTTCGCTGGCCGCATCGCCCCAATGACTGGGACCTCATGTTGAAAACCGGACAAGGGCTGGTCGCTATTGACGGAATCGGTCGGGTATTCGGTAGTGCTATGTGGTTTCCTTACGGTGACGATTTTGCAACTATTGGCATGGTCATCACCTCCCCTCGCACACAAGCACAAGGCAACGGTCGCTGGCTGATGGAACAGGTGATGGAGCGATGCAAAGGTCGCAACCTCAGCCTCAATGCGACCCAGGCAGCGTATAAACTTTACCTGACGCTTGGCTTTACCGATGAGGCAACAGTCTATCAGCATCAGGGAGAAGTCGGACTTGAACTTCCCGCCATACCAGCGCCAAATGGAGAACTTGTAGCGCTTTCGGCAGAGGAAATCGAAAAGGTCTCCGCGCTCGACTGCAAAGCTTTCGGCACAAACCGCATGCATTTGCTTCACCTCATCTCCGACACGGCTGAGATTTACGGCTTGATGAGAAACGGGCAGATGGTTGGTTATTCCTTCTGCCGCGAATTTGGCCGCGGGAAAGTTATTGGCCCGATTGTCGCAAGCAATGACAAAGACGCCATTCAGTTAGCCGCAGTTCACTTGGAAAATCTTAAAGGTAAATTTGCGCGTGTCGATACGCGTGAGAAAACCGGCGCTTTCGCCGACTTCTTAGTGCAATGCCGCCTCGGTGTGTACAGCACGGTAACAACCATGTCGAAGGGCAAACTGTTTTTGAACAGAGAGGCACACAAACCATGGGTTTACGGACTGTCGGCACATGGCTGGGGCTAAAATAACTCTAAGAAGCCGACCGCACTGGCTCCAACTCGCTCTCAGCACCCAATAAGTGCCATCACCTCCGTTGCAGCATTAACGGCGCGAATACTAAACAACACTTGATGGCGGACAGCCAAGCCAGTTAATCGTGGTAAGACCCAAGGTAAACTCGGATATACTCTTTGTCTGTCGCGCTGTCGATGCTGACACCCCGAACCGTACAACCGCATTGCGTGCCGACAATCCTCCGCTTGCAGCCTTCAAAACGCGCCATCGAAACAAGGCTTTCGGCGTCAGATTATGTTGTCATAATCACAACCGAATTTCCTGGTCCATAAACGGATTGTTTTAGGGGTATTGATGTTGTCTCTTTAAGCCAGCATGTCGCCAACTATGCGAATGTTTAACGGAAAGTGGGAATACGACCACTCTGCTTCCGTGATAATCTCAGACGGACAACGATGGCCGTGATAAAGCGGCTAAATGGAAGCATACTTTTTATAATTGCTGCTTTACGTACCTCAAATCGGCGGGTAATGTCTTGCATGAAACTTTGGGAGGAGTTTACGTGCTTTTGAATATTTACGCTGATATTCATACATCAGAATTCTGCTGCGTAATGTCTTACGACAACGTTGTCTTTGGTGCTTGCGAATGACTGCATCGCCAAAAGAAACACGAGTTCCACTTCTTCAAGCTGTTGCGCTGTCAAAGTCGTTCGGTCCCGTTCAAGTGCTCAAAGGCATCAATCTCAGCATCTATGGCGGCGAAGTTCATGCGATTATCGGTGAAAATGGTGCCGGTAAATCGACACTGATGAAACTGCTTGCCGGCAATGAGCGCCCAACAAGCGGTGAAATTCATATTGATGGCAAGCCAATCACATTTTCTGGGCCAGTAGAGGCTGAGGCGCAGGGTATTGTGCTTGTGCATCAGGAAATTTTGCTAGCGCCCGATCTGACGGTCGCGCAGAATATTTATCTTGGTCGCGAGCTTTCAAATGGGCTTGTTGTGGATGATAAGTCGATGCGCGAAGGTGCGCGTAAGGCAGTTCGCGATCTTGGCGCTGACATCAATCCTGACGCGATTGTAGGCAGCCTTTCGATCGCGCAGCGGCAGCTTGTACAGATTGCGCGCGTGCTGTTGGTGCCGCACCGCGTTGTCATTTTCGACGAACCCACAGCGTCGCTCACGCCGGTTGAAACCGAAGCGCTGTTGAAAGTGATCTGTGATATTCGCGCCAAAGGCGTGGCGGTTCTCTATATTTCGCATCGTCTACCGGAAGTGAAAGAGATTTCGGATCGCATCACGGTTTTGCGTGATGGAACGCTTGTTGCAGCACATATGACTTCTGAGCTTCAGCCCAATGATATGGCCCGGTTGATGGTTGGACGCGATGTGGCCAAGCTTTATCCGGATCGTGCATCTGAACGCTCGGATGCGACTGTGCTAGACGTGCAAGACTTCACAGTGCCCGGTTATGTTAAAACAGCAAGCTTTGCATTGCGCCGAGGCGAAATCCTTGGTTTTGCTGGCTTAGTAGGTGCTGGGCGTACAGAGCTTATGGAGGGCGTTGTTGGCCTTCGTCCCGGTAAGGGACAGGTTCGGCACAATGGCAAACCCGTCACTTTCCATAATGCGCATGAAAGCTTGTCTGCCGGGATCGCTTATCTCAGTGAAGATCGCAAAGGCAAAGGGCTGTTGCTTGGTAAAGACCTTGGCATCAATCTTACCCTTGCATCAATCAGCAAATTTGTTCGTGGCTTGCAGATAGACCGGAATAAAGAGCGCGTGGCGCTCGATGATGCGATCAAGGAATTTGATATTCGCACCGGCCGCAAAGATATTCTGGCCGGGCAACTTTCAGGTGGAAATCAGCAAAAACTGCTGCTTGCAAAAATGATGCTGCTGAACCCGTCTATCGTCATTATAGACGAGCCGACACGCGGCATTGATGTGGGTACGAAAGAACAGATTTATCAGTTCATCGCCAATCTTGCCGATGAAGGAAAATCAATCATCGTTGTGTCGTCAGAGATGCCAGAACTTATCGGGATATGCGACCGCATCGTTGTTATGCGGGAAGGCCGCATTGCTGGTGAGGTGGCAGGTGATCGTATGACCGAGCACGACATTGTTGTTCTTGCAACGGGCGTCAGCACAGAAGCGGCATAATTATAAATAGGGGTGTCAATGACTGACGTAGTGAATGACAAGAGTAAAGCGCCGAAGACGTCTAAAGACTGGGATCTGAGGGCTATTGCCCCTTTTATTGCGCTGCTTTTGCTGCTTGTTCTAGGAACAATTGCCAATCCGAATTTCATCAGTATCGATAATCTGCTCAATGTCGCAACACGCAGCGCGTTTATTGCGATTATCGCGCTGGGCGCGACCTATGTGATTTCGTCTGGTGGGCTTGATCTGTCCGTTGGTGCAATGGCTGCTTTTGTCGGCAGCATCATGATTATGTTTATGAACAGCGGTGTCATTGCCGATCCGGTAATGATGCTGATTGCGGCGGTGTTGCTTGCCGTTGTCGTGGGTGCGCTTTGCGGGCTGACGAACGGGTTGATCACGACCATGGGCGGGATAGAGCCGTTTATTGCGACACTCGGAACCATGGGGATTTATCGCGGTCTGACCACATGGCTATCGCAGGGCGGTGCAATTACCCTGCGCAACCCTGAAATTCAGGCGCTTTATCGTCCTGTTTATTTTGGCGACGTGTTTGGTGTGCCGATTCCAGTTATTGCGATTTTTGTCACGGCAGCGATTGCGGCTTTCGTGCTCTATCGGACACGCTATGGACGTCATGTGATTGCGGTCGGCTCCAGTGAAGATGTTGCGCGTTATTCGGGCATCTCGGTCAAGCGCGTTCGAACGATTGCCTATGTTGTGCAGGGGCTTTGCGTGGCTGTTGCTGTGTTGCTTTATGTGCCGCGCCTTGGCTCGACCTCGGCAACAACCGGCATGTTGTGGGAGTTGCAGGCAATTACAGCGGTTGTGGTTGGCGGCACGGCGTTGCGCGGTGGCGTGGGGCGTGTCTGGGGCACTATTTGCGGCGCGTTCATTCTTGAAATCGTCGGCAATATCATGCTGCTTTCCAACTTCATCAGCGAATATCTGATTGGTGCTATTCAGGGTGCCATTATTATCATTGCCATGCTGGTACAGCGCTCGCTCTCACGAAGATAATGAGGGCTGACTAACGGCTTGGAATAGCAGGTTTGACGGGATTGATGGGGCGGTCCGGTCACACAGGAATAAAGCCCCCGAACACTTGGGAGGAAATAATGCGAGGAAAACTTTTAGGCGTTGCTTTTGCTGCTCTAGCAGCTGGGGCGTTAGCCTTCACTGGTGTTGCAAGCGCACAGGACAAAAAGGTGACGATCGGTGTATCGATCCCTGCTGCTGATCACGGCTGGACAGCGGGTGTTGTCTATCATGCGGAACGCGTTGCCAAGCTATTGATGCAGGAGCATCCGGGCCTTAACGTTATCGTTAAGACGTCCCCAGATGCGGCCAGCCAGGCAAATGCATTGCAGGATCTCGCTGTGCAAGGTCTCGATGGTCTGGTGGTTCTGCCGACCGATCCTGATCCGCTTGTAAACGCAATCAAGGAAATCAAGGACAAGGGCACATTTGTAGCGCTTGTTGACCGTGCTCCTAGCAACAACGACAATTCTATCCGTGATCTTTATATTGCGGGTAACAATCCGGCTCTTGGTCAGGTCGCTGGTGAATATATCGCCAAGACCACACCAGACGCACAGGTTGTCGTCATTCGTGGTATGCCGATCCCAATTGATCAGCAGCGTCAGGACGGCTTTGATAAGGGCATTGCAGGCTCCAACGTTAAGGTTCTTGATCGTCAGTATGGCAACTGGAACCGCGATGATGCCTTCCGCGTGATGCAGGACTTCCTGACCAAGTATCCGAAGATTGATGTTGTTTGGTGTCAGGATGACGACATGGCTGTTGGTGTGCTCGAAGCCATCAAGCAGGCAAATCGTGAAGACATTCAGTATGTTATCGGCGGTGCTGGCTCCAAAGACATGATTAAGAAGGTCATGGATGGCGACAAGCTGATGCCGGTTGATGTGCTTTATCCACCAGCAATGGTTTCAACTGCAATGGAACTGGCTGCGGGTCACTTCTATGACCAGGTACCGGTCAGCGGCGAATATATTCTCGATGCAACGCTGATCACCAAGGACAATGCCGAGCAGTTCTACTTCCCGGATTCTCCTTTCTAATATTGAACTACGCGCCCGCTTTGCCGGGCGCGTATCTGTTTCATCTCGATATAAGTTTGCGTTATCTTTGGAGGATTTTTGATGAAGACGATCAAAGGGCCTGGGATTTTTCTCGGGCAGTTTGCGGGCGACGAAGCGCCATTTAATAGTTGGGACAGCATTACCAAATGGGCAGCTGAAAAAGGCTATGCTGGTGTGCAGGTGCCGACATGGGCAAGCCAATTGATCGATCTCAAAAAGGCTTCTGAATCCAAAGACTATTGCGATGAATTTGCCGGTGTTGCGCGTGAAAACGGTGTTGAAGTCACCGAACTCTCGACGCATTTGCAGGGCCAGCTTGTAGCAGTTCATCCGGCCTATGATGAGGCTTTTGATGGCTTTGCTGTGCCGGAAGTGCGCGGCAATCCAAAAGCGCGGCAGGCATGGGCTGTTGAGCAGGTGAAGATGGCGATACGCGCTTCGCGCAATCTTGGCATCGGCGCACATGCTACCTTCTCAGGTGCTTTGGCTTGGCCGTTTGTCTATCCGTGGCC
>Ga0308157_10008313_pt1 | contig 11840 bp, 7 predicted proteins | sample PhyBR1_FD_201035 | JGI IMG/M metagenome (GOLD analysis project Ga0308157, IMG submission 201035) | Phyllosphere microbial communities from UC Gill Tract Community Farm, Albany, California, United States - DLSLB.R1 | ecosystem: Host-associated > Plants > Phyllosphere > Unclassified | place: USA...
TGCTGTCGAAATCAGCCACGGCATCGAACACGCCAGAAGTGCGTATCCAGTTATTCAGTTCCTGGCGGTCCGCTTCATTCTCGGCCTCCGGGTGGTAGTACTCGCTGCCCGAGTAGGGCGTGATGGTGCCGCCGATGAGGCAGATGCCATGTGCGTGCGCACGTGCGGCAACCTGGGTATAGGCCAGCTTCAGGTCGGCCAGCAGTTGCTGACGGTCGGCCGGCGTGTCCGGGCCATTGCGGTGCTGGCCACCGAGGTCATTTACGCCGATCAGTACCAGTGCGTGGGTGACGCCGGCACGCGAGATCACATCATTATCGAAACGCGCGGCCAGGTTCGGGCCTATGCCGTCCTTCAGCATGCGGCCGCCGCCGATGCCGGCATTGACCACGCCCAGCGTCAGGCCATTGTTGCGCAGGCGTGCGGCCAGCACGTCTGGCCAGCGGGTGTTGCTGTCGTTCGGAATGCCGTAGCCGTCGGTGATCGAGTCGCCGATGGTGACCATCGCGCCGACGCTGCGCGGCGCCAGCACTTCCACGTCGCTCATCGCATACCAGCGCGTGATCTTGCCCGCATCGGCCCATGCCGCGTCCATCACGCGGTTGCCCCTGGCGAGGAAAGTGGTGGTGCGGGCGCCGTTATGGCTGGTCTGGCGTGCCGGTTCACCTTTGAAGTAAAGCGACACGGTCAGGTCGGCTGCCGGTTTGACTTCCATGGCGACGGCGTCGCTGTAGTATTCCGCGCCTGCCGGAATGGTGACCGAGGCGCGTCCGTTGAAGGTTAGCGGATGCAGGGTAGGGAGCAGGATGTCGGGCTGACCAGGTGCTTTTGCCAGCGCCACGCTGGCGCCGTCGAGTGCTAATGGTGCAGTGCCGTACAGGTTGCTGATCCGGACCCGGAACTGCTTGCCGCCCAGAGTGAGATGGACGGTCTGGCGCAGGCTGGCGTCGCGCCAGTTTTCAGCCGCCAGTTCGTTTGCGCTATCAGGAATTTGCTGCGCCGCACCCCAACTCGTCACCCAGTGCTGCGCCGGCGCGGCTGCGAAGGCTGCCGTATGCATCAAACAGGCGGCGAAACAGGAGGCTATGGCAGCGCCCAAATAACGGGGTAAAGCGTGTTGACTTGGTTGCATAAATCCTTCACACTCATAAAATGTTAGCGCTATTCATTTTAGGTTAACCGGATGGTACATGCAACAAAAATGCCGGATAAAACCATTAAAGGAGACTTTGTGAAGAACAATCTGAAACACGCGCCGGCGTCGGCGCACCTGCCTGCTGATTTGTCGGACGCATTGCTGGTCGGCCGTGTATGGCGCGGCGGCGACATCAACGGTCCGAGCGTGGTCGTGGTGCGTAATGGCGAAGTGTTTGATATCACCGCCCAGGTGGCAACCGTGTCGGACTTGCTGGACCGCGACGACGTCGTGGCTTTCGCCAAAGCCGCGCAAGGTGAATCGCTGGGTCGCGTGGAAACGCTGATTGAAGCGGCATTGAACGGCGCGGATGATGTACCGGTGCGTCTGCTGGCGCCGAACGACCTGCAAGCCATCAAGGCCTGCGGCGTGACCTTCGCGGTCAGCCTGCTGGAGCGCGTGATTGAAGAGCAGGCGGGCGGCAACCCGGCCAAGGCAGATGAGTTGCGTGCGACGCTGCTGAAAGATATCGGCGCCGACCTGTCGGCCATCAAGCCTGGCTCGCCGGAAGCCGAGAAGCTGAAGGAACAGTTTATCGCCCGTGGCGCCTGGTCGCAGTACATGGAAGTTGGCATTGGCCCTTACGCCGAAGTGTTCTCGAAATCGCAGCCGATGTCGGCGGTCGGTTTCGGCGCGGACGTCGGCCTGCACCCTGAATCGAAATGGAACAACCCTGAGCCGGAAGTCGTGCTGGCCGTGAACAGCCGCGCGCAAGCCGTCGGCGCCACGCTGGGCAACGACGTCAACCTGCGCGACATCGAAGGCCGCAGCGCGCTGCTGCTGGGTAAAGCCAAGGACAACAACGCTTCGTGCGGCATTGGCCCGTTCATTCGCCTCTTCGATGAGCGCTTCGGCATCGACACCGTACGCAATGCGGAACTGCGCCTGGTGATCGAGGGCGCCGAAGATGGCTTCCGCCTGGACGGGGAGAGCCGCATGCGCGAAATCAGCCGCGACCCGCTGGACCTGGTAGCGCAAACCAGTGGCGCCCACCACCAATATCCGGATGGCTTCATGCTCTTCCTCGGCACCATGTTCTCGCCGATCAAAGACCGTGGCGCGCCGGGCGCCGGCTTCACCCACAAGCTGGGTGACCGCGTCAGTATCAGCAGCCCGTCGCTGGGCATGCTGGTGAATCACGTCTACCGCAGCGACGCCGTCACGCCCTGGACCTTTGGCGTGCGCGCCCTGTATCGCAATCTGGCCCAACGCGGCCTGCTCAACTAAAAAACAAATCTCTGGAGAGAATAAATGGGGAAACCTTTGGTCTTCGCTACCTACCCGGACCTGGCAGGTAAGCGGGTTCTGATCACCGGCGGCGGCAGCGGCATCGGCGCTGGCATCGTGGATGCCTTCGTCAAGCAGGGCGCGCAAGTGTTCTTCATCGATATCGTGGAAGAAGCCTCGCGCGCGCTGGTCGAAAGCCTGAAAGACGCCAGGCATGTGCCGGTGTTCTTCAAGTGCGACCTGACCGACCTGGATGCACTGGCCAAGGTGCTGGCGCAGATCGAGCAGGATCATGGCGCCATCGAAGTCCTGATCAACAACGCCGCCAACGATCATCGCCACGAAGTGCATGAAGTTACCGGCAAATACTGGGACAATAGCCTGGCCGTCAATCTGCGCCACCAGTTCTTCTGCGCGCAGGCCGTCGCGCCGGGCATGAAGAAAGCTGGCGGCGGCGTGATCCTGAACTTCGGTTCGATCTCGTGGCACCTGGCGCTGCCTAACCTGACGCTGTACATGACCGCCAAAGCCGCGATCGAAGGCCTGACCCGCGGCCTGGCGCGCGACCTGGGCAAGGACGGCATCCGCGTCAACACCGTGATTCCTGGTTCGGTACTGACCGAGCGCCAGAAGGCACTGTGGCATTCGCCGGAAGCGGGTCAGGCGATCCTGGATTCCCAGGTGCTGCCGCAGCCAGTGGAAATCGAAGACATCGCCGCCATGGCGCTGTTCCTGTCCTCCGACAACGGACGCCGCTGCTCCGGCCGCGATTACTTCGTCGACGCCGGATGGTATGGCGCATGAGCCTCTACCAGCCTGAATGCATCTGGCCTCTTGCCGCCACGCTGGCGGAAGGCCCGGTATGGCATGCTGAAGACAGGGCGCTGTACTTTGTCGACATCAAGCAGCGCGCGATCCACCGCTGTGCCGAAGACGGTGGCCGCCGCCAAAGCTGGACGGTGCCGGATGAAGTGGGCTTCGCTTTGCCGATACACGGCGGCGATTTCGTTTGCGGCCTGCCGGGCCGCATCGAGCGTTTCTCGTTCGAGACCGGCGCGCTGACCAGCATTCAGGAACTGGAAGCCGACATTCCTGGCAACCGCCTGAATGACGGCTATGTGGACCGCCACGGCGCGCTGTGGTTTGGCTCCATGGACAACGCCGAAGTGGCGCCCAGCGGTTCGCTGTTCCGCCTGAGCGCTGCCGAGGGCCTGCAGCACAAGGATGGCGGCTACGTCATCACCAACGGTCCGTGCGTCAGCCCGGACGGCCGCACCTTCTACCATACCGACACGCTGGAAAAAACCATCTACTCGTTTGACCTGGACGAGCAGGGCAAGCTGTCCAACAAGCGCGTGTTCGTCAAGATCGCCGGCAGCGGCTATCCGGACGGCACGGCGGTGGACGCCGATGGCGTCCTGTGGGTAGGGCTGTTTGCCGGCGCCCGCATCGAACGCTATACGCCAGGCGGTGAACTGCTGGACAGCATCGCCATGCCGTGTTCGAATATCACCAAAGTCACGTTTGGCGGCGAGGATTTGCGCACCGTGTTCGTGACCACCGCCCGCAAGGGCTTGTCGGCTGAAGAATTGAGCCGGGAGCCGCTGGCCGGAGGCATTTTCAGCTTCCGCGTCGCCTCGCCGGGACAACTGCAACACCTGTATTTACCAGAATAGGCACTCTATGAGCACCCAACAACGCCGCTACCGTTCACAGGACTGGTTCGATAATCCGGACCACATCGATATGACCGCGCTGTATCTTGAGCGCTTCATGAACTACGGGATCACGCCAGAGGAACTGCGTTCCGGCCGTCCCATCATCGGCATCGCCCAATCGGGCAGCGATATCAGTCCGTGCAACCGCATCCACCTGGAACTGGCCAAGCGCGTGCGCGACGGCATCCGTGACGCCGGCGGCATCGCGATGGAATTTCCGCTGCACCCGATCTTTGAGAACTGCCGCCGCCCGACTGCGGCGATCGACCGCAACCTGGCGTATATGGGCCTGGTCGAAATCCTGCATGGCTACCCGATCGACGCGGTGGTGCTGACCACCGGCTGCGACAAGACCACGCCATCGCAACTGATGGCTGCTGCCACCATCGACATTCCTGCCATCGTGCTGTCCGGCGGTCCGATGCTGGACGGCTGGCTGGATGGTGAACTGGTCGGCTCCGGCGCGGCCATCTGGAAAGGTCGCAAGCAGCTGGCGGCCGGCAAAATCAACGAAGAGAAGTTCCTGGAGATTGCAGCGGCATCGGCGCCTTCCGCCGGCCACTGCAACACCATGGGCACCGCGTCGACCATGAACGCGATTGCCGAAGCACTGGGCATGTCGCTGACCGGCTGTTCGGCGATTCCGGCACCGTACCGTGAGCGTGGCCAGATGGCCTACGAAACCGGCAAGCGCATCGTCGAAATGGCCAAACAGGACATCCGTCCATCGCAGATCCTGAACCGCGACGCCTTCCTGGATGCGATTGTGGTCAACGCCGCCATCGGCGGTTCCACCAACGCCCAGCAGCACATCGTCGCCATGGCGCGTCATGCCGGTGTTGAGCTGAAGTCGAGCGACTGGATGGAATATGGCCACAAGGTGCCGCTGCTGCTGAATATGCAGCCGTCCGGTAAATTCCTCGGCGAGCGCTTCCACCGCGCTGGCGGTGTGCCAGCCGTGATGTGGGAACTGGAACAACAGGGCAGGCTGCGTTCCGACCGCCTGACTGTTACCGGTAACACCATGAAGCAGAATCTGGTGGGCCACGAAACCAATGACCGTGAAGTGATCTACCCGTTCAACGCGCCGTTGAAGGAAGATGCCGGATTCTTCGTCCTGAAAGGCAATCTGTTCGATTTCGCCATCATGAAGACCAGCGTGATTTCGCCGGAATTCCGCCAGCGTTATCTGAGCAAGCCTGGGCAGGAAAACGTGTTCGAATCGCGCGCCATTGTGTTCGATGGTTCGGGCGACTACCACGACCGCATCAACGATCCTGCGCTGAACATCGACGAAGACTCCATCCTGGTGATTCGCGGCGCCGGTCCGATCGGCTGGCCTGGTTCGGCCGAAGTCGTCAACATGCAGCCGCCTGATGCGCTGATCAAGCGCGGCGTCAACTGGCTGCCGACGCTGGGCGATGGCCGCCAGTCCGGTACCTCGGACAGCCCGTCGATCCTGAACGCCTCGCCGGAAAGCGCGGTCGGTGGCGGCCTGGCCTACATCCGCACCGGCGACACCGTGCGCGTGGACCTGAACGAAGGCAGCTGCAATATGCTGATCAGCGACGAGGAACTGGCCAAGCGCAAGGCGGAAGGCATTCCGCCGGTGCCGGCCAGCCAGACGCCATGGCAGGAGCTGTACCGCTCCACCGTGGGCCAGATGGAAACCGGGGCCTGCATGGAACTGGCGCTGGAATACAGGAATGTGGGGCAGACGCTGGCACGTCACAACCACTAAGTCCTCAATCAAAACAATAACGGAGACGATAGATGAAGAAGATTGTAGTGAGCGCTGTTATCGGCGCGATGATGGCTCTGGGTGCGGGGAGCGCCTTGGCCGACGCCAAGAACCCGAAGATCGGTTTCTCGATCGATGACCTGCGCCTGGAACGCTGGGCGCGCGACCGTGACTACTTCACCGCCGAAGCGGAGAAGCTGGGCGCCAAGGTCTATGTGCAATCGGCCGACGCCAGCGAGCAGCGGCAGATTGCGCAGATCGAGAATCTGATCTCGCGCGGCGTCGACGTGCTGGTCATCGTTCCCTACAACGCCACGGTGCTGAACAACGCCGTGCGGGAAGCGAAGAAGGCCAAGATCAAGGTGGTGTCGTATGACCGCCTGATCCTGAACGCCGATATCGATGCCTACATTTCCTTCGACAACGCTAAGGTCGGCGAACTGCAAGCCAGCACGCTGGTGGGCATCAAGCCGAAAGGTAATTACTACTTGCTGGGCGGCGCGCCGACCGACAACAACGCCAAGATCCTGCGCGAAGGCCAGCTGAAAGTGCTGCAGCCGCTGATCGACAAGGGCGACATCAAGGTCGTCGGCAAGCAGTGGACCAAGGACTGGAGCGCTTCCGAAGCGCTGGCCATCGTGGAAAACGCGCTGACCGCCAACGGCAACAAGATCGACGCCGTGGTTGCATCCAACGACGCCACCGCCGGCGGTGCGATCCAGGCGCTGGCCGCGCAAAAGCTGGCTGGCAAAGTGCCGGTCTCCGGCCAGGATGCCGATCTGGCAGCCGTCAAGCGCGTCATCGCCGGCACCCAGGCCATGACCGTCTACAAGCCGCTGAAAGTGATCGCCACAGAGGCCGCGCGCCTGTCGGTCAAGCTGGTGCGCAACGAGGCGCCAGCCTACAACGCCAACTACAACAACGGCATGAAGAACGTCAACACCTTGCTGCTGGCGCCGATCGCGCTGACCAAGGCGAACGTCGACGTGCTTGCCACCGACGGTTTCTACACCAAGGCCCAGCTGACCGCCAAATAAGGAGTCAGCATGGCTGAATATCTTCTGGAGATGCGCAACATCGTCAAGGAATTTGGCGGTGTACGCGCTTTGAACGGCATCGACATCAAGCTGAAGGCCGGCGAATGCGCTGGCCTCTGCGGCGAGAACGGCGCCGGTAAATCCACCCTGATGAAAGTGCTGTCCGCCGTGTACCCGCACGGCACCTGGGACGGCGAGATCCTGTGGGACGGCCAGCCGCTGCGCGCGCAATCGATCCGCGAGACCGAGGCGGCCGGCATCGTCATCATTCACCAGGAACTGATGCTGGTGCCTGAATTGTCGGTGGCGGAGAATATCTTCCTCGGCAACGAGATCACGCTGCCAGGCGGCCGCATGAACTACGAGGCCATGAACCGCCGTGCCGAAGCGCTGCTGAAAGAGCTGAACATCAATGATGTCAACGTGGTGCTGCCGGTGAAGCAGTATGGCGGCGGCCACCAGCAGCTGATCGAAATCGCCAAGGCGCTGAACAAGAACGCGCGCCTGCTGATTCTCGACGAGCCGTCGTCTTCGCTGACGGCGGCCGAGATCAAGGTGCTGCTGAATATCATCCACTCATTGAAAGCCAAGGGTGTTACCTGCGTCTACATCTCGCACAAGCTGGATGAAGTGGCGGATATCTGCGACACCATCGTCACCATCCGCGATGGCCAGCATATCGCCACCACGCCGATGAGCGAGATGAATATCGACCGCATCATCGCGCAGATGGTGGGCCGCGAAATGACGCAGCTGTACCCGCAGCGCGAACACACGCCGGGCGAGGTGATTTTCGAAGCCCGCAATGTGACCTGCTATGACGCCGACAATCCGGAACGTAAGCGCGTCGACAATATCTCCTTCACGCTGCGCCGGGGTGAGATCCTCGGCATCGCCGGCCTGGTCGGCGCCGGCCGCACGGAGCTGGTGTCGGCTATCTTTGGCGCCTATCCCGGCCCAAGCGAGGCGGAGGTTTGGCTGAATGGCCAAAAGCTCGATACCAGCACTCCGCTGAAGGCGATCCGCAATGGCCTGGCTATGGTGCCGGAAGACCGCAAGCACCACGGCATCGTGCCCGACCTCGGCGTCGGCCATAACATGACGCTGGCGGTGCTGAAGGACTTTTCGCGCGCCACCCGCGTTGACCAGGATGCCGAACTGGCGACCATCCGCAAGGAGATCAACAGCGTCAAGCTGAAGACCTCCAGTCCCTTCCTGCCCATTACCGGCCTGTCGGGCGGTAACCAGCAGAAGGCGGTGCTGTCCAAGATGCTGCTGACCAAGCCGAAGATCCTGATCCTGGACGAGCCGACGCGCGGTGTCGATGTCGGCGCCAAGTTTGAAATCTATCAGCTGATGTTCGACCTGGCCAAAGAGGGCGTGTCGATCATCATGGTGTCGTCGGAACTGGCTGAGGTGCTGGGTACGTCGGACCGTGTGCTGGTAATCGGCGAGGGCAAGCTGCGCGGCGATTTCGTCAACGATAATCTTAGCCAGGAAACCGTGCTGGCGGCAGCGCTCGATGCGCATTGAATTCAGGATGATCCATGAAGAGTAACAATATCAAACAACTGTTCACGCAGTACAAAATGCTGGCGCTGCTGATTGCCGTGGCGCTGATCTGGGCCTTTTTCAGCTATCACACCGAAGGCGGCTTCGTCACACCGCGCAACCTGTCCAACCTGATGCGCCAGATGGCGATTACCGGCATTGTCGCCTGCGGCATGTCGCTGGTGATTATCGCCGGCGAGATTGACCTGTCGGTCGGCTCGCTGCTCGGACTGCTGGGCGGCATCGCGGCAGTGCTGGATGTGACACACCATCTGCCGCTGCCGGTCACGCTGATCGCGGTGCTGGTGGTCGGCCTGCTGATTGGCTTGTTCAATGGCTACCTGACGGCTTACCTGGGCATTCCATCGTTCATCGTTGGCCTGGGCGGCATGCTGGCGTATCGCGGCATTGTGCTGGGCGTTACCGGCGGCACCACCATCGCGCCGGTGTCGGACGACATGGTCTACCTCGGCCAGGCCTACCTGGCGCCGACGCTGGGCATCGCACTCGGCTTCGTGTTGTTCGCAGTCGGCATTTACCTGATTATGGCGCGCCGCCGCAGCCGTGCTGCGCACGCACTGGACGTGGCGCCGGCGTGGCGCGATGCCGCCAAGCTGGCCATGCTGGGCGTGGTGCTGGCGGCATTCGTCATCACCTTCAACTCGTATGAGGGCATTCCGTTGCCGGTGCTGCTGTTGCTGGCGCTGCTGGCGGTGTTCAGCTATGTCACCACGCAGACCGTATTCGGCCGCCGCGTTTACTCGGTCGGCTCGAACATGGAGGCGACCCGCCTGTCCGGCATCAACGTCAAGTCGATCAAGCTGTGGATCTTCGGCATCATGGGCCTGATGTGCGCACTGGCCGGCATCATCAACACCGCACGCCTGGCGGCAGGTTCGCCATCGGCCGGCACCTCGGGCGAGCTGGATGCGATCGCGGCCTGCTTCATCGGCGGCACCTCGATGCGCGGTGGCTCGGGCACCGTGCATGGCGCGCTGATAGGCGCGCTGGTCATGGCGTCGCTGGACAACGGCATGTCGATGCTGGACGTCGACACGTATTGGCAGATGATCGTTAAAGGAGCGATCCTGACATTGGCAGTATGGGTGGACGTCAGCACCCGCGCAGGCAAACGATAAATCAAAATATAAAAAACCACCGGAGACAAATGCATGACCAATCACCGCAGGCAATTCTTATCATCCATGACCGGCCTGGCCGGACTCACCGTTCTGCCAGCGCTGGCCGCCTCGGCCAAGCTGCCGTACAAGGACGCTTCGCTGCCAGCTGAAAAGCGTGTCGATGACCTGATCGGCCGCATGACGCTGGAAGAGAAGATCATGCAGCTGCACTGCACCTGGCTGACCAAGGTGAAGATTCAGGATGACAAGGGCGAGTTCGTGGCCGCCAAGGCGCAGCAGGAATTCCCGAACGGGATGGGCATGCTGGCGCGCCCTTCGGACCGCCGGCTGGGGCAGGGCGCCGGCGCCGCCGGTGACGATGGCCAGGTGCTGAACCGCACGCCGCTGGAGACGGCCAACTACGTCAACGCGGCGCAGAAGTGGTCGATGGAGCAGACTCGCCTGGGTATTCCGATGTTCATGCATGAAGAAGCGCTGCACGGCTATGCTGCACGCCATGCGACCAGCTTCCCGCAGGCGATCGGCATCGCGTCATCTTTTGATACGGACCTGACCACCAGGATCTTCAGCGTGGCGGCGCGCGAGATGCGCGCGCGTGGCGCCAACCTGGCACTGGCACCGGTGGTGGACGTGGCGCGCGAGCCGCGCTGGGGACGTATCGAGGAGACCTTCGGTGAAGATCCCTATGTTTGTGGTGAGATCGGCAAGGCGGCCATCCTCGGCTTTGCCGGCACCAATCCTGTGCTGGCGAAGGACAAGGTATTCGTCACGCTGAAGCACATGACCGGCCACGGCCAGCCGGAGAACGGCACCAATATCGGCCCGGCGGAAGTCACCGAACGTACGCTGCGCGAAGAGTTCTTCCCGCCGTTCGAGCGCGCCATCAAGGAATCCAACGTTGGCGCGGTGATGCCCTCGTATAACGAGATCGGCGGCGTGCCATCGCACGCCAGTCACTGGCTGCTGCACAAGATCCTGCGCGAAGAGTGGGGCTTCAAGGGCATTACGGTGTCCGACTACATGGGCGTGACCGAGCTGATTTCGCGCCACAAGCTGGTCGATTCGAACAAGGAGGCGGCTTTCCGCGCCTTCAAGGCCGGCGTCGATGTCGAAACGCCGGATGGCAAGGCCTTCAAGGAGCTGGGGCAGCTGGTCAAGGAAGGCCGCATCAGCGAAGGCGAAATCGATGTGGTCGTGCGTCGCATCCTGATAATGAAATTCGAAGCCGGCATGTTCGAGAATCCGTATGTGGACGCCAAGGCTGCTGACGGCCTGACTGCCACCAAGGAGGCGATCGCGCTGGCGCGCCTGGCGGCAACGCGCACGCCTGTGCTGCTGAAGAACGACAAGGGTGTACTGCCGCTGGACGGCAAGAAGGTCGGCAAGCTGCTGCTGATCGGTACTCACGCCAAGGACACGCCTATCGGCGGTTATTCGGACATTCCGCGCCATGTGGTGTCGATCCACGAAGGCTTGCAGGCCGAAGCCAAGGCGCAGGGCTTTACGTTGGCGTATTCCGAGGGCGTGCGCATCACCGAAAGCCGCATCTGGGGCAAGGACGAGATCAAGTTCACCGATCCACAAGTGAACGCGAAGCTGATCGCCGACGCGGTGGAGGCGGCCAGGTCGGCCGACACCATCGTCATGGTCCTGGGCGATAATGAGCAGACCAGCCGCGAGGCGTGGGCCGATACCCACCTGGGCGACCGCGAGACGCTGGACCTGATGGGGCAGCAGAACGATCTGGCGCGCGCCATCTTCGCGCTGGGCAAGCCGACCGTGGTGTTCCTGCTGAATGGCCGTCCGCTGTCGATCAACCTGCTGGCGGAGAAGGCAGACGCCATCATCGAAGGCTGGTATATGGGCCAGGAAACCGGCCATGCGGCAGCGGACCTGCTGTTCGGTCGCGCCAATCCGGGCGGCAAGCTGCCAGTGTCGATCGCGCGCAGTGTCGGCCAACTGCCGATCTTCTACAATCACAAGCCGTCGGCACGCCGTGGCTATATCGATGGTTCGACCAAGCCGCTGTATCCGTTCGGCTTTGGCCTGAGCTACACCACGTTCGAGATCTCCCAGCCTCGCCTGGCGAAAGCCAGTATCGCGGTCGGCGAATCGACCAAGGTGGAAGTGGATGTCACCAATACCGGCAAGCGCCTGGGCGACGAAGTGGTGCAGATCTACATCCGCGACGACATCAGCTCCGTTACACGTCCAGTGCTGGAACTGAAG
>Ga0308157_10008317_pt1 | contig 11834 bp, 8 predicted proteins | sample PhyBR1_FD_201035 | JGI IMG/M metagenome (GOLD analysis project Ga0308157, IMG submission 201035) | Phyllosphere microbial communities from UC Gill Tract Community Farm, Albany, California, United States - DLSLB.R1 | ecosystem: Host-associated > Plants > Phyllosphere > Unclassified | place: USA...
GAAGCCCGGCTGGAGCAACTGGGCTTGACGCCGCTGAAGGCGGAACTCGAGCGCGTGGCCGCGCTGAGGGACAAGAAGGACATCGCGGCGCTGATCGCCCACTTCAACCGCTACAGCGTGACGGCGCCGTATGGCTTCGTCATCCACCAGGACAACAAGGATTCGACCAGGTATGTGGCGGACCTGGTGCAGGACGGCCTGAGCCTGCCCGACCGCGACTACTACCTGAAGAAGTCGGACAAGAAAATGGCCGAGACGCTGGCCAAGTACCAGCAGCACGTGACCCGGATGCTGACCCTGGCCGGGAACGCCAATGCCGCGGCGGACGCCAGGGCCATCGTGGCGCTGGAAACCGAGCTGGCCAAAGTGCAGTGGACCAAGGTTGAGCTGCGCGATCCCGTCAAGGCGTACAACAAGGTCGAGATTGCCAAGCTCGACAAGCTGGCGCCCGGCTACGATTGGGCGAGCTGGCTGAAGGACACCGGCATCGCCGGCAAGGTGGACTACCTGATCGTCAGCCAGCCGAGCTTTATCAGCGGCTTCAACAAGGTCCTCAGCAAGACGCCGCTGTCGACCTGGAAGACTTACTTCCAATGGCAGGTGATCCACGCCAACGCGCCCTACCTGTCCAAGGACTTTGCGCTGGAGAACTTTGCCTTCTACGGCACCGTGCTGAGCGACGTCAAGGAACAGCAGCCGCGCTGGAAGCGGGCCGTCAACGCCACCGACGGCGCGCTGGGCGAAAGCGTGGGCAAGCTGTACGTCGAGCAGCACTTCCCGGCCGAACGCAAGGCGCGCATGGAAGCGCTGGTGCAGAACCTGCTGCAGGCATTCAAGCAAAGCATCGAGACGCTCGACTGGATGAGCCCGGAAACCAAGCTGCAGGCGCAAGCCAAGCTGGCCAAGTTCACCGTCAAGATCGGCTATCCGAACAAGTGGCGCGACTACTCCAGCCTGGTGGTGGTCAAGGATGACCTGGTCGGCAATATGCAGCGCTCGCATGTGTTCGAGTACAACAAGGAAGTCAACAAGCTCGGCAAGCCGATCGACCGCGACGAATGGGGCATGACGCCGCAAACCGTCAACGCGTATTACAACCCGGAGCTCAACGAGATCGTGTTCCCGGCCGTGATCCTGCAGCCGCCGTTCTTTGACGCGACCGCCGACGACGCGGTCAACTACGGCGCCATCGGCGCGGTGATCGGCCACGAGATCAGCCACGGCTTCGACGACCAGGGCGCGCAATACGACGGCGACGGCAACCTGCGCGATTGGTGGACCAAGGCCGACCACAAGAACTTCGCGGCCAAGAGCAAGATGCTGGTCAAGCAGTACAGCGCCTTCAGCCCGCTCAAGGGCTACCGCGTCAACGGCGAGCTCACCTTGGGCGAGAACATCGCCGACAACTCCGGCGCGGCGATCGCGCTCAAGGCCTACCTGATCTCGCTGAACGGCCAGCCGTCGCCGGTGATCGACGGCCTGACCGGCGAGCAGCGCTTCTACATGGGCTTTGGCCAGGTGTGGCGCAGCAAGATCCGCGACGCCCAGCAAATCGTTTACCTCAAATCCGACCCGCACTCGCCGGACCAGTTCCGCGCCAACGGCACGGTGCGCAATCAGCCGGGTTTTTACAACGCTTTTGGCGTAAAACCCGGCGATAAAATGTATCTGGCGCCAAAAGACCGCGTCATCATGTGGTAAGACTTTATGCATAGGCGGCCCTGTGATATAAAGCGCAACAGGGCCAAACACCGTGGATTGGCCTTTATACAATCAAGAGGATAATTTCGTGAAACGTCATCTCGTAAGTGCATTGACCCTGAGCCTGATCGCAGGCCTGGCGGGTGCCGCCGACAACACCACAAGTGTAGCTCCGGCCAGCGCCCAAGTAGCAAACGCCAAGCCGGTCTCCGGCATCGCGGTGGAATACATCGATCCAGCGGTACGCGCACAGGACGATCTGTTCACCCACATGAACGGCAAATGGCTGGCCACGACTGAAATCCCGGCCGACAAAGCCAGCTGGGGCAGCTTCGCCAAGCTGCGCGACGACATCCAGCCGCAACTGCGCGCCATCATCGAAGGCGCCGCCGCCAACAAGGCCGGCGGCCCTGAAGCCCAGCGCATCGGCGACTTCTACGCCAGCTTCATGGACGAAGCCAAACTGGAACAGCTGGGCCTGACCCCGCTGAACGCGGAACTGGCCAAGATCGACGCCGTGAACAACAAGAAGCAGCTGCCGGCGCTGATCGCCCACCTGAACAAAATCGGCGTGACCGCGCCGTACGGCTACGGCATCCACCAGGACAACAAGGATTCGACCAAATACGTGGTCGACCTGGGCCAGGACGGCCTGGGCCTGCCGGACCGCGACTACTACCTGAAAGCGGACGACAAGAAAATGGCCGACGCGCTGGCCAAGTATGAGCTGCACGTGGCCAAGATGCTGACCATGGCCGGCGACGCCCACGGCGCCGTCACCGCGCACGCCATCGTGGAATTCGAAAAAGAACTGGCCAAGCTGCAGTGGACCAAGGTCGAACTGCGCGACCCGGTCAAGGCCTACAACAAGGTCGACATCGCCAAGCTGGGCAAGGTCGCGCCGGGCTACGACTGGAACGCCTACCTGGCGGACGCCGGCGTGAAGGGCAAGGTCAACTACGTGATCGTCGGCCAGCCTAGCTACCTGAAGGGCATGACCGCGTTGCTGGCCAAGACCCAGCTCGACACGCTGAAGGCTTACTTCCGCTGGCACCTGCTGCAATCGAGCGCGCCTTACCTGAGCAAGGCCTACGTCGATGAGAACTTCGCCTTCTACGGCACCGTGCTGAGCGGCGTGACCGAACAGCGTCCACGCTGGAAGCGCGGCGTCTCCGTGACCGAAGGCGCGCTGGGCGAAGCCGTCGGCAAGATCTACGTCGAGCAGAACTTCCCGGCCGAGCGCAAGGCGCGCATGCAGGCGCTGGTGAACAACCTGCTGGCCGCCTACAAGACCAGCATCGACCAGCTGGACTGGATGAGCCCGGTCACCAAGAAGCAGGCGCAGGAGAAGCTGGCCAAGTTCACCACCAAGATCGCGTACCCGAACCACTGGCGCGACTACAGCAAGCTGGTGGTGTCCAAGGACGACCTGATCGGCAACGTGCTGCGTTCGCGCGAGTTCGAGTACAACAAGGAACTGGCCAAGCTGGGCAAGCCGATCGACCGCGAAGAGTGGGGCATGACGCCGCAAACCGTCAACGCCTACTACAACCCGGAAATGAACGAGATCGTATTCCCGGCCTCGATCCTGCAGGCACCGTTCTTCAATGCTGACGCGGACGACGCGGTCAACTACGGCGCCATCGGCGGCGTGATCGGCCACGAGATCAGCCACGGCTTCGACGACCAGGGCGCCCAGTACGACGGCGACGGCAACCTGCGCGACTGGTGGACCGCTGCGGACCATAAGAACTTCGCAGCCAAGACCAAGATGCTGGTGGAGCAGTACAACCAGTTCAGCCCGCTGCCTGGCTACCACGTCAACGGCGAACTGACCCTGGGCGAGAACATTGCCGACAACAGCGGCATCGCGATCGCGTACAAGGCCTACAAGCTGTCGCTGGGCGGCAAGGAAGCCCCGGTGATCGACGGCCTGACCGGCGACCAGCGCTTCTACATGGGCTTCGCGCAAGTGTGGCGCCTGAAGATGCGCGAAGCGCAGCAGATCGTGCAGATCAAGACCGACCCGCACTCGCCAGGCCAGTTCCGCGCCAACGGCCCGATGCGCAACCAACCAGGCTTCTACGACGCCTTCAACGTGAAGCCGGGCGACAAGATGTACCTGGAACCAAAAGACCGCGTGATCATGTGGTAACCACCGCGTAGACGCAACAAAGGGCCGCAGCGATGCGGCCCTTTTTATTGTACCCCGCCGCCACTCCCGCGAAGGCGGGAGTCCATGCTGAGCATGCGTCAACGCGGCACTAACTCAGCATGGATTCCCGCCTGCGCGGGAACGACGCGTCGCCTGTTAAACTAGAGGCTTCCAATTACAAGTCACCGGTACCCCATGCGCCTGCGCTATTCCGCACTTCTCGTTTTGCCTCTGCTGCTGGCCGCTTGCGGCGATTCGTTCACGCCGGTCGATGTCTACATGGCCAAGACGCCGGAGTGCAAGACCTGGCAGGAAGGCTCGCGCTACGATCTGCCGCGCGGGATCAGCGTGTCGACCACGCCGCCGGTCACGCTGCCGGACGGCGGCGCCGAGTTCACCTTTGTCTACCTGGTGCCGCGCGGCGAGCGCGCCATGTTCCTCAGCCGCGAGTATCACGTCACCGCGCCCAAGGGCCCGGTGCTGGCCAAGGCGGAACTGGTCAGCTTCTACCAGCGCGCCACCAACTCGCGGCCGGAAATCGTCGACGTCATCCCCAAAGTGCCCGACATGCTGGTGGCCGGCGCCACCAGCGACGATACGATCTGGCGAGTACGCCTTCGCGTGAAGGACAAGCTGCCGGAACGCTTCGACGTGGTCCCTCCCGCCTTCGAAATCGCGCTGACCAAGTACCCAATGCGCACCTTCACCTACCGCTACTTCGCCGACCGCAAGGCCTTCGGCCTGTGCAGTTAGTCTGGCGGAAATCCGCATAAGCCGAGCCCGGTTCATGCGGATTTCCGCCTGAAGCGCCGCGAACTCCGCACGCCATCCCTTAAAAATCAATGACTTGAACCGCAGCTCGTGCTTGGCACGGAAGCTGCAATGTCTCCCGGTAACTACAACCACAAAGGAGACAAGCATGTTCAAGTTCCGTCTGTTATCGCTGGCCCTCGCGCTGGCCGCCGCCTCGGGCGCGCACGCGCAGGAAGTGGTCCGCCTCGGCAACCTCAAGTTCGCCCACTACGGCGCCGTCTCGTACATCAAGGAAATCGCGCCCAAGTGCGGCATCAAGGTGGAGGAGCACGTCTTCGCCAAGGGCCCGGACGTGATGCAAGCCATCCTGGCCGGCGAGCTCGACGTCGGCGCCACCGCCTCCGAGGCCGCCATCTCCGGCCGCGCCAACGGCGCGCCGATCTACGTCGTGGCCGGCTTCGCCAAGGGCGGCGCGCGCCTGGTCGCCCGTCCCGACAGCAACATCAAGTCGATCAAGGATTTGAAAGGCAAGAAAGTCGGCGTCACGCGCGGCGGCATCCACGAGGTGCTGCTGATCGCCGAACTGGCCCAGGCCGGCCTGACCGCTTCCGACCAGCCGGGCAAGGATGTGCAGCTGATCTTCCTGGCGTTCGCCGACCTGAACCAGGCGCTGATGGGCAAGAACCTCGACGCCATCATGCAGAGCGAACCGCAGTCCTCGCAGGCCATCAACAAAGGCTACGGCGTGGAGGTGATGAAGCCGTATGACACGCCGATCGGCGCGCCGGTGCGCACGATGGTCATGAGCGAGAAGTTCTACAAGGAGCACCGCGCCACCGCCGCCAAGTTCATGACCTGCTTCGTGCAGGCCACCAAGCTGTTCATCGACAACAAGCCGATGGCCGAGAAATATGTGCGTGAAGTGATCTTCAAGAACCAGATCACCAAGGACGACTTCGACGACGCCATCAGCAATTCGCCGTACAGCTACGACGTCACCCCCGAGCACATCCAGATCACCACCGACGTGATGGCCAAGCACGGCACCGGCAAGATGCGCTCCGCGCCGGTGGCCAAGGACTGGGTCAAGACCGACCTGCTGGAAGCGGCCAAGAAAAGCCTCAACATTAAATAACCACGGAGACTCACCATGAGCAAGCAAGACTGGCGGCAAGCCGCCTCGGGCGCGGTCGTGCCCATCGTTATCGTCGCCCTGTGGCAAGCCAGCGCCATGCTGGGCTGGGTCAATCCGCAGGTGCTGCCGTCGCCGTTCGCGGTGGTGCACAAGTGGATCGAATATCTGTTGCCGCTGACCGCCTACGATCCGGCCACGCAGTCGTGGCTGGCCTGGGCGCTGTCCGGCGAGCTGCTGGGCGACACCTTCAGCAGCATGTACCGTGTGGTGGTCGGCTTCGCCATCGGCGCCGGCCTGGCGCTGCCGCTGGGCCTGCTGATGGGATCGAGCCAGCGCATGTACGCGTGGTTCAATCCGCTGATGCAGGTGCTGCGGCCGATTCCGCCGATCGCCTACATTCCGCTGGCCATCCTGTGGTTCGGGCTGGGCAACGCGCCGGCCGTGTTCCTGATCGCGCTGGGGGCGTTCTTCCCGGTGCTGGTCAACACCATCGCCGGCGTGCGCCAGGTGGACGGCATCTACATCCGCGCCGCCCGCAACCTGGGCGTGAGTCAGCGCACCATGTTCGTCCGCGTGATGCTGCCGGCCGCCGTGCCCTACATCCTGTCCGGCGTGCGCATCGGCATCGGCACCGCCTTCATCGTGGTCATCGTGTCCGAGATGATCGCCGTGAACAACGGCCTCGGCTTCCGCATCCTCGAAGCGCGCGAATACTTCTGGTCCGACAAAATCATCGCCGGCATGATCAGCATCGGCCTGCTGGGCCTGATCATCGACGTCGGCATGAACAAACTGAACAATCATTTGCTGCGCTGGCACCGTGGCCTGGAGAACTGACATGACCCATATCGAAGTCAAAGCCGTCAACAAGGTCTTCAAGACCGACAGCCGCGAAGTGATCGCCCTCAAGGACATCAACCTGGAGATCCCGCAGGGCCAGTTCGTCTGCCTGCTGGGACCCTCGGGCTGCGGCAAGTCCACGCTGCTCAACGCCATCGCCGGCTTCTCGCTGCCGTCGTCCGGCACCATCACCGCCGACAGCAAGCTGGTCACCGGCCCCGGCCCGGAGCGCGGCATGGTGTTCCAGGAGTACGCACTGTTCCCCTGGATGACGGTGGAAAAGAACATTGCCTTCGGCCTGGAAATCAAAGGCATGCCACAGGCGGAGATCACGGCCAAGGTCGACCAATTGCTGGGCATGCTGTCGCTGGGCGACTTCAAGCACCGCTTCCCGAAGGACCTGTCCGGCGGCATGCGCCAGCGGGTCGCCATCGCCCGCGTGCTGGCGCTCGATTCGCCGATCATGCTGATGGACGAACCCTTCGGCGCACTGGACGCGCTGACCCGCCGCAACCTGCAGGACGAGCTGCTGCGCATCTGGGCCGAGCTGAAGAAGACCATCATCTTCGTCACCCACAGCATCGAGGAAGCGATCTACCTGGCCGACCGCATCGTCGTGATGACTTACCGCCCCGGCACCGTCAAGCGCGACATGATGGTGGACCTGCCGCGCCTGCGCGACCCGTCCGCCGCCGAGTTCAACGCCCTCAAGCGCGAGCTGGGCCAGCTGGTGATGGAGGAACAGCAGCGCCACCACAACGACGAGATGCGCATTGCGGCGGTGGACTGAGCAGGTGCAGTAGAATCTGCCCATGCGCGCCCACAAAAACCTGCTGCTGTTTGTCGTCACCTTCGCGTGCGCGCTGGGCCTGATCGCCGGCTCCTACCTGGCCGGCACCTGGCGCGCGCGTGAGGAACTAAGGCAGCAGGGCCAGCGCCAACTGCAACTGATGGCGCCGGACCTGCAGTCGCTGCTGCAGAAATATGAAACCCTGCCGTTCGTGCTGGGCTTCCAGCCCGACCTGATCGAAGCGCTGGCGCATCCGTCCGATGCGCCCGCCATCACCCGCCTCAACAGCACCCTGCAAACCATCCAGCAGCAAGCCAAGGTCGGCGCCATCTACGTGATGAACCGCGACGGCCTGACCATCGGCGCCAGCAACTGGAACCAGCCGCTGGGCTTCGTCGGCAAGAACTTTTCCTACCGCCCCTATTTCGACGCCGCGCTGCACGGCAGGGCGGGGCGCTTCTACGGCATCGGCACCAGCACCAGCGAGGCCGGCTACTTCATCGCCCAGCCCGTGTACCGCAACGGCACGGCCGGCGGCCCGGTCGCCGGCGTGGTGGCGGTGAAGATCAGCCTGGCCGACTTCGAACGCACCTGGCGCAGCAGCGACGACGCCATCGTGCTGGCCGACAGCAGCGGCGTCATCTTCCTCAGCAACCGCCCGGACTGGATCTACCGCAGCCTGCACGCGCTGGACGCGGCCACCGAGCGCCACCTGGCGCACACCCAGCAATACACCGGCCAGAAAATCACGCCGCTGAAAGGGCATCCCGATCTGTTCGTCACGCAGCCGGTCGGCCAGCTGGGCTGGGAGCTGATGCTGTTCCCAGCCCAGCAACGCGTGCTGCGCACCGGCATGCAGTGGGCGGCGGCGGCGGTGCTGCTGGTCGCCTGCGCGGCCGTGTCGAGCTGGGCGCTGCACCAGCGCCGCCGCCGTGTCGAGGAACGCGTGGCCTCGGCCGCCGCGCTGCGCCAGGCCGCCGCCGAGCTGGACGACAAGATCGTCGAACGCACGCAGCAGCTGCGCACCACCAACCAGCATCTGGAAAGCAAATACGCCAAGTTGCAGGAGACCGAACACCTGCTGCGCTCCACGCAGAACGAGCTGGTCCAGGCGGGCAAGCTGGCGATGCTGGGCCAGATGGCGGCCGGCATCACCCACGAACTGAACCAGCCGCTGGCCGCGATCCGCGCCTTCGCCGACAACGCCCGCGTGTTCCTGGAGCGCGGGCAGGGCGCGCAGGTCGAGGGCAACCTCGGCCACATCAGCGAAGCCAGCGCGCGCATGGGCGCCATCATCGGCCAGCTCAAGGGCTTTGCGCGCAAGGACGAGACGGTGGCCGTGGTCGACCTGGCGGCCTCGGTGCGCGCCTCGGCGTTCTTGCTGGAGAGCGAATTCCGCCGCCAAGCCGTCGCGCTGGACATCGCCGTGACCGACGGCCTGAACGTGACCGGCAGCAGCGTGCGTATCGAACAAGTGCTGATCAACCTGCTGCGCAACGCGCTCGACGCGGTCGAGACGGCCGAGCGGCGCGAAGTGGCCATCCGCCTCGAACGCGAAGGCGCCAGCGCGCTGGTCAGCATCAGCGACAGCGGCGCCGGCATACCCGAGCAGGTGGTGGCGCACCTGTTCGAACCATTCTTCACCACCAAGCCGTCCGGCAAGGGACTGGGCCTGGGGCTGGCGATCTCGTCGTCCATCGTGCAGGCCATGAACGGCCAGCTGACGGCGCATAATCCAACCGGCGGCGGCGCGCGCTTCGAGCTGCGCCTGCCGCTGCAAACCGAGGGGACTTGAAGTGCAGGCAATCTTGATCGAAGACGAAGCCGCGCTGCGCCTGGCCACCAGCCAGACGCTGGAACTGGGCGGCTTCAGCGTGCAGGCCTGCGCCAGCGCCGAGGAAGCGCTGGCGCTGCTGCGCGCCGACTATCCCGGCGTGATCGTCACCGACGTGCGCCTGCCGGGCCGCTCCGGCCTGGAGCTGCTGGCGCAGGCCGCCGCGCTGGATGCGGAACTGCCGGTCATCGTCGTCACCGGCCATGGCGACGTCGAAATGGCGGTGTCGGCGATGCGCAGCGGCGCCTACGACTTCATCGAAAAACCTTTCGCGGCCGAGCGGCTGCTGGACGCGGTGCGCCGCGCGCAGGAGCGCCGCCGGCTGGTGCTGGAAAACCGCCAGCTGCGCAGCGACCGCGCCCGGCATCCCGACATGCCGGACCTGGTCGGCCGCTCGGCCGCCATCGAACAGCTGAAAGTCCTGATCCGCAACATCGCCCCGGCCGGCGTGGACGTGCTGATCAACGGCCAGACCGGCACCGGCAAGGAAGTGGCCGCCCGCCTGCTGCACGCCGCCAGCGGACGCAAGGGCAACTTCGTCGCCATCAACTGCGGCGCGCTGCCGGAATCGGTGTTTGAAAGCGAAATCTTCGGGCACGAAGCGGGCGCCTTCACCGGCGCGCAAAAGCGCCGCATCGGCAAGCTGGAGTACGCGCAGGGCGGCACCGTCTTCCTCGACGAGATCGAAAGCATGCCGATGGCCTTGCAGGTCAAATTGCTGCGCGTATTGCAGGAACGGCGGCTGGAAAGATTGGGCGCCAACGACACCGTCGCGCTGGACTGCACCATCGTCGCCGCGACCAAACTTGATCTATTACAGTTGAGCGCGCAAGGCCAGTTCCGCGAAGACCTGTACTACCGTCTCAGCGTGGTCAGCATCGACCTGCCGCGCCTGCGCGACCGGCGCGACGACATCCCGCTGCTGCTGGCCCACTTCACCGCCGACGCGGCCGCCCGCTACCGCCGCCCGCTGCCGCAATGGAGCGCGCAGCAGATGGCGCAATGGCAGGCGGCCGAGTGGCCGGGCAACGTGCGCGAACTGCGCAACTTCGCCGAGCGGCTGGTGCTGGGCGTGGCCACCACCGCGCCGCCGGCGGCCCCGGCCGACGCCGTCGAGGCGCTGTCGCTGCCGCAGCAGGTCGACCATCACGAGCGCGAGCTGATCGTGCAGGCCTTGTCGGCGGTGGACGGCAACGTCGCGCTGGCGGCGGACAACCTGATGGTGCCGCGCAAAACCCTGTACGACAAGCTGAAGAAATACCAGATCGCCGCCGGCCGCAAATAGTCGGGGCGTAAAAAAACCGGCCGCTTGGGGCCGGTTCTTCTGGTGAGGCTGAAGCTTACTTGGCTGGTGCCGAAGCCTCTGGCGCAGCGGCCGCAGGGGCTGGTGCTTGAGGTTCCTTGAACGAGGCGCCGCCCTTGTTGGCCATGTAGACCACGGCGCGGGCCACTTCCACATCGTCCAGATCCGGGTTGCCGCCTTTGGCCGGCATGGCGCGCAGGCCTTCGATGGCGTGCTTGACCAGGGTGTCGTAGCCCTGGGCGATACGCGGGCCCCAGGCGCCGGCATCGCCGAACTTGGGAGCGCCGGCCGCGCCGCTGCCGTGGCAGGCCGCGCAGGTCGAGGTGTAGATGGCTTCGCCGGTCTGCAGCACTTTTGGTGCGTTGGAATCTTTCAGCGTAAAGCCGGCGTCGGCGACGGGCGCGATGCGAGTGGCGACTTCTTCAGCGGCTTGGCTATTGGAGCCGGCGCCGGTCAACTTGTCCGTGGTGACGTACTGCACCAGCAGGATGATACCGATGACTACAACACCAAAGAAGCCGACGACGGCAGCAACCAGCTGCTTAGGCGTCCTGATGGGGGATTCGTGTTCGTTGTGTGCGTCGCTCATGATTTCCTTAACAGACTAATTTCGAAGCCGGGTGGCGAGAGAAGAAATGTATCAACCAGCTGCCTTGCAAAACCTTCACCAAACGGGCGATTATAGACTCAAAAATGCCTGCATGGAAACGCAAAGATGCTCAAAACGACACTTTCCATGGACGACTCTCGATAAAACCGGTATCCTACGGCACACCTCAGAAATTCCCCCAGCGCGGCTGTAGCTCAGTGGATAGAGTATTGGCCTCCGAAGCCAAGGGTCGTGGGTTCGATCCCCGCCAGCCGCACCAAAATTCCCAGTAAATTCAATAACTTGCCGATGGCGTTGTATTGCACAACCGTGCATGTTTTCGCATCGGTTTGCATACTGGTTGTGCCAATTTGATCTACGGCACCGTAACTATCGTGCTTTCACACGCGCTTGCAGTATCGGGTTTCACACACGTTTACTCGCGAAATTTGGCACAGAGTATTCCGGTGAGCGCTAAGCCTTGAAGCGCAAGTGCTCTAAACTTCCCCGTCGCTCTTTGTCGGAATCCTGATAAGCACTAATTGATCCAAGCTTTTAGCTCTGCGTCGCTCATCTTCAAACTCCACAAATGTGGACGGGCCTCGCTCGCTCCCCCTATTGCCAGTGACAAACCAGTAGGTGAATTCCGGCCAGCAGCTGCATAGCTAGTCAATCATCTCGGCCGTAACGGATTTCGTTCTTTCCTTGTTCAGGTCGCGCCACTTGCTGGTCGA
>Ga0308157_10008320_pt1 | contig 11830 bp, 10 predicted proteins | sample PhyBR1_FD_201035 | JGI IMG/M metagenome (GOLD analysis project Ga0308157, IMG submission 201035) | Phyllosphere microbial communities from UC Gill Tract Community Farm, Albany, California, United States - DLSLB.R1 | ecosystem: Host-associated > Plants > Phyllosphere > Unclassified | place: USA...
CACCGTCGAGAAGAAAGTCGTGCGCCAGGTCAATGTCGGCAAGTCGCCCCATGGCGTCTGGACGCTGGCCCATGCGCCGCGCTGACGCCATGCGCCGTCTGCCTGTCTGCCTGCTGGCCCTGGCGCTCCTGCCCCTGGCGGCCGGCGCTGCAGATGCCTGCAAGCCGGTGTATCTGACGTTTGACACCGGCCACATGGGTGTGGCGCCGCTGATCGCCGAAGTGCTCAAGCGCCAGCAGGTGCAGGTGACTTTCTTTGGCGCCAACGAGGCGACCAAGGAGGGCGATGGCAGCCTGGGCGATCACTGGGCGCCCTGGTGGCGCGCACGCGCCGCCGAAGGCCATGCTTTTGCCTCGCACACCTGGACGCATGCCTACTGGCGCGCGGATGCGGGCACGGCGGCCGCGCCGGCTTTCCGTGTCAAGCCTTCGGCCGGGCCGCGCGAAAATGAAACCTATACGCTCAGCGCCGCCGGCTATTGCGCCGAGATCAGCCAGGCCGCCGACCGGCTGCAGCAGATCACGGGCAAGAAGCCGCTGCCACTGTTTCGCGCGCCTGGCGGCAAGACCTCACCGGCGCTGCTGGCCGCGGCCAAGTCCTGCGGCTGGGCGCATGTGGGCTGGTCGCCCGCGGGCTTTCTGGGCGATGAGCTGCCCAGCGAGCGCTTCAGCAACAAGGCCTTGCTGAACCAGGCACTGCAGCGCATACGCAGCGGCGACATCCTGCTGGCCCATCTCGGCATCTGGTCGCGCAAGGACGCCTGGGCGCCGGCCGTGCTCGAGCCGCTGCTGGTCGGGCTCAAGCAGCAGGGCTTTTGCTTTCGCACGCTGGACACCCATCCCGATTACCGTGATTGGATAGCCAAGCAGCGCTGAGTTCGATGGCAGTGCGGCGCGCGGCTAGCGGCGCGCGGCTAGCGGCGTTGCGGCTAGCGGTGCGCGACTAGCGGCGTTGCGGCGCGAAAAGCGAACGCGTCAATTGCGCCAGTGCATGATCCGCGGGCACGGCCAGCGCGAACAGCGCCTCGGCGCGCTGCACATGGGCGGCCAGAATCCGCCGCGTGCTCGATGCACCGACCAGCGCCACCAGGGTCGGCTTGCCCACGTCCTGCAGGCAATCCTTGCCCAGCGCGGATGCGTCCATTTCGCCGTCTGCCAGATCATCGGCCAGCTGGAAGGCCTGGCCCAGTTCCTGCGCCGCTTCGCGCATCATGGCCCGGGTGGACGCGCCGGCGCCGGCCGCCAGGCCCGCGAGTTCAAAGGCCGCGGTGAACAGCGCGCCAGTCTTTTGCTGATTGGTCTGTGCGATCTGCGGCGTCGTGCGCGCCGGCCCGCTGGCATGCAGGTCGCGGTATTGGCCGCTCACCAGACCGTCGATGCCGACGGCATCCGACAGCACGCTGACCATGTCGGTGCGCACCAATGGCGCCAGCCCGGGCGCCGTCGCGGTGATGCGCCAGGCGCAGGCCAGCAGGGCAATGGCGGCGAGCATGGCCACGTCCTCACCGAATGCGATGTGTACCGTGGGCTGGTTGCGGCGCAGCTTGGCGTCGTCCATGCACGGCAGGTCGTCGAGAAACAGCGAGGCCGCATGCACCATCTCGAGCGCGCAGGCCGCGTCCAGTACATCCGCGGGCTTGACGCCAAAACCGCGGGCCGCAAGCAGCAGCAGCAGCGGCCGCACGCGTTTGCCCGGAGCCAGCACGCCGTAGCGCATGGCGGCGGCCACGCGGTTGTCCGGCGCGGCCGGCTCGGGCAGCAACTCGTCCAGCCGCGCGTTGACGCTCGCGCACAGCTCGGCCAGCAAGCGGTCCTGCGCGCTCTCGGGCGTTGAGTCAGCGGCAGCGGAAAGCGGCGAAAGAGCGTGCATGGCGAACATGGAAGGTGAAGGGCAGGGCACCGCCAAGCGAAGCGGTATCAGCACCTTAGTCAGAAAGTTGGCGGCGGTGGACTTCGCCGAGAAAAGTTGCGCTTCCGTCCTACAGCCGTGCCGTACACAATAGCCAGGAACCATCTCGCCTGCCTGCCGGTCCATTGGCAGCGTCATCACTCCATGCACTTCGCCTTTATCGCTCCGCCTTTCACCAGCCATGTGCGCGCCCTCGAGGCGCTGGCGGCCGTGCTGCTGAACCGGGGTCACCGGGTGAGCTGGCTGCACCAGATCGATGTCGCCGCCGTGCTGCGCGACCCCCGCATAGGCTTTCAGGCGCTGGGCGCGCATAGCCATCCCGCCGGGCGCCTTGCGGCCATCGTGGCCCGCGCGGCCAACCCCGGCGGGCCGCTGGGCCTGCGCCGCGTGATCGGCGATGTGGCCGCGAGCACCGACATGCTGTGCCGCGAGGCGCCAGCCTGGCTGGAACGGCTGGGCGTGGAGGCCATCGTCGCCGACCAGATGGAAGCCGCGGGCGGACTGCTGGCCGACGGCCTGGGTCTGCCCTTTGTTTCAGTGGCCTGCGCCTTGCCGGTCAACCGCGATGCGCGCGTGCCCCTGCCCGTGATGCCCTGGGGCTATGCCGCCGACCAGCGCGGCGAACGGCTCAACGCAGGCAGTACGCGGGTCTATGACTGGATGATGGGGCAGCATGAAACGGTCATCCGGCAGCATGCCGCCCGCTTCGGCTTGACGGACCGGCGCACGCTGGCCGACTGCGTGTCGCCGCTGGCGCAGATCAGCCAGACCACGGCGGGTTTTGACTTTCCACGCAGTACGCCGCAGCCGCATTTCCACCATGTCGGCCCCTTGCGCGGGCCGTCGGCGGCCGAGCCGGCGCTGGATCTGCCGCTGGATGCGTCACGGCCTTTTGTCTTTGCTTCGCTGGGCACGCTGCAGGGCGGACGCTACGCGTTGTTCGAGCGCATTGCCCAGGCCTGCCGGGCCGAGGGCCTGCAGCTGCTGATCGCACATTGCGATCGCCTGAATGACGCGCAAGCCGCGGCTCTGGTGCGGGCCGGGGCGACGGCTGTCACCGGCTTCGCGCCGCAGCGCGCGGCGCTGGCGCGCGCCGATGTGGTGGTGACGCATGCCGGTCTCAACACCGCGCTCGATGCGCTGGAAGCGGGCACGCCGCAACTGGCCCTGCCCATTGCCTTCGACCAACCCGGCGTGGCCGCGCGCATCGCGCATGCCGGCACCGGGCTCAAGCTGCTGCCGCCGCTGGCGCGCGGCACCACGCTGCGGCGCGCCTTGCGCAGATTGCTGGGCGAGCCCCATTTCGCCGACCGCAGCCGCGAACTGGGCCGGGAAATCGCGCTGTCGGGCGGCGCCGAACGTGCGGCCGATCTGACGGAAGCGGCACTGCGCCCGTTCCACCGGGCGGTGGCGCATGGCTGAGATGCCGGCCGCCGAGGATCTGGCTGCCGATCTGCTGCTGGTCGGCGGCGGGCTGGCCAATGGCCTCATCGCCCAGCGCCTGCGGCAGGCGCATCCCGATCTGCGGCTGCTGCTGCTGGAGGCCGGCCCCGCGCTGGGGGGCAATCACACCTGGAGTTTCCATGCGACCGATCTCACGCCGGCCCAGCGCGCCTGGATCGCCCCCTGCGTGGTGCATCGCTGGCCGGCGCATGAGGTGGTGTTCCCGGGCTACCACCGGCGCATCGCTGGCGAATATTGCAGCGTCACTTCGCAGCGCTTCGATCAGGTGCTGCGCGCGCTGCCGGGCCTGGCGCTGCGTTTGCACTGTGCGGTGGAGAGCGTGGCGGCCACCAGCGTGCGGCTGGCAGATGGTCGCACGCTGCGCGCACGCACGGTGATTGACGCGCGCGGCGCGCCGCCGACCGCACATCTGGCGCTGCGCTTTCAGAAATTCCTGGGTCAGGAGCTGCGCCTGACCGCGCCCCACGGACTCACGGCGCCGGTGCTGATGGATGCCACCGTCGACCAGATCGATGGCTATCGCTTTGTCTATGTGCTGCCGCTCACCGCCGACACGGTGCTGGTCGAGGACACGGTCTATGCCGATGGCGCCGAGCTGTCGCGCGAGCGCCTGCGCCGCCATATCGCCGACTATGTGGCGGCCCGCGGCTGGCGCGTGGCGGCGCTGCTGCGCGAGGAGGAGGGCGTGCTGCCCATCGCGCTGGCGGGGAATGCCCAGGGGCTGTGGCGGGCCGCGTCGGGCGTGGCCCAGGCCGGGCTGGGCGCGGCGCTGTTCCATCCGACGACCGGCTATTCGCTGCCGCAAGCCGTGCGTCTGGCCGATGCGCTGGCGGCGTTGCCGCGCAGCACCTGGGATGATCCGGCGCGGGTGTTTGCCGCCGTCCAGGCGCATGCACTGGCGCACTGGCGCGCGACCGGCTTCTTCCGCCTGCTCAACCGCATGCTGTTCCTGGCGGCGGCGCCGGCCGCGCGCCGCGCCGTGATGCAGCGCTTTTACGGCCTGCCGACCCCGCTGATCGCGCGCTTCTACGCCGGGCTTCCGTCCCTGGCCGACAAGGCGCGCATCCTGACCGGGCGTCCCCCGGTGCCTGTCGTGGCCGCACTGCGTGCGGCCGTTCTTCCCGTGCCCGCTGTCTCCGCCGTGGCGCCACCTTCCTCCCATTCCTCCACGCCATGAACGAATCTCACTCATCAGCCAGCACGGCCGCGGTCATAGGCTCGGGCTTCGGCGGCCTGGCACTGGCCATGCGGCTGCAGGCCGCGGGCGTGCGCACCACCGTGTTCGAGTCGCGCGACAAGCCCGGCGGCCGCGCCTATGTCTACCACGACCAGGGCTTCACCTTCGATGCCGGTCCGACGGTGATCACCGATCCTTCGGCGCTCGAAGAGCTGTTTGCGCTGTCGGGCCGGCGCCTGGCGGACTACGTCGAGCTGCTGCCGGTGGCCCCGTTCTACCGCCTGTGCTGGGAGGATGGCACCACGCTGGATTACGCCAACGACCAGGCGGCGCTCGACGCCCAGCTGCGCGCGCTGTCGCCGCCGGACGTCGAGGGCTACCAGCGCTTTCTGGCGTATTCGCGGGCGGTGTTCGAGGAGGGCTATCGCAAGCTGGGCACCGTGCCTTTCCTGAACTTCCGCGACATGGTGGCCGCGGGGCCGGCGCTGGTGAAGCTGCAGGCCTGGCGCAGCGTCTACAGCCAGGTGGCGGCGTTCATCCAGGACGAGAAGCTGCGCCAGGTGTTCTCCTTCCACTCGCTGCTGGTGGGCGGCAATCCGTTCGAGACCAGCGCCATCTATGCCTTGATCCATGCGCTCGAGCGCGAGTGGGGCGTGTGGTTTCCGCGCGGCGGCACGGGCGCGCTGGTCCAGGGCATGCGGCGCTGCTTCGAGGACATGGGCGGCACGCTGCACCTGTCCACGCCGGTGCAGCGCATCGAGGTCGAGGCCGGGCGCGTCACAGGCCTGGTCGCGGCCGGCCAGCGCCACGCGTTCGACCAGGTGGCGTCCAATGCGGACGTGGTGCACACCTACGAGCGCCTGCTGGGCCATACCGCGCGCGGCCAGGCCGAGGCCAGGCGCCTCAAGCGCAAACGCTTCAGCATGTCGCTGTTCGTCGTGCACTTCGGGCTGTCGCGGCCGCAGCCGCAGCTGCAGCACCACACCGTGTGCTTCGGCGCGCGCTACCGCGAATTGATACACGAAATCTTTCATGGCAGCGAGATTCCCGAGGACTTCTCGCTCTATCTGCACGCACCCTGCGTGACCGATCCCTCGCTTGCGCCGCCCGGTTGTTCCAGCCACTACGTGCTGGCCCCGGTGCCGCACCTGGGCAATGCACCGGTCGACTGGTCGGTTGCCGGCCCGCGCCTGCGCGACCGCATCTTCGACTACCTGGAGCAGCACTACATGCCCGGGCTGCGGGACAGCCTGGTGACCAGCCGCATGTTCACGCCCGAGGATTTCCAGACCGAACTGAACGCCCACCACGGCTCGGCGTTCTCGCTGGAGCCGGTGCTGACCCAGAGCGCCTGGTTTCGCCCGCACAACCGCGATGCCGAGATTCCCAACCTGTACATCGTGGGCGCCGGCACGCATCCGGGCGCGGGCGTGCCCGGCGTCGTGGGTTCGGCCAAGGCCACGGCCGGCCTGATGCTCAGCGAGGCGCGGCCATGACGGCCGCCCGCGAGAGCGGCCAGGCGCGGCTGGTCGCCCATGGCACGGCGGCCATACGCACCGGCTCGCACAGCTTTGCCGCGGCGGCGCGGCTGTTCCCGCCCGCGGTGCGTGAGGGCGCGGTGATGCTCTATGCCTGGTGCCGGCATTGCGACGATGTGGTCGACGGCCAGTCCCTGGGCCATGGCCAGCGCAGCGGCGAACGCAGCGATGGCGTGGCCGCGCTGGCGCAGCTGCGCGCGGCCACGCGGCTGGCCTGCGCCGGCATGCCGGGCGACGACCCGGTGTTTGCCGGCCTGGCCGAGGTGGTGCGCCGCCACCGCATTGCCCCCGTCTATTTCGAGCACCACCTCGACGGTTTTGCCATGGACGTGGCCGGCCAGCGCTATGTGACGCTGGAGGACACGCTCACCTACTGCTGGCGCGTGGCCGGGGTGGTCGGGGTGATGATGGCGCAGATCATGGGCCGCAGCGATGCGGCCACGCTGGACCGGGCCTGCGACCTGGGCATGGCCTTCCAGCTCACCAACATCGCGCGCGACGTGGTCGAGGACGCCGCCATAGGCCGCATCTACCTGCCCGCCGAATGGCTGGCCGCCGAAGGCCTGCCCGCGGACGCGACGCTGGCCGAGCCGCGCCATCGCGCCGCGCTGGCGCGCGTGGCGCAGCGGCTGGTACAGACCGCCGAACCCTATTACGACGCGGCCATGGGCGGTCTGGCGGCGCTGCCGCTGCGCTCGGCCTGGTCGATTGCCACGGCGCGCAGCGTCTACCGCGCGATTGGCCGCAAGGTGCAGGCGCGCGGCCCGGCCGCATGGGATACGCGGGCCCGGACCAACCGGGCGGAGAAGCTAGCCTGGGTGGCGACCGCCGCCGCGCAGGCCCTGGCTTCGCGCACGCGCCCGCCGCAGGCCCGCGGCGCGGGCTTGTTCCAGCGCCCGGCTTGAATCCCTCAGGTGCCGGGCGTGCGCCGATCCCGGCGGATGCGCTGCACTTCCTGCAGGCGCTGCTTGAGCCGCGCGGGCGCGGGTGCCCACAGAAAGCCAAACGAGACGCAGCCTTCGCGCCCATGCACCGCGTGGTGCAGGCGGTGTGCCTGGTACAGGCGTTTCAGATAGCCCGAGCGCGGCACCCAGCGCCAGGGCCAGCGCTTGTGCACCAGCCCGTCATGGACGATGAAGTACAGCGCGCCATAGAGCGTCATGCCCGCGCCCACCCACTGCAGCGGCCAGCGTCCCGCGGTGCCCAATGCGATGAGCACAATGGCCACGCCGGCGAAGACCAGCGCATACAGGTCGTTTTTCTCGAACCAGCCCGCAGCCGGCTCGTGGTGCGAGCGGTGCCAGCCCCAGCCCCAGCCATGCATGATCCAGCGATGGGCGGCCCAGGCAAAGATCTCCATGCCGGCGACGGTGGCCAGCACGATTCCTAGCGCGGCGAAGGGTGTGTTCATGAGGTGGGACAATGCGGCGCGGCGCGCTGCACAAGGCGTGCAGCATCAAGGCATGCTAACTGATACCGACTGGCCGTGGCGAAGAATGGCCGTCGGGCATGCTGCCGGGTGTTTCGCGGATTGATTGTTCTGAGTGGAGAGCGCATGCAGGCATTGGTGGATTGGTTCAACGCGGCGCAGCAGGCGCTGTTTGAAGGAGTGGTGCAGCCCTTGCTGTTTGGCCTGGGCATGGCGCACCTGCTCGAGGATGGCTACACGGCCACCGGCTGGCTGCTGGTCGGCCTGATACAGCTCGCGGTGATGGTGCTGCTGATCGCGCCGCTGCAGCGCGTGTGGCCGGTCGAGGCCGTGACCGACCGGCGCGCCATCCGCGTGGACATCTGCTACACGCTGATCCACAGGTTGGGCCTGTTCCGCATCGCGCTGTTCTTCTCCATCGATCCGCTGTGGGACCACCTCATCGGCACGTTGCGCGTCTGGGGCCTGCCCACCTACCATCTGGACAACCTCTGGCCCGGCATCACCGACCAGGCCTGGGTCAGCCTGCTGCTGTATCTCGTGGTCTTCGACCTGCTGGACTACTGGATACACCGTGGCCAGCACCAGATCGGCTGGTGGTGGAAGCTGCATGCGCTGCACCATTCGCAGCGCCAGATGACGATGTGGAGCGACAACCGCAACCATCTGCTCGATGACCTGCTGCGCGACAGCATCATCGTGCTGGTGGCGCAGCTGATCGGCCTGGCGCCCGGCCAGTTCGTGGCGATTGTGGCGATCACCCAACTCAGTGAAAGCCTGCACCACGCGAATCTGCGGCTGTGGTTCGGCCGCGTGGGCGAGCGCCTGTGGGTCAGCCCGCGCTTCCATCGCCGCCACCACACCATCGGCATAGGCCACGAAACCCAGGCCGGCACGCGTGCGCGTCTGGGCGGCAACAACTTCGGCGTGCTGCTGCCCTGGTGGGACATGCTGTTTCGCACCGCCAATTTCGAGCTGCGCTATGACCCTACCGGCATCCGGGATCAGGTCGAACCCGATGCCCAGGGTCGCGTGCGCGACTATGGCCAGGGCTTCTGGACCCAGCAATGGCGCGGGGTACTGCGTTTGCTGGATCGCGCTTGAAGCCCGCAATCGGTATGCTAGGGGGCATGCGACTGCTTATCGACTCCTTCTGGCGTGCAGCAGCTTATTGCCTGCACAAACGGGTGATCCTCTGGTCCCTCGTCCCGCTGCTGTTCATGGCGCTGCTTTGCGTCGTGCTCGGTTACTTCTTCTGGGGGCCCACGGTGCTGTGGGCGCAAGGGCTGCTGGACGGCGCGAGCTGGCTGCAGACCGTCTGGGGCTGGCTGCAGGCGCGCGGCCTGGGCTTTGGCGCGGACGCCGTGGCGCCGGTGCTGGTGGTGCTGGTGGCCATGCCCATCATCGTCGTGCTGTCGCTGCTGCTGGTGGCGCTGTGCATGGCGCCGGCGCTGGTGCGGCTCGTGGCCGAGCGCCGCTTTGCGCTGCTTGAACGCAAGCAGGGCGGCTCCTTCGCCGCCAGCCTGGCCTGGTCGCTGGGCTCGACCCTGATTGCCCTGATCGCGCTGGTGGTCTCGGTGCCGCTGTGGTTCGTGCCGCCGCTGGTGCTGATCATCCCGCCGCTCATCTGGGGCTGGCTGACCTACCGTGTGATGGCCTTCGATGCGCTCGCCGAACATGCGAGCAAGCGCGAGCGGCGCGTGCTGTTCGTGCGCCACCGCTACGGCCTGATGCTGATGGGCGTGATCTGCGGCTACCTGGGTGCGGCGCCGGCCATCGTCTGGGCCTCGGGCATGCTGTTCCTGGCCGCGTTCTGGGTGCTGATACCGCTGGCGATCTGGATCTATGCGCTGGTGTTTGCGTTTTCCTCGCTGTGGTTTGCGCATTACTGCCTGGCCGCGCTGGCCGCCATGCGCGCCAACCCGCCCGCGGCCGGCGCCGAGGAAGTGGTGCCGCCCCTGGCGCCGCCGCTGTCGCCTGCGGTCTCGCCGCCCGCGAATTCCACCGGCGCCGCGCCCCTTTCCCCTCCCCACAAGTGAGCCTTCATGGATTTGCAGTTTGGCGCCATCATCATTGGCGATGAGATTCTTTCGGGTAAACGGGCGGACAAGCATCTGCCCAAGGTGATTGAACTTTTGGCCGCGCGTGGCCTGTCCCTGTCCTATGCGGAATACATTGGCGATGACCGCCCGCGGCTCACGGCCGCGCTGGAGCGGGCCTTCGACAGCGCCAGCGTGGTGTTTTCCTTTGGCGGCATAGGCGCCACGCCCGACGACCATACGCGCCAGTGCGCGGCCCAGGCGCTGGGCGTGCCGCTGGCGCTGCACCCCGAGGCCGTGGCGCTGATCGGGCAGCGCATGCGCGACGTGGCGGCCGAGAAGGGCGAAGTCTTCGACCCCGACCGCCCCGACAACGTGCATCGCCTGCAGATGGGCAATTTCCCGCAGGGCGCACGCATCATTGCCAACCCGTACAACAAGATCCCCGGCTTTTCCTGCAGCGGCCGCGCCGGCGGCGCCGTGCACTTCGTGCCGGGCTTTCCAGTCATGGCCTGGCCCATGGTGGAAAGCGTGCTCGACCAGCTCTATGCCCCGCTGTTCCATGGCCCTGCACGCCAGGAGAGATCGGTGCTGGTGTTCGGCATCGGGGAGGCTACACTCACGCCGCTGATGCAGCAGCTCGAAGCCGTGCATGCCGGCATCCGGGTCTTCAGCCTGCCCAGCGTCGACCATCCGGTGCATGGCGCCCATGTCGAACTGGGCATCAAGGGCCTGGCCGCCACGGTGGACCAGGCCTGGCCTGCACTGATTGAGGGATTGCACTCTATTGGTGCAATTTGGAGCACCGAAGTGGTGCGCAATGCGTGAATTTTTTCAGCATCCGTGGACTGCACTGTTTTGGTGAGGTTCAGGGATGCTCCGGTAAGGTGCTTGGGCCCCTCAGGGATAAGCGCCAGTGCGGATACGGCAGGCAGGGCAGCGCGCAAAGTTGGCACGCAAACTGCTTGAAGTACCGCAACAATTTTTTGTACAAGCCGTTTTTGCAGGAGACCCTGATGGCTAAGACCGTTGCAGATGTGATGAAGATGGTGAAGGAGAACGAGGTCAAGTTTGTTGACCTGCGTTTCACCGATACCCGTGGCAAGGAACAGCACGTCACCGTGCCCGTGTCGCACTTCGATGAAGACAAGTTCACTTCGGGCCATGCATTTGACGGCTCCTCGGTGGCTGGCTGGAAGGGCATTGAAGCCTCGGACATGCAACTCATGCCCGATCCCAACACCGCCAACATCGATCCCTTCTTTGAAGAGACCACGCTGTTCCTGCAGTGCGACGTGATCGAGCCCAGCGACGGCAAGGCCTATGACCGCGACCCGCGTTCCATCGCCAAGCGCGCCGAAGCCTACCTGAAGGCATCGGGCCTGGGCGATACCGCCTACTTCGGACCCGAGCCCGAATTCTTCATCTTCGACGGCGTGCGCTGGACGAACGAACCCGGCCACGTGAGCTTCGAGATCGAAGAGTACGAAGCTCCCTGGAACACCGGCACCAAGTTCGACTCGGGCAACCGCGGCCACCGTCCCACGACCAAGGGCGGCTACTTCCCCGTGCCTCCCGTCGACAGCACGCAGGACATGCGCGCTGAAATGTCCCTGATTCTCGAATCGCTGGGCATTCCGGTCGAAGTGTTCCACCACGAAGTGGCGGGCGCCGGCCAGAACGAAATCGGTACGCGCTTCTCCACCCTGGTGGAACGCGCCGACTGGACGCAGCAGCTGAAGTACGTGGTCTGGAACGTAGCCAACACCTACGGCAAGACCGCGACCTTCATGCCCAAGCCCTACGCCGGCGACAACGGCTCCGGCATGCACGTGCACCAGTCGATCTGGAAAGACGGCAAGAACCTGTTTGCCGGCGACGGCTATGCCGGTCTGTCCGACTTCGCGCTGTACTACATCGGCGGCATCATCAAGCACGCCCGTGCGCTGAACGCCATCACCAACCCCGGCACCAACAGCTACAAGCGCCTGGTGCCCGGCTTCGAAGCTCCGGTGAAGCTGGCCTACTCGGCCAAGAACCGCTCGGCTTCGATCCGCATTCCCTACGTTGCGAACCCCAAGGGCCGCCGTATCGAAGCGCGCTTCCCCGATCCACTGGCCAACCCCTACCTGTGCTTCTCGGCACTGATGATGGCCGGTCTGGACGGCGTGGAAAACAAGATCCATCCCGGCGAAGCCGCGACCAAGGATCTGTACCATCTGCCCCCGGAAGAAGACAAGCTGGTGCCCACCGTGTGCCACAGCCTGGACCAGGC
>Ga0308157_10008324_pt1 | contig 11828 bp, 10 predicted proteins | sample PhyBR1_FD_201035 | JGI IMG/M metagenome (GOLD analysis project Ga0308157, IMG submission 201035) | Phyllosphere microbial communities from UC Gill Tract Community Farm, Albany, California, United States - DLSLB.R1 | ecosystem: Host-associated > Plants > Phyllosphere > Unclassified | place: USA...
GCACCGCCTCATAGGCGATGCCGTTGCCCCACGGCGTCGTGCGATCGGCATCGAAAAACGCCGGCGACAGCAGCGGCAGATAGTTCCCTTCCGGGCCGAAGTGGTTGAGCACAATATCCAGCACCACGGAAAGCCCAAGGCCGTGAGCCGCGTCGATAAGCGCATGGAAATCCTCCGGCGTACCGTAGACGGCGTGCGGGGCATACAGCAGCACGCCGTCATACCCCCAGCCGCGGGTTCCGCCAAACTGGGCGACGGGCATCACCTCAAGCTGGGTAATACCGAGCTCTGCCAGATAAGGCAGCTTGTCGATGGCCGCCCGGAAGGTGCCCTCCGGGGTGAAGGTGCCGATGTGCAGTTCGTAAATGACCGTCTCTTCCCACGGACGCCCGGTCCAGTCGCGGTTGGCAGGCTGATAGCGTCGGGGATCGATAACCACGGAGGGCCCGTTAACATCCCCCTTCTGGGCGCGCGACGCGGGATCGGGCACCGTCATGCCGTCCTGCAGGACAAACTGATACTCTGCGCCGTGCGTGACGCCGGGTACGTCTGCCTGGAACCAGCCACCGCCCACTGCCGGCATCGGCACGTCGGCGGCGGCCAGACGAAGCGTAAGTTCTTTTTGTCCTTCTGCCCAGACGCGAAAACGTACAACGTCATCGGAAATAAACTCAGCACCCCACTGCTTTTGAAATGTCCTGAATTCCATTCATTGTCCTCGAATGACCCACATTTTACGCGGAACGAAGTACAAGCTTAGTTCAGGATCAAAAGTGTGTTAGCTCAGCGGATTTAACCGCTTCGTTCAGGATTTACCGCAAAAAGACGAGGTCGCCCTGTTCTGCTATGACATGCTGGCCTGGCAACGCGGCCTTCATATTTCTGTCATTGAATTTCACTACGCTTTGCGGATTTTAAACAAGGCGTTGAGGAAAGAAGCGTGAATTCTATGGCGAAGGCATTACTGCTGGCATTACCTATTTTGAGTGCAACGGCTGCGGCAACGGCCGCTGAGCGCGACCTGTGTGAACCCAAAGCGTACGAAATGGCGCTGCGCTATCAACAGAAATCGGCAGAGATTATGGCCCTGCAGCTGCAGACGTATCGGTTTGCCACCGAGCGTTTCAACGAGAAGTTAAAAGACCTGAAAACGCCTGAAAATTACGCCGTGGTGATGGATCTGGATGAAACGGTACTGGACAACACCCCTCTGCTGGTGCGCGACACGGAGCAGTGTCACGACTATACAAAATGGGACACCTGGAGCGACTGGGAGAAACAGGGAAAACCCGGATTAATCCCGGGCGCGAAAGCGTTTCTGGACCATGTGAATCAAAGCAAGGTCCGTATCTATTATGTCTCGGATCGTATGCAGGAAAATAAAGCCGATACGCTCAGGACGTTAAACGCCCTTGGACTTCCGCAGGTGTCTGACGAAAGCGTGCTTCTGGATACGGTCAGCAAGGAAGAGCGTCGCCAGAGCATTCTCAAAAAGCAGCAGATCGTGATGCTGTTCGGCGACAGCCTGCCGGATTTCGCCGTGCAGTTTAAAAACAAGAAGCCGAGCGAGCAGCAGCGCGAGCTGGTTGAGGCCAGCAAAGCACATTTCGGCGATGACTGGATTGTGCTGCCTAACGCCGCTTATGGCGCCTGGTCCAAAGCCACGCCGGACAGCTGGAACGCACCGCTGAAAAAATAACGTCTTACGGGCCGGGAGAGGCATTACCGCCCCCCGGCTTTTCGGTTGTACCATTCATCACGTTTATAGGTCCTATCATTATTAGGCAGGTTCTTATAATTTTACGGAGAAGTAAGATGAGCGCTTTCAAAGGAGACTCGTATGCTTACCGTGAAAAAACTTGCTCTGTCCACGCTGATTTCCAGTTCATTGCTTTTCTACCCTGCGCTGCAGGCGTTTGCAGAGACGCCCCAGCACGTCGTTAAACAACCGGCGGGCGGATACAGCGTTCAGGTTGGCGATGTTCTTGTCACCTCGTTTACCGACGGGAGCGTCGCGCAGGATCTGCACAAGCTGCTGCGCCGGACAACGCCGCAAAAAATTGATGCGCTGCTCGCGAAAAACTTCCAGACCAACCCGGCCGAGGTGTCCATCAACGCTTTCCTGATTGCGATGCCCGGACATAAAATCCTGGTGGATACCGGCTCAGGCCAGCTCTTTGGCCCCGGAAACGGCGGACGTCTGATTGAGAGCCTCGCCACGCAGGGGATTAAACCCGAGGACATTACTGAAGTTCTGCTGACCCACGCCCACTCCGACCATTCTGGCGGTCTGGTGAAAGACGGCAAGGCGGTGTTCAGCAATGCGCGCGTTTTCGTTGGCAAACCGGACATCGACTTTTTCTTTAACAACGACAATCAGAAAAAAACCGGCTACGACAAGAACTACTTTACCGTCGCGCAGAAGACCTTAAAGCCCTATCTTGACGCCGGCAAAGTGGTGCCGTTTAGCGGCACCTCTGACCTTCTTCCAGGCATTACCGGCACGGTTCATCCCGGCCATACGCCGGGTTCAGCCTTCTACACGCTGACAAGTAAAGGCGAGAAGATCACCTTTGTCGGTGACATCATTCATGCCGCGGCGGTCCAGTTCCCGCAGCCTGACGTGACCATTACCTACGATGAAGATCAGAACAAAGCAGCAAGCGTGCGCGAACATGCTTTCGAGGAGTTTGTGAAAAACAAAGACCTGATTGCCGCGCCACATCTGCCGTTCCCGGGTATTGGCTATGTCAGCAAAGGCGAAAACGGTGGCTATGTCTGGGTCCCTGTAACCTATACCAACCGGGACGCCAGCAGCGCGAAATAAGATGACGCCCATCACTGACATGGACATAGACCTGATCCTGACCCTGGACGCCCTGCTTCAGGACAGGAATATCACCCATGCGGCCGCGCGGCTGGGCATCAGCCAGCCCGCGATGTCCGCCCGTCTCGCGCGTCTGCGCTCGCTCTTTGGCGAACCGCTGTTTATTCCCTCCCCACACGGACGTGGGGTGTTACCGACGCCGAGAGCGGAAGCGCTCAAGCCGCAGGTAGAGAGCGTGTTACGCGGCATCAGCGCCATGTTTGCCCCCACCACGTTCGAGGCGCAAACCAGTACCCGGACCTTTGTTATCGCGCTGCATGAAAACCCGGCGCTGATGCTGGGCACCGAGCTGCTTAACCAGGTGGGCACTGTTGCCCCCGGCATCCGCCTGCGCTTTGCCCTGCCGGAGATGGCTGACCTGCCGCAGCAGCTGGAAAACGGCGATGTGGATATCTACATTGGCGTGAGCGCGGGTGCACATGACGGCTGGGTGAGGCGCAAACTGCTCGACGACGCGTTTGCCACCGCCCAGCGTAAAGGCCATCCGCGCGGGACCGGTGCGTTAGACCTGGAAAGCTACTGTGCGCTTTCTCATCTGGTGGTGTCATCGGCGGGGGATCCGTTTACCGGCTTTGTCGATCAAACCCTTGCCGGACTGGGCTACCAGCGGCACGTCGCCATGTCCACGCAGAGCTATGCCGTGGCGCCTGCGCTTGTTGCCGGTACTGACCTGGTGTGCACCCTGCCGGAACGGATGCTGCGACGGTTCGCTACCACGCTGGATATCTTTGCGCCGCCGCTGCCGCTCCAGCCGATTACCATCAACATGTACTGGCACCCGAAAAACAGCCAGGATCCGGCGAGCGTGTGGCTGCGCGAGCAGCTGCTGCAGGCGGCCGGACGTCAGGTGTGATCGAGGGTAATCAGAAATTTTTTAAGCACTTCTGAGCGAATAATTCGGTGGCAAACCAGCGTTAGCTCGCTCTCCCGCAGCCGGTCGAGGATGTCCACGTAGACGACGTTCTCAACGCTCACCGCCTTTGCCGACGCGGGAAGCAGCGCCAGGCCAAACCCTGCCGAGACCAGGCTTATCACGGTGGGCACATCGGTCGCGTTTTGCACCACGTCCGGCTGAAAACCCGCCCCGCTGCAGGCGTCATAAAAGTACTGTTCCAGCCCCATCCCCTCCGGGTCGCGCAGGGAGATCCATTTTTCGTCTTTCACCGACGAGAGCGTCAGCGCGGAAGATCCCGCCAGCGGATGCTGACGATACAGCGCCAGCACCGTTTTCTCTGAGGTGAACGGGCGGCTTTGCAGATCGTCAGGCAGCGACGGCAGCGGCGCTCGAATAATGGCAACATCCAGCTGGTTACTCTGCACGGCGGCGTAGAGCGTTTGCACATTTCCCGTCACCAGCGACATGGTAATGGCCGGCCAGCGCGTATGCATCTGTCGCAGCGCGGCGGGCAGCCTGCCGTCGAACATTGCGCTCGACACGCACCCCAGGTTTAACACCCCCTGCTCGCCCCTTGCCGTTTGCCTGGCGTCCAGCACCGCCTGCTCGGTCAGAGAGATGGCGAGCCTGGCTTTCACCAGAAACGCTTCGCCAGCGGGCGTCAGGGTTAAGCGGCGGTTCGCCCGGCTAAAAAGCGTAACGCCTAAACGTTCCTCCAGGGCCTTGATTTGCTGACTCAGCGCCGGCTGCGCCATATTCAGACGCTCAGCGGCCCGGTGCATGTGTAGCTCTTCGGCAACGACGATGAAATGGCGCATCTGACGAAACTGCACGGAACGCCTCCTTTTGATATGAATTTACTTATCAATTTAGCAGTAATGATGCAATTGATGCTATTGGTCATTGCCATAAAAATGGAGGTATTCAACCGAGGGAGGAAAATATGGAAAACCCAATTAACGATCTCCGCAGCGCCATCGCCCTGCTGCAGCGCCACGAAGGGCAGTATCTTGAAACCGATTATCCGGTCGATCCCAACGCGGAGCTGGCGGGGGTCTACCGTCATATCGGCGCGGGCGGCACGGTAAAACGTCCAACCCGCACGGGACCGGCGATGATGTTCAACAGCGTGAAGGGCTATCCTGGCTCCCGCATCCTGGTGGGCATGCACGCCAGCCGCGAGCGCGCGGCGCTCCTTCTGGGATGCGAGCCCTCTGAACTGGCAAAACACGTCGGCCAGGCGGTGAAAAAGCCGGTGGCACCCGTTGTTGTCCCTGCATCCCAGGCACCCTGTCAGGAACAGGTCTTCTTCGCAGACGACCCTGACTTCGACCTGCGCAAACTGCTTCCGGCACCGACAAACACGCCGATTGATGCAGGCCCGTTCTTCTGTCTGGGGCTGGTGCTGGCAAGCGATCCTGAGGATAGCTCGCTGACGGATGTCACCATTCACCGTCTCTGCGTCCAGGAGCGTGACGAGCTTTCCATGTTCCTTGCCGCCGGTCGCCATATCGAAGTCTTCCGCAAAAAAGCCGAAGAGGCCGGAAAACCGCTACCGGTGACGATCAATATGGGGCTCGATCCCGCCATCTATATCGGCGCGTGCTTTGAGGCACCCACCACGCCGTTTGGCTACAACGAGCTGGGCGTCGCCGGGGCGCTGCGCCAGCATCCGGGCAGGGCGTGGCGGTAAAAGAGAAAGCCATCGCGCGGGCGGAAATCATCATCGAAGGTGAACTGCTTCCGGGCGTGCGCGTAAGGGAAGATCAGCACACCAACACCGGCCACGCGATGCCGGAGTTCCCTGGCTACTGCGGCGAAGCGAACCTCTCGCTGCCGGTGATCAAAGTGAAAGCCGTGACCATGCGTCATCACGCAATCCTGCAAACGCTGGTGGGGCCGGGAGAAGAACATACCACGCTGGCCGGTTTGCCGACGGAGGCCAGCATCCGCAATGCCGTTGAAGAGGCGATTCCGGGTTTCCTGCAAAACGTCTATGCGCATACCGCGGGCGGCGGTAAGTTCCTCGGTATCCTGCAGGTGAAAAAACGCCAGCCGTCAGACGAAGGGCGACAGGGCCAGGCGGCGCTGATTGCCTTAGCCACCTATTCGGAGCTGAAGAACATCATTCTTGTGGACGAAGACGTGGATATTTTCGACAGCGACGACATCCTGTGGGCGATGACCACCCGCATGCAGGGAGATGTCAGCATCACGAATATTCCGGGGATCCGCGGCCACCAGCTGGATCCATCGCAATCGCCGGATTACAGCACCTCGATTCGCGGAAACGGCATTTCCTGCAAGACCATCTTCGACTGCACGGTGCCGTGGGCGCTGAAGGACCGCTTCGAGCGCGCGCCGTTTATGGAGGTGGATCCGCGTCCGTGGGCACCGGAACTGTTCAGCGCCAAAAAATAAACGGACTTTTCCCTTTTCTTCACCTCTCCGGGGGTGAAGAAACCTCACGCTAAAATTGCCGCTTCCCCTGCTTTCTTGTACCCTTTCAGCGTTTACCCCAATCCCCTAAAAATCGAGACATCCGGACGCCTATGACTGCACATATTTCCAAAGATCCTTTGCATGGCGTAACGCTGGAGATGATGGTCAACGCCCTGGTAGCAAAATATGGCTGGAGCGAGTTGGGCGACCGAATCAAAATTAACTGTTTCAGAAAAGATCCCAGCGTTAAATCGAGCCTGAAATTTCTGCGCCGTACCCCATGGGCGCGCGCGGAGGTTGAAGCCCTGTATCTGGACTCTCTCGACGATGAGGGAAGCACGGAGCAGGAGGCGCCCGCCTTTGATCCCTGGGCCAACAGTCGGATTATCAAGAGCTAATACGCAAATGACGCGACACGTAAAACGGATAGGTGCGCTGACTGCCTGCGCACTTTTACTTGTGAGCTGCTCCTCAAAACCACCCAAATCACTGGTTACCCCCCTTCCCACCGTGAGCAAACCGACGCAGCAGGCAAACGAGCCGATGCGCGGGATCTGGCTGGCGACCGTCTCTCGCCTCGACTGGCCGCCTGTAGCCTCGGTGAACGGTCGCAGCGCTGACCAGCGCATCGCGATGCAAAAGCAGGCGCTGACCAGCAAGCTCGACAACCTGAAGCACCTCGGCATTAACACGGTATTTTTCCAGGTGAAGCCGGACAGCACGGCGCTTTGGTCATCAAAAATTTTACCGTGGTCAGATATGCTGACGGGCAACGTCGGTGAGTATCCGGGATACGATCCGCTGCAGTTTATGCTCGATGAAGCGCACAAGCGCGGCATGAAGGTGCATGCCTGGTTCAACCCGTACCGCGTGTCGACCAACACCAGGCCGTCAACCATCGCCGCCCTGAACCGGACGTCATACCAGACCCCGTCCAGCGTCTATGTCCAGCACCCGGAGTGGGTGCGCATCTCGGGCGACCGCTTTGTGCTCGACCCGGGCATTCCGGAAGTTCGCGACTGGATAACCCGGGTGGTGACCGAAGTGGTGGCGAACTACCCGATAGACGGCGTGCAGTTTGATGATTATTTTTATGCCGAATCGCCGGGATCCGCGCTCAATGACGCGCAGACCTGGCGGCAGTACGGCCAGGGATTTGCCTCAAAAGCCGACTGGCGAAGACACAACACGCAGCAGCTGATCGTCCAGGTTTCCCGGGCGATTAAACAGACAAAGCCCGACGTGGAGTTTGGCGTCAGCCCTGCGGGGGTATGGCGTAACCGTTCGTTTGACCCGGCAGGCTCCGACACCCGCGGTGCCGCGGCCTATGATGAATCCTACGCCGACACGCGTCAGTGGGTGCAGCAGGGCCTGCTGGACTACATTGCTCCGCAGATTTACTGGCCCTTCTCGCGGGATGCCGCGCGCTACGACGTGCTGACCAAATGGTGGGCCGACGTAGTGAAGCCGACCCACACTCGCCTGTATATCGGCATTGCGTTCTACAAGGTGGGCGAACCGTCGCGAAATGAGCCGGACTGGACGGTTCAGGGTGGCGTGCCGGAGCTGAAAAAACAGCTCGATCTCAACGATTCGCTGCCCAACGTCAACGGCACGATCCTGTTCCGGGAAGATTACCTGAACCAGCCGCAGACGCAGCAGGCGGTGAACTACCTGAAAGGACGCTGGGGTAGCTAAGTGAACATCAGGCAGAAACACCCCGTTTCTGCCTGTTTTTTTACGGCTTCGGCCCGAACATCGCCTCAAGCTGCTGCGCATCCGGCATACCGACCACCTGCTGCAGCTCATTTTCCGCATTCATGTAATAAATGGCCGGCGTGGCGTTAGCGCCCAGGCTGTCCATCAGCGTCTGGTGCTTCTGCAGTATCGCTACCGTTTCGCGGGAAGCCTCGCCCTCTGGTTTCGGTAATTTTTTCCCACCGGAAAGCTCGTATTCGCGCCAGGCCGCAACCGGATCCTTCGCATTCAGGATGGCGGCGGCGTTACGTCCGCTGTTGGGGTTGAGGAACGCCACCAGCAGCGTGTTGAGCTGAACCTTACCCGCTTTCACCCACGGCTGCGCCTCGGACCAGAACTGTTTGCAGTACGGGCAGAACGGATCGGCGAAGACAAAAACTTTACGCGGGGCGTTATCCGCCCCTTCCTTCAGGGGATGCGCCGCGTTGAGCGTCTTCCACATTTCGCGTCCCATCGGGGCGTAGATCTCTTTCTGGAAAACCCCTTCGCTGAGGTTTTTCCCTTTGTCGTCGTACAGATAACCTGAGATCACGTGCTTACCATCCGGCGTTAAAAACAGCGTGACGCCCATGTCCTGATACTGCCCCAGCCAGGCTGGGGCACCGCCGGGCGCATCCAGCTTCTTGATGATTTTAATGTTCTGCTGTTCGCTGAAGTGCTTCACCACGTCCGGTATGGCTTCAGCCGCCTGTACCAGCCCTGACGTCGCCAGCGCCGAAAGTAACAGTAATTTTTTCATTTCCCTCTCCGGGTTGTCGGGGGCATTACGCCCCCTTCAGGTTAGCGGTTTTTCAGTGCGTCACTGACCATTTCATCGAACTGCTCGAAAGGCACCCAGCCGGGAAGCAATCCCTCGCCGATAAGCGTGGCGGGCGTTCCCTGGATCCCCATTTTTTCCGCGACGATCAGGCTGCGCTTAATTGTCATTAGACTCTCCTCATCCGGCGTCGTGACGCTCACGCCCGCGCGCTTTTGCGCCTCCTGAATGCTGGCGTCATCGTGGTACCCCTTCTTCGCCATCAGGGTATGGTTCAGTTTCATAAACTGCCCGGGATCCTGACGCCAGAGCGTTAGCGCATCCCGCGCCGCGGTCAGCGAACTTTCCGAGCGGAAAGGTAAAAACTTAAAGACCACCGCGACGTCCGGGTATTTTTCGACAATCTTCTCCAGGTACGGATCGAATTTTTTACAGTACGGACAGTTGTAGTCGGTAAACACCACCAGGGTGAGTTTGGGATTTTTCGCGCCGATGCGCGGGGAGTTCGGATCGTTAAACAGGAAATCATACACCATCTTCTGCGCACGCTGTTCCTGGTCCGGGGTCAACGGCTGGGCAGCAAACACCTGAACCGGGGCCAGCAGGAGCAGAAGCGTAATAAGGAATTTTTTCATAACACAGTTAGCCTTTTGCGTTGTTCAGGGTGGTAACCAGGGTGCGCTTGTCCAGCAGCGGCGAGAGGATTTCGCCATCAGGCAGGCCGGGGCCATAGACCGCGTTAAACGGAATGGCGTAGCGATTTCGCTTCGCCAGAAACTCCGCAATAAGCGCGGAAGGCTGGCTCCAGTCTCCGCGCAGGGCCACCACGTCCGGCTGGCGCAGGGCGGCAATGATGTCCGGCTGATTCAGTACCCGATGCTCGTTCACCTTACAGGTCACACACCAGTCGGCAGAGATATCCACAAACACCCGTTTCCCCTGCACCAGCGCCTGCGCGATGGCTTCCTCACTGAGCGGCTGCCACGAGATGGTCTGTGCGGTATTTTGCGCCAACGCGTCAGGCGGCGCGTTAAGCAGCCCGCGCACCTGATACCCGCCGAAAGCCGACAGCGCGATGACGACGAGCCAGAACAGCGGCGAGGATGCTTGCCGCTTCATCACGAACAGCGCCAGCGCGACGGCGACCAGAATCAGCATCACGACCTGAGCGATCGCGTCGCCCAGATGCTGGCTCAGCAGCGACGCCAGCCAGAAGCTGGAGGCCAGCATCATCAGGCCGAGAACGACTTTAAGCGTATTCATCCAGCGCCCGGGTTTAGGCAGCAGCAACGCCGTTTTCGGAACCAGGGCGACAAACAGCCACGGCAGGCTCATGCCCACGCCGAGCATAAGGAAGATGAGCCACAGGGAGTACAGCGGTGCGCCAAGGGCAAAGGCGACCGCGGTCCCGAGGAACGGCGCGGAGCACGGGGTGGCCAGCAGCGTGGCGAACATCCCTTCGCAGAAACTGCCGCTTATCCCCGCTCCCCCTGCCGTTGCCAGCCGTCCTGCGGCGGCGGAGGGCAGCAGCATCTCAAACGTTCCAAACAGGTTCAGCGCAAACAGGAAGGTGACGGTGACCATCAGACCGATAAACCACGGGTTCTGGAACTGAATGCCCCACCCCAGCGATGCTCCTGCCAGCTTCAGCGCGGTGACCATCGCGGCCAGCAGCATAAAGGAGGTCATAATCCCGGCGCTGGTTGCCAGAAAGCGCAGCCTGATCGTGCGTCTGTCCGAGCCCGCGTGCAGGATGCTGTTTAGCTTCATGCCCATCACCGGCAGTACGCAGGGCATCAGGTTCAGGATCAGCCCGCCCAGCAGCGCAAACAGCACCATTTTGCCGGTCCCGTCAGGCGCAGCGGGTGCTTCGGGCGTTGCCCCAACGGTGAGTGAGGTTTGCTGCGCCTGGTCGCCGTTGGTCAGCACAAACGACAGCGCTTTGCCCTTCAGCGAGGCCGGCTTATCGCCCCATTCATCGGTGACGGGCACCGTTACCCGAAGCCGGTTACCGTCGTGCGTAATGACCGGATCGCCGGGCAGAATGTCGCCCTCCAGCGGGTCAAAGTAGATCCCTGGATTGTCCCATTTCCCGTCCGTGGTGCCGGTAATCACCAGTTTGTCGCCAGAGAGCCAGGCGGACAGATCCGTGGATACGCCTGACGTACCGGGAACGGCGCGCATCGCTTGCTCGAATTCGCTACGGAAACCGTCATCCGCCGGCTGGGTAAAATCGAGGTGCAGCGGGTAGTCCGTCAGCAGACAGACGTTGCTGCAGGTGGAGAGCGTGAGCGTCCCGTCGAGCGTATCGTTCTTCACCCCGTCGAGCGTAATCGGGATTTGGACCCTATCGTGATAGCCCTGCGTGGTCATGCCAGAGATATCGAAGCGCGACGGTACCGGCCAGGACCAGCTATCCTTCACGCCTTCCGGCCAGCTGATTTTCGGCGCCACGCCGCCCTCGCCCGGCGATCGCCAGTAGGTTTTCCAGCCGGGCTTTAGCTCAACGGTGAGCAGGCCCTGAATGCGGTTGTTTTCCCTCTCCGCCTGAAAGCGGATGCGGGCGTGATCGTTTTGGGGGGAAACCAGCCAGCCCGTGTCCGCCGCATGGACAATGCCGATGCAGGACAGCCACAGGAAGACGAATCCCCTGAAGAGGTTAACCATGTTTTACTCCGTGAACAGTGAAAAATTATCGTGCGGTGACGATGATTTTCATTCACGGAAAACGCAGTTTTTCAGGTGTATTCGGGGAGGCGGTGCCTGAACGGGCTGTTCTGCGGGAGCAAATGCCCGCCCTTGCGTAAACAGCTGCAGCAGCGCGAAGAAGATAATAATGGCCGGTAGCGCACCGTCGAAGAACAGCGGCTGCGCGCAAAGCAGCGAGTGTGCGCCCAGCTGACAGGGCGACGGGCCGGACTGTTCAGTGGTGCTGCTTTGAGCCGGGGCATCTGCCACCAGAGAAATCTGCGGATCCAGTCCCTGTAAAAAATGGTTGAGCATCACCGCACGCTGCACGAGGCAAAGCGCCATCGCGAGACAGGTGACGATCAAAAGCCATTTTCCGAGGAGCTGACGGTTGCGCATAA
>Ga0308157_10008327_pt1 | contig 11826 bp, 11 predicted proteins | sample PhyBR1_FD_201035 | JGI IMG/M metagenome (GOLD analysis project Ga0308157, IMG submission 201035) | Phyllosphere microbial communities from UC Gill Tract Community Farm, Albany, California, United States - DLSLB.R1 | ecosystem: Host-associated > Plants > Phyllosphere > Unclassified | place: USA...
GTCTTCGGCCTGTTCTCGCTGTTCTACTGGGCCATGCCGGCCGCGTGGGCATGGCTCAAGCCCTGGCTGCACACGGTGACGGGCTGACCCATGGCCATCGACTACGCTGAAATTGCCTCTGGCGCGCTGGAGTCCATCTCCGAGGCGGGCCAGCCTGTCACGCTGCATCGCAAGGGTCCGGCCGGGCCGTTCGTGCCTGGTCAGCCTGTCACGCCCACTGTGCTGGACTACCCAGGCACTGGCGCGCTGTTCGGCTACAAGCAGCGCGACATCGACGGCACGCTCATCAAGCACGGCGATCAACGCCTGCTCCTGGCTCCTCAGATCGAGGTTGCCCCGAAGACGGGCGACACCGTGGCTGTGGGCGCCAAGGTCTACAACGTGGTGGACGTCGGGATCGTTGCGCCGGCCGGCGTGGCGGTGCTCTACAAGCTGCAGTTGCGAGGTGTGTGATGGGGTTTGCTGCTGATCTGCGCGCGCTGTGCGAGCGTGCCGGCGACAAGGCCGAGATGGTCGTGCGCGGCGCCGCGTTGGAGCTTGGCGGCCAGATGGTGGACCGCTCGCCGGTTGACACAGGCCGCTTCAAGAACGCTTGGGTCACGTCCACCGGCGCCGCTGACAAGTCCCAGCCGGAAGGCGCTGACAAGTCCGGCGCCCGGGCTCTGGCTGCCCTGAACGAGAAGGTGGCCGGCTGGAAACCTGGGCAGACCATCTGGATCCTGAACAACCTGCCCTATGCGAAGCGCCTGGAATACGGTTGGTCTCAGCAGGCGCCCGGCGGCATGGTCCGCCTGGCAGTGCAGAACTACTCTCAGGCCATCAAGAAAGCCGCAGACCAAGCGAGGCGCACATGAGCATCGTTGCCATCGAGACCGCACTGGAAGAACGCCTGCAGACCCTGGCCACGCCGCCGCCCATCGCCTGGGAGGACGTGGCCTTCGAGCCGACGACCGGCCAGGGCTATCTGCGCGTGCACCACCTGCACAACCACCCGCGCGATCTGTTCATCGAGGGAGGGCCGGCCGAGCTGCCAGGCATCTTCCAGGTGGATGTGGTGTGGCCCGCAGGCCTGGGCAAGGTCGAGGCGAAGCAGGTGGCCGAGCAAGTGGCTGCCCTCTTCGAGCCGATCCAGATCCTCGATGCTGGCAATCACCGCATTGAACTGGCGCAGACGCCGGCCATCGCTGGCGGACTGCCCGACGAAGCCTGGTACACGGTGCCGGTCTCCATCAACTGGCGGGCCATGCCGGCCTGACCGTCCAAAGCCAACAAGTTGAGCCACCTCCGGGTGGCTTTTTTTGTGCCCGCGAGGGCGTACACATGCCCGCACATCGCGGGCTTTTTCATTGAAAGGCCAACCATGGCACGCACTCCGAACGGCACTATCACGTCCGTTGCTACCGTCCTTGCGGCGGCAAAAACCATCTCCGCCATCACCAACGCTGCTGAGGCTGTTTGCTCCAGCACAGCCCACGGCTACAGCGTCGGCGATGTGCTGCTGATCTACAGCGGCTGGGGTCGTCTGAACTTCCGTGCCGCGCGCGTCAAGACCGTGACCACGGACTCCTTCACGCTGGAAGGCATCGACACCAGCAACACGGAGCTGTTCACGCCTGGCAGCGGCGCAGGCTCCGCACGCAAGGTCACCACCATGGTCGACCTGGACCGCACCATGAACCACTCCAGCTCCGGCGGTGACGCCAAGACGGTGAACGTGAAGTTCATCGAGTCGGACGTGGAGATCGTCCTGAACGACGGCTTCAACGCCGTGCAACGCACGTTCGACATGGACGCCGACATGATCGGCACGCCGGCATACACCGCACTGAAGATGCTGTCGGACACCAACGCCGACACGGTGGTGCGCCGCCGCGCCAAGACCGGCGCCGTGTCGCTGATCCCGGCCAAAGTCTCCTTCAACGAGGAAGAAACCCTCACCGAAGGCCAGGCCGTGACCGTCAAGGGCACGTTCAACGCCCAGAACATCAGCACGCGCTACGCCGCCTGATCCCCAGCCCGCCGCTTGGCGGGTGTCTCTTCGCCCATCCGGGCATTCCCTTGCACCGACGCAGCCGCTTCGCTCCTTCAGCGGGGCGGGCGGTTGCGCACGGGCATTCATCTTCCTCCGCTGAAAGAAATCAATCATGGCCAAGCCTGCAACCAAGTCCATCGCCGCATCCAGCATCAAGAGCCTGGGCGGCGCCGCTCCGACCTTCGAACTGCCCGTGACCATCGCCCGCCGTGACGGCACCAACGCCGTGATCACGCTGAAGGCCAATGGCATGCGCAAGTCCGAGTGGGCCGCGCTGCGTGACGAGCACCTGAAGGTGCTGCGCGAAACGGACAAGCCTATGGAGGGCGATTTCTCCTTCGCAGCCCTGGTGGGCGAGCGTGCCAAGGAAGCCCTGTCGGTGGTGCTCAAGGGCGCGGCCGGCTGGGACCTGGAAGACGACTTCACCACCGAGAACCTGGCAGAACTGGAGGACGTGATCCCCGGCTCCGTGCAAGCGATGCTGGTCGCCCTGGACTCGGCTCTGTTCCACGGCCGGCTGGGAAACTGAAGGCCATCGCCCGTGCGTTGTTTGAGCCACCCATTACCGAGCAAGAAGCCAGGGCAGAAGGCTTCGAGCTGGAGGACTACGAGACCAGCATCGTAGAGGTGTGGCCAGACAACGAGCAGGCGTATGAGCTGTTCCGGCGCGTGGGCACGCGCTGGGCCCTACCACCCATGGGCGGCGTGCCGATTGGCCTGCGCTGGGAGGCCATGTATCCGCTGATGGACCGCATGGGCCTGGATGCAGACGACTGGAACGACCTGCACGACTGCCTCATGGTGATGGAGGGCGAAGCCATTGCGACCATGCATGAGTTCGCACCCAAGGACAAAACCTAGAGCCGCCTCCGGGCGGCTTTCGCATTTCAAGGCTCGCTTCGGCGGGCCTTTTCCGTTGAGAGGCCACCATGGCAGATGATGTCGCAAGCCTTGGGATAAAAATTGACACCAGCGAGGTGGAGGGCGGCATCAAGTCGCTTGACGTGCTCGCTGCACAGGGCCCCAAAGTCGAGAAGGCAATGGCCGGCGTCGAGGGCGCGGCCACCAAGACAGGCAAGAGCCTGAAGACCCTTGGCGAGGGCGCCGGCAAGGGCCTGGACGACATCGGCAAGACCGCGCCCAAGGCTGCCGAGGGCGTGGGCCGCGTGGCCAAGAGCGCCGACGATGCCAAGAAGGCGCTGGCCGGCATCGGTTCGTCTGCCGCCAACCTGGGCCAGGTGTCCAGCGCGGCTGCTGCCTCGGCGCGCGGCATGGCCGGCTTTAGCGCCGCCCTGCAATCCTCCCAGAAGACCCTACTCGACCTGCAGGCGCAGGTACGCGCTGCTGCCGCTTCCGTGGCGCAGCTTGGCGGAGCCGTGTCCACCGCACTTCCGTCCATGCAGGCAGTGGTCAAGGCCCAGTCCGATGCGGCCAAGAGTGCGCTGGACATGGGGGCGGCGTTCAAGGGCTCGGCCGATCAGATGCGCGCCTACTCGGCTTCCTCGGCCGGCGTGGCTGATGCCAGCGCGAAGACAGCCCGCTCCCTGGACGCCACCGCAACGGCTGCGCGCGCCTTCACGACCGCTATGGCCGTGGCCGGTGTGGGCTTCGGCGCAAACGAGCTGATCGCCATGGTGGACGGCTACACCAAGTTCACCGCGCAGCTGAAGCTGGCGACGAAGGGCGCTTCGGACTACGGCGTCGCCATGGTGTCCGTGAAGCGCATCGCTACCGACGCGCAGCAGGGTCTGGGTGAAGTCGGAACGCTGTACGCGCGCATTGCCAACGGCACAGCAGAACTCGGACTGAACCAGCGCAAGCTGGCAGACATCACCGAAACCGTCTCGCTGGCCCTGAAGGTCAGCGGCGCAACTGCGTCCGAGTCGTCCTCGGCCATGCTGCAGCTGTCCCAGGCTTTCGCCTCGGGTGTGCTGCGTGGCGAAGAATTCAACTCGGTCAACGAGGCCGCCCCTCGCCTGATGAAGGCGCTGGCGGACGGCATCAATGTGCCCGTGGGCGCGCTGCGCAAGATGGCAGAGGAGGGCAAGCTCACCTCCGCCGTACTGTCCGAAGCACTGCCGAAGGCCTTGGGCCAGCTGCGCGAGGAAGCCAAGGAAGTGCAGACCATCGGTGGCGCCTTCACGGTGTTGAAGAACAACATCATGGAGATGGTGGGCGCACAGTCCAACGCCAGCGGCACGACCAAGGCGTTTGCCTCGGGCATCAACGCACTGGCCAATAACCTGGATCTGCTGGCCGCTGCCGGCGGCGCCGTGGCTGTGGTGTTGGGGGCGCGCTTCGCCGCATCGATCACTGCGTCGGGCGTCGCCTTTGCCGCCTCTGCGGTGCAGGCTGCCCGCTACCAGACCGCCCTGGCCAGCATGGCTGGCGTAAGCACGACCGCTGCGGCTGGCCTGGTCACCGTAGGCGCTGCCGCACGGGGCGCATCTGCCGCCATGTCGCTGCTTGGCGGCCCGGTGGGTGCCGTGCTGACGGCTGTTGGCCTGGCCGCAACCGCCTTCTACACCTTCGGCGACAGCGCCAGTGCGCTGGCCAAGAGCATCGGCGGCCTGGATCAACCCCTGGAAGACCTCAAGCGCAAGATCGACGCACTGCCGCCAGAGAAGCGCATCTCCATCATCATGGAGATCAAGGAAGACGCCGTGAAGCAGGCCAAGACGGCCGAGGCTTCCTTCGTGGAGCTGGGCAACTCCGTCATGGGTGCTTTCACAGGCATGGGAGTCGTCACTGGCGCCACCATGAAAGAGGTGCAAGGCCTGAACGACCGACTGCGCGACGCACAGCGCACCGGCTCGGACATGACGCCCATCCTGCAGGAGGCGGCGAAGTCGGCCGGCGTGAGCCAAGCCACACTCAAGAGCTGGCTGGATCTGGCATCGAACATACGTGCCGCGCGCAATGCCGCCAACGACAGCCGGAACCTGGCTGCATCGGCTACGGCGGGCATTGCTGGCCCGGGCGACTTTCCGTCGCCTGGCGCGTCTCAGGCTGCCTGGCTGAAGCAGCAGGAAGCCGCACAGAAAAAGCTGCTGGAGATCAGCGCGCGCCAGAACGGCGTGACGAAGCAGTTCACCGACGACCTCAAGGCGTATCAGGACGCGTTGCGCACAGGCGTGATTTCCGAGAAGGAGTACGCCGACGCCGTCACCCACGCCAACAAAAAGCGCTACGAGGGCACCGAGGCCGGCAAGGAGGCTGCCAAGCAGGCTCGTGCGGGCGCCGCAGCGACCAAGACTGAGGCTTCGGCTTATGCAACCCTTCTGGCCTCCTACCAGGCCAAGATCGACCTAAACCGTGAGGAGGTTGAGTTCACGGGCCGGCTGAACGAAGCGCAGAAGGCTGAGATCAAGCTGGATGCGGACATCTCCGCTGGCAAGGTCAAGCTCTCGCGCGCCCATGAGGCTGAGCTTCGTGCACGCATCGCGATCTGGAAGGAGCAGGAAAAGGCCAAAGACCAAGCCAAGCGCGAGGTCGTCTATTACCAGGAGCAATCTGCAGCCGCCCAGCAACTGGCCGATGACTACGTGAAGCAGTCGAAGGCCAAGGAGTCTGTGCGCGTTGCAAGCGACCGGGCCGATAACGAGTTGAACGACCAGCTGGCGCGCATGGAGCTTGAGGTCTCACTCATCGGGCGGTCCACTGCCGCGCGTGAGCTTGCCGTGGCTCAGCTTGATGCTGAGATTGAGCGTCGGAAGGCACTCCAGGCGCTGGACGAAAACCTCAACCTGGACGAACCCGATCGGGAAGAGGAGCGCATTCGCATCAATACGCGCTATGCCAAGAGGGTCGCCCTGGCGCAGCAGAAGGTCTTCGTGTCCGAATGGGACAAGACCAGCCAGATGGTGAGTGACACGCTCACCGACTACATCATGCGGGGTGGCGAGAACGCAGCCGAGTACCTTAAGCGCCTGTTCTCGACGCTGGTCCTGCAACCCATCGTGCAGTACGGCGTCAGCTCTCTGTTCGGCATGGGCGGCCAGGCTGCCAGCGTTGCCAGTGGCGGCCTCAACCCCTTGAGCATGCTCAGCGGCGGGAAGTCCGCCATGGGCCTGTTCGGCGGCGGCGCCGGCGCGGGCTTCATGAATGGTTTGGGCGCCTGGGGCAGCGGCGGCAGCGTCACGGGCGTGCTGTCGAACCCGGGTCTGTACACGGGGGCCGAGCTGCTTGGGACGCTAGCGCCTATCTTGCTTGGTGGGTTCGCGGTCCTAAAGATCCTGTCCGGCGACTGGTTCGGCAGCCGCGGAGCAAACCACGCAGGCGCGGCGTACAGCACGACAGGTGTCGGCAATGACAAGGCCGCAGAGATGCTTTTTGGCCGCGCGGGCGGGGATTGGTATGACGATCTCACAAAGCGCAATAGCCCGGAACTGGGTAAGCAACTGGGTAAGACTGTTGACGCACTCGCAGAGGTCTACAAGTATCTCTCTGGCTTCACTGGTGGCAAGGCCAAAGATATCGATATCGTTGCCGGCTTCGCCACAAACCCCAAGTATGGCGATGAGGATAGCTACGGCTATTTCAAGCTGATCGATAAGGTCACGGGAGAGGTGCTCAAGGAGTACATCAAGCGCGATGGCGACCTTGGCACAGACCCGCAGAAGGCGTGGGCACAGTTTGTGGCCGATATGGGCGGCGAGTTGGTCAACGAGATCAAGAAGGGGGACATACCCGGCTGGATGAGGGAAGAGCTGGATGCCCTGGGCGACGACGTGACAGTCGAGGGGTTGAACGCCGCGATCCAGAAGATCGCTGTCATCGACACGGCCTTCAAGGGCTGGGCTACCAGCGTTACCGGGTTTGCCGGTTTGTCAGCCAAGGCGCAGACCGAGTTGTTGAAGGTGTCCGGCGGCATCGAGACCCTGGCTGGCAATGTGAATGCGTTCTACGCTGGCTTTTACAGCGAGCAGGAGCGCGCCGCGATTCTGCAGCGGCAGGTCATGGAGCAGCTCAAGGGCTTGGGCGTCGAGATCGACCCTGCAGCTGGAAAAGCGGCGAAGGACCAGTTCCGCAAGCTGATCGAGGAGGCTTTGGCCTCTGGCAACAACGAGCTGGCGGCCAAGCTGCTGGCCCTGGCCCAGGTCTTCGGCGTGGTGGCCGATGCTGCTGGCAAGGTGCTGGAGGGTCTGGCTGGAGAGCGCGCACAACTGGAAGCTGAACTGCTGCGCGCGACGGGCAGGACGGACGAGTACAACGCCGCGCTGCGCCGCCTCGCAACAGAGGGCATGAGCGAAGCCGAGAAGGCCGCGTGGGACTACAACGCCGCGCTGCGAGCAGAGATTGCCGCACGCGACCAACAGCAGGACCTGGAGCGGCAGTGGCTGGATTTGACTGGCGACACGGCCGAGTTGCGCCGCCGCGAACTTGCCGCGCTGGACCCCAGCAACCGAGCCCTGCAGGAGCGCATCTGGGCGCTGGAAGACGAGCGCACGGCCGCTGAGGCTGCGGCTCAGGCTGCGCAGAAGGTGAAGGATGCGGCCTGGGCCAACTTTGAGGCCGCTGTCGGCCGCGAGAAGGAGTACTGGCAAGGAGTCGTTGCGAATTCTCAGTCCGCGATGCAGGCCATTGCCAGCATCCTCACGCCGCTGAAGCAGGGTGCCAAGGAGCTGTTTGGCTCCATCGATGCCGCGCAGCAGATGCAGGCCGCTCAGGGCATGGTCTACATAGAGAAAGCTCTGGCGGGCGTGCGTGGCGGTGCCAAGCTGTCGAGCTTCGATGGATTGAGCGACGCAATAACTGCTGCGCGCGGCGGCATCACATCGGGCCGCTACGCATCGCAGTTTGAGCGTGACCGTGACGCCCTTGTGCTGGCCAACCAGCTGTCGCAGATCGCTGGCTACGGCGATGCGCAACTCAGCGTAGAGGAGCGGCAGCTGAAGAACTCGCAAGAGCAACTGCAGCGTCTGGACAAGACGCTCAGCTACTGGCGGGATTTGCTCAACGGCAACGCCGCGCAGATCGATGCCACGTTGAGCGTCGAGCGCGCGATCGAGCTGCTGCGTGCTGTGCTTGTGCCGGGCTCGAAGCCTGGCGCTGGGTCGGGCGGCGGCGCTGGCTCGGGCGCGGGTGGCCCTGACTTTGGCGGGACCGTCCCAGGCGATGGCAGCGGCGGCGCGCCGGCGGCCAGCAAGTACAACCAGGTGCGAATCTATGGGGGCGACGTTTGGTACGAGCCCATCATCGATAAGCAGCTGATCGACAAGCTGGACCGCCTCTCGCCCATCTACCACTCGTTCGACGGCACTGGCGATGTGCGCGGGCTCCTGGAGGCTATCAAGGCGGCTGGTGGGACGCTCGGCGACCTGTCCGCTATGTCTGGATTCTTCGAGTCCGACTGGCGCAAGGCCGCGTCCTCGGTTGGTATCCCAGCGTTCGCCGTGGGGACCAATTACGTGCCGCGCGACATGTTGGCCCAGATCCATGAGGGCGAGGCCATCGTGCCAAAGGCGTTCAACCCCTGGGCTGGCGGCACAGGCGCAGGTGTCGGCAACAACAACGAGCGGCTGGAGGCGCTGGTCGCCCAACTGATCGATGAAAACCGAACTCAGGCAGGGCAGATAGTCCGCCTCCATGGCGTGGTGGCAAAGCTGCTGCAGCGCTGGGATGGTGACGGTATGCCGCAGCCGCGAAAAGAAGGAGAGGGGGTCGCAGCATGAGCATTTCTTCGCTTGTCGTCATCGCGCCGCTCGCTGTGACACCAGCAATGCTGGTGTCCAGCGATGTGCCTGAGACGGACTATCCGGAATGGGCTGCGGGGGCGACCTATACCACTGGCGCCCGCGTGATCGTGGCGGCTCAACACAAGGTCTATGAAAGCGTGGCGGATGGCAACACGGGGAACAACCCAGTCACGCCATCCGCTGAGCCGAAGTGGAAGGAGGTCGGTCCCACGAACCGCTGGAAGCCATTCGACAAGTCCGTGTCGAGCCAGGTCAAGCAGGCCAACAACATCAGCTACCGGATCAAGCCGGGCCAGGCCATCACATCTCTCGGCCTGCTCAACGTCACGGGCGCCACAAGCATCCGCGTGCGTGTGGTCGATCCGACATTCGGCACCGTCTACGACAAGACGACAGCGATGTCGCCTGTACCTGTAGCGGTCGGTTGGTGGGAGTGGTTCTTCGGAGAGCGTCGCACTCCGACGCAAGCACTCTTGCAGGACTTGCCCAGTTTTCCGGCTGCCGACGTCTTGATTGACGTCGCGGGGACGGCTGACCTGGCCGTCGGTGTGATCCTGATGGGGCAGCGCCGCACGTTCTCGCTGGGCGTCAAGTCTGGTGCGCGCGTGAGCTTCCAGGACTACTCGATCAAGGACCGCAACGAGTTCGGCGACGTCATCCTGTTGGAGCGTGGATTCGCTAGGCGAGCAGCCTTTCAGATGCTCCTCGCATCCAAGGAGGTCGATGCGTTCAACGACTTTCTGATCTCTGTGCGAGCCACGCCGTGCCTGTGGATTGGCTCCAGCCGGTTCGAGGCAACGGTGGTCTACGGGTTCTGCAAGAACTACGACATTCTTCTTTCTTACTACGACTATGCAGACTCCGAGTTGGAGCTGGAAGGGCTGACATGACAGACATCGTTACGCCAACCCCGATCGATGCACTCCCCCCTGCGCCGTCTCCTGGCGACTCTGCGGCAGAGTTCAATGCAAAGAGCTTTCCGTTCGTTGCCGCTGAGGTGCTCATGGTGCCGCAGATCAATACGGCTGCGTCCCAAACCAACCAGAACGCCGTTGCGGCAAATGAACGCGCCGTGGCTGCTGGCACATCGCGCGACCAGGCTCAAACCGCAGCCGGAACTGCGACTACCCAGGCAGGCATCGCCACAGGCGCAGCTGGCACGGCGACGACGCAGGCGGGTATCGCAACAGACGCCGCCACAACCGCTGCCGCAAAGCGCGATGAAGCGGTGGCGGCGGCGGGCGCGGCGTCGCCTGCAGCGACATCAGCCGTGGCTGCGCGCGATGCGGCAATCGCTGCAAGGGACCAGGCGCAGGTCTACGCGACTGCCCAGCTCAAGGCCACCAGCTCCACAAGCCTGACGCCAGGCACTGGCAGCAAGAGCTTTGTGATCGAGCCATCGCGCTCATTTGTGGCGGGGATGTACCTTGTGGCCACGTCCTCAGGCACGCCGGCAGACAAGATGAGCGGCACTGTCGTCAGCTACAACATCACAACGGGAGCCCTTGTGCTCTCTGTCGACAAGTTCGCTGGCACGACGGCCAGGGCGGACTGGGTGATCGGTGTGGCTGCCCAGGCTGCGGACAGCGGGCAGCTTCCCTACGTGGCCGTCACAGGCACGACCCAGGCGGCTGTCACGGGATTTTTGTATGGACTCCAGAACGCCGCGGCCACGACGATCACGTTACCCGCTTCTCCCGCCAACGGCGACATGATTGGGATAAAAGCCGACAACCTCCGAATCGACAACGTGATCGGCCGAAACGGCAATCTCGTTATGGGTCTTTCTGAAAATATGGTGATCGATAACCCATATTACCCAATCCGTTTGCAATACCAATCGCCATATGGCTGGAGGCTTGTATGAGTTTTTTCACTCAATTTGTTGGCAGTGGCGGAAAGCCTAAATATCAGGAATTCACAGCATCCGGTGTATTCACGCCACCTGCCGCTTTGCTCGCAAAGGGTGGAGTGGTTTACATCATCGCTCGCGGCGGCGGCGGAGGTGGCGGCGGCGCACAGTCCAGTGGCGGATCTGGGGGCGGCGGCGGTGGTGGCGAGTACTTCGAGGGCTACGTGACCGTGCCGAGCGCGTCCAGCATCAGCGTGACCGTTGGCAACGGCGGTGCAGGTGGTGCATCTGGCGCTGTGGGCTCGGATGGCGGAGCGACATCGTTCGGGGCTCTGCTTTCAGTGCTTGGCGGTGGCGGGGGTGGCTTCGGCGTGTCAACTGCGTCCGGGGGGGGCGCGGGCCGCCCTGGCGCCTCTGGCGGCGGGGGTGGCGGCAGTGCAAATGGCAGCCAAGGCCCTGGCGGTGGGGGTGGAGGTGCGGCCTCCGCTGGTATGTCAACGAACGTATCGGGAGGGGGTATTGGAGGGGCTGGCTCTAAAGGAGGGTCTGGCGCTTACGGTTCCGTCCTAAATACTGGCATCAACTTTGGCTCGAATGGCGGCATCGGAGTCAATGGCAACTGCGGCGGGGGTGGCGGCGGCGGAAACAATGCGGTGCTGCAGGGTTATGGCTCAAGCGGCGGAGGAAACGGAGCAGCCGCAGGCACTGCCGCTACTGCAGGTCGGGCGAATTCTGGCGGCGGCGGCGGCGGTGCATCTGGTGTTACCGGAGCACAAGTTGGCGCGGCTGGAGGCACGGGCTATCTCCTCGTTATCTGGAGTGAATGATGCTCTCATGTGCGCAAATTGATGGGGCAGCAACCCCAGAAATCGTGGTCAACATGATCGTTGTCAGGGAAGAGGACTACGACTGGCTCAGTGACATTTGGGACTCGCTGTGGCCAGGTCAATATTTGGCCCATGCTGATGATCTCGAACCAGAGGATGGATATCAGGGGCCGGTCTGGATCAACTGGACGCGGGAGCCATCCGGGAAATGGGTTCCGCCCATCGAAGAGCAGATTCCGCCCGAGTCACCTGAGGACCCGGAATAAGACCGCCATAACCAAACCACAACCCGCTTCGGCGGGTTTTTTCATGCCCGAACGGAATGCCTGATGCGCATATTCATCACCCTCCTCATCAGCCTGCACCTGGTGGTACCTATCGCCGTATGGGCGCAATCGACGGTCAAAACGCCCTTGA
>Ga0308157_10008330_pt1 | contig 11821 bp, 12 predicted proteins | sample PhyBR1_FD_201035 | JGI IMG/M metagenome (GOLD analysis project Ga0308157, IMG submission 201035) | Phyllosphere microbial communities from UC Gill Tract Community Farm, Albany, California, United States - DLSLB.R1 | ecosystem: Host-associated > Plants > Phyllosphere > Unclassified | place: USA...
TTTGTTTACTGCTTTTTTCGATTGCTTCTATTTTATCAGTTGTCAACGATTTTGTATCGTACAATAATCTCCCGATCAAAGTACTTTTTCCGTCATCTACACTTCCTGCTGTTGCTATTTTTAAAACGTCCATTCTGTAATATTTTGTTTCAGGTTTAAAGTTTCAAGTTTTCTGTTGAAACTTATAATCCGTATGTTTTTGTTTTCTTGATTTTTACTTTTAAAATTTCGTCCTGAATTGCATTCATAATTCAAAACTCATAACTCATAATTATTAAAAGTATCCTTGTTGTTTTCTCTTTTCCATTGCAGCCTCAGAACGTTTATCATCAATTCTGGCACCTCTTTCAGAAATGGTAGATGATCTGATTTCTCCAACTACTTCTTCGATTGTTGCTGCGTAAGATTCAACTGCTGCTGTACAGCTCATATCTCCAACGGTTCTGAAGCGAACAATTCTTTCTTCGATTTGTTCGTCTTCTTCTTGATACACAAAAGGAGAATGCGACCAGATTAAACCGTCTCTCAAAAAAACTTTTCTTTTATGTGAGAAATAGATTGATGGAATCTCGATTTTTTCTTTTTCGATATAGCTCCAAACATCTAATTCTGTCCAGTTTGAAATTGGGAAAACACGAACGTTTTGTCCATTTTCAATTTTTCCATTTAAAATATCAAACAATTCAGGTCTTTGATTTTTCTCGTCCCATTGTCCAAAATCATCACGAACTGAGAAAATACGTTCTTTAGCTCTTGCTTTTTCTTCATCACGACGGGCACCACCAATACAAGCATCAAACTTAAATTCTTCAATTGCATCCAAAAGTGTTGTAGTCTGCAAGCTGTTACGGCTAGAATATTTTCCAGTTTCTTCAACTACTTTTCCTTCATCAATAGCATCCTGAACATTACGTACGATCAACTCTAAACCTAATTCTTCTACTAATTTGTCTCTGAAAGCAATTGTTTCAGGAAAATTGTGTCCCGTATCAACATGCAAAAGAGGAAACGGAATCTTAGCAGGGAAAAATGCTTTTTGCGCCAAACGCACTAACGTAATAGAATCTTTTCCTCCTGAGAAAAGTAAAACCGGTTTGTCAAACTGTGAAATTACTTCTCTGAAAATGTATATCGCTTCACTCTCTAAAGCGTTTGTTTTTAATACTGAACTCATTTTTGTTTTTTGTTTCAAGTTTTAAGTTTCAGGTTTATTTTAGTTTTCCTAAATCTTCAACTTTGTTATTCTCTTAATACTTAATTCTTTTGTCTTAATACTAAAAAAGATTTACTCTTTCTTAGCGCTATGAAGCCCACATTCTTTATGGCTTGATTCCCACCACCATCTTCCGGCTCTAATATCTTCCCCAGGGAAAATCGCTCTTGTACAAGGCGCACATCCAATACTTACAAAACCTTGTTTGTGTAAAGCGTTTTGAGGAACATTATTTTCCGACAAATACGTTTCAACTTCTTCTAAAGTCCATTTTAACAACGGATTGAATTTGATGATTTCGAAGTTCCCGTCGTATTCAAACAAACTTAAATCGTGTCTGTTTTCTGATTGTTCTGCTCGTAATCCCGTAATCCAAACCGAATTTCCTGCTAAAGCTTTTCTTAACGGAACTACTTTTCGAATAAAACAGCATTCTTTTCTGTTTTCTACTGAATCGTAAAAACTGTTTGGCCCTTTTTCTTGCAATAGTTTTTCTACTGATGCTGCTTCTGGAAAAAACACTTCGATTGGTCTTTTGTATTTTTTTAATGTTTTATGAAAAACATCGTAAGTTTCCTGAAATAATCTTCCTGTATCTAAAGTAAACACCGTAATATCTGTGTTACTTTTTGCAATGAAATCTGTAATTACCTGATCTTCCTGACCAAAAGATGTCGAAAAAATTACTTTTCCTGGAAATTCTTTTGCTAAAAAAACTAAGGTTTCGTCAAGCGAAAGATCTTTAGTTTTCTCTAATAATTCTTGTACAATAATCGCACTCATAATTCTTTTCCTTTCTAAAACTATCTTTTACAATAATTTAGATAATGTTTTTAAACTCAATAATATAATCAGAATTCCAACTGCAACCATCATTGGTTTTCTTTTGATTTTATTTACCAAATAAGCTGCTATTGGCGCTGAAATAACTCCTCCTAAAATCAATCCGATAATGATCTGCCAACCATGAATTCCTCCAAAAAGCATGAAAGTAATTCCGCTAGCAAACGAAATCGCAAACTCAGCTGCATTTACTGACCCGATAGTGTATTTCGGGTTTCTTCCTCTTCCTAATAATGTTGAAGTTACAATTGGCCCCCAGCCTCCTCCTCCAACAGAATCCATAAAACCTCCAAACACTGCTAATACGCCTAGTTTCTTGGTTTTCTTTTTTACAACACTTTTTCTAAGAGCCTTTCTGATAATTACAACTGCCAGCACAATCATATAAACCGCAATAAATGGTTTAATAATATCTCCGTCAATAACATCTGATAATAAATATGCCCCTGTAATTGATCCTAAAACTCCTGGAATCAATAGATGCTTTACCAGTTTTTTATTGATGTTTCCAAAGCGATGGTGAGAAAGAGCCGATGCTCCTGTTGTAAACATTTCAGAAACGTGAACTGCTGTACTGCTTACCACTGGCGGAACTCCGTAAGCCAATAAAAATGACGTTGAAGTCGCTCCATAACCCATTCCTAAAGTTCCGTCAACCAATTGAGCAAAAACTCCAATGGCAAAAAACACTAAAAACTCTTCATTGAAACCATTCACAAATCCATCCCAAGTAAATTCTGCGTGATGATTGTATATTAAAACAGATAATAAACCTACTAATAAAACAACAGGAATTCCAATCCAAAGCTTTTCTTTAAAAGAATCAGCCGTATTTATTTTCAGTTCTTTTTCCATATTAAAAATGATTGAATTTGTTTCGAAAAACTATTACCCTATCGGGTTAGTAGATTACTTTGCAAAAATACTACTTATTTCTAAATTACAAAGCAATATTATTATTTTTTTAAACCATCAATTAACCTTTTATAGCATTCTAAAAGAGAGATTTAGCATTTTTGCCCAATAATTTCACAAATAACACTGCACAACAAGATATTTAAACAATATATACATCAAAAACATTTGTTTATTAAATACCTTTTTCTAATCTCTATAAAATCGATAGGATTATTATAAAATTGTTGTATTTTAGCGGCAAATATTTTTTCATGGATTTTCAGATCGGTCTTGTAATTGCAGGTTTAGTAGTTGGTTTTATTGTCGGATTAACTGGTGTTGGAGGAGGCTCATTAATGACTCCTATTTTATTATATTTTAATATTCCGCCAACAACCGCAGTAGGAACCGATTTATTATACGCCGCATTTACTAAAGCAGGTGGTGTTTTTGTTCACAATAAAAAAGGCAATATCAACTGGAAAATTACAGGTTGGCTCACTCTTGGCAGTGTACCCGCTTCTTTAATAACATTATGGATTTTAAACAGCATTAAAACTGATATTGAAACTATTAATGGCGTTATTAAATATAGTTTAGGTTGGGCTTTACTATTTACCTCTGTTGCAATTATTTTCAAAAAAAGGCTTTTAAAGTTCTCTCAAAAACATGCTGGAGATAAATTCCATAGCGAAAGCACTACACAAAATATGCTGACAATAGGGATAGGAATACTATTAGGAGCAACTGTAACATTAACTTCTATTGGAGCAGGAGCTTTAGGAACTGTGACTTTATTTTTCCTTTATCCACTTTTACCAACACCCCGTTTAGTTGGAACTGAAATCGCACATGCTGTTCCTTTAACTTTAGTTGCTGGAATTGGACATGCATCAATGGGAAATTTAGATTTAGGTTTGCTAGGACAATTATTAATGGGATCACTTCCTGGAATATATTGTGGAAGTATGTTAAGCGGAAAAGTTCCCGATCAGTTTCTTAGAAATGCGATTGCTGTAATGCTTTTCTTAGCAGGTTACAAATTGATTTTCTAATACATCATAAATAAAAAAAGACCATTTCAAATTCAGAAATGGTCTTTTGTTTTATAATTAGTAGTAGTTTCTAAAATGCAATATCTGCTAAAGAATTACTTTCTAATATTTTAAGTGTATTATCACGAACCTCTGTCATTAATCGTCGCGCAGCGCAAGTTGATTCGTCGTCACAGTCATCGCATCTTTCGTAAAAATTATGACTCGCACAAGGCAATAAGGCAATTGGTCCTTCAAGAATTCGATATACTTTAGCCATGCTGATATCTTTTGGATCTTTTATCAGATAATAACCTCCACCTTTTCCTTTTTTAGCACCAAGAAAACCCGAGTTTCTTAACAACAATAAAATACTTTCTAAAAATTTAATTGAAATATGTTCGCTTTTCGCAATTTCAGCTATTTGTACCGGTTCATTGTTTTCACGTCTTGCTAAATAAGTTAAAGCTTTAATTCCGTATTTTGTTTTCTTTGAAAGCACTAATATAAAATTTAGATTGCCGAATTTAATTTCAAATCAAACTCTTGCAAATTATTGAATAACAAAAGTATGCTTTTTGTTTGAACTATCACAAAGAATAAAGTTAAATTCTACTAAATCTATCAGATTACTTCCTTTTGTCCAATTAAATCTAAAGAATAAAAATTTTCCATATCTTGTTCTAAATCTTTTTTCTCCACAACATAAGTTTTAGAAAAGGAATCATGCCAAAATCTTGCTGATTTACTTAAAAACGATAATGCTTCAAAAGGAATTAAACGACATAAAGTTCTAACGAAAATAATTCTGAAACTTGGTTTTAAACCATTTTCATCTACTACAACACTTCCAGTGACAATTTTCCCAATTGTTCTTCCAAAAAGACCTTCTAAAAACAAATAATAAAGCATTGCAAAAGAAAGATATGTCCCTACTAGCCCAAGGCTTATCATAATTTCTACCCAAACACTATAAATATCCCATTGAAAAACATTACCCATAATTACAATCACAAGCGTAAAAACAAATATGCTTACTGAAATAAAAACAAAATCAATAATACTATTAAAGAAACGATCACGATCAGATGTCAACAATTTCTTTTCCACCACATATGTAGAATTATCCATTTTTTCACTTTGATTATTAAATATTCTAGATCCACAAAAATATACCTTTTAAAGCATTAATTACAAAAAATTACTACAAATAAGAAAAGCATAATCTTTTTCCTGATACAAAATATGATCTTGATTTTCAATAATCTCATTTGAAATTTTTAAGTCCAAAAACCACTGCATATTAGGCTTATTCAAATCTTTTTCACCATAGTAAAGTTTCACTTTACAACTAGGAATTTCAGTTTCGAAACGCAATCTTGTTGAAGAAACAGCCACTAATTGTGTAATCTGTAAGCCTCTTAGAGATGCTTTCCACGCAATAGTTCCGCCAATGCTAAAACCTAAAATGGCCACTTTTTCTTTTTCAAAATTCAATAAGTTATTTACTGCTTTTTCAATTCCGCCATTCAAAAATTGATTATGGATTTCCTTTTCATCACGTGAAGAATCAATCTGAGCTAATTTTAAAATATCATAATATTGAACATCAAATTTAATTTCTAAAATTTCGATATAATTCTGAATCCATTCAGGATTGCCTCCAAACAAATCTGACAGCAAAAGCAATCTTGTTTTTTTCATATGTTGCAAAACTAAATTAAGAAAAGTGGTTCTTTCAATAACAAAGAAAGGGCTATTTCAAAAAAAATAGCCCTTCAAAAGTATTATATTTTATGTTTAAGCCAACGCTTGTTTTAAATCTTCAATTACATCTTCAACCGTTTCTAAACCAACAGAAACACGAACAAGACCTTGTGTGATTCCAACTGCTAATTGATCTTCTTCAGATAATTTGCTATGTGTTGTAGAAGCTGGATGTGTTACGATAGTTCTTGTATCTCCAATGTTTGCCGATAACGAGCAAAGTTGAATTGCATTCAAGAATTTTCTTCCTGCTTCTATTCCACCTTTAATTTCAAATGCTATGATGTTTCCACCCGCTTTCATCTGTTTTTTAGCAATTTCGTACTGTGGATGCGATTTCAAGAACGGATATTTTACGCTGTTTACGTTTGGATGGCTTTCTAAAAATTCAGCTACTTTTAAAGCATTTTCACAATGTCTGTCTACACGAACTGCTAAAGTTTCTAAACTTTTCGAAAGAACCCAAGCATTAAACGGTGATAAGGCTGGCCCTGTATTTCTTGAAAACAAATAAATCTGTCTGATTAATTCTGCGTCTCCAACTGTTACTCCACCTAAAACGCGTCCTTGTCCGTCAATTAATTTTGTTGCTGAGTGAATCACCAAATGTGCTCCAAATTTAATTGGTTGCTGTAAATATGGCGTTGCAAAACAGTTGTCGATAATTAAAATCAAATTGTGTTTTTTAGCAATATTTCCCAACAATTCTAAATCGATTACATCAACTCCAGGGTTTGTTGGAGATTCGGCGTATAAAATTTTTGTGTTTGGTTTAATGAAGCTTTCAATTGTTTCCGGCTTATTGATTTCGAAATACGAAGTTTCGATATTCCATTTTGGGAAATAAGTCATAAACAAAGCATGAGTAGAACCGAAAACACTGCTTGCAGAAACAATATGATCTCCAGAATTTAATAATGCTGCAAAAGTAGAATATACCGCTGCCATTCCTGTTGCGAAAGCATAACCAGAATCGGCTCCTTCCATTTTGCAGATCTTTTCTACAAATTCTGTAGTGTTCGGGTTACTAAAACGGCTGTAAATATTTCTTTCTTTTTCTTCTGTAAAAGAAGCTCTCATATCTTCAGCATCTTCAAAAACGAAGCTTGATGAAAGGTACAAAGGCACCGAGTGTTCTAAATATTGAGATCTTTCTAATTGTGTTCTAATGGCTTGTGTTTCAAAACCAAATTCTTCTGTATTCATTGTGTTGTTTTGTTTTTTTGTTTTAACACGAATTGCACTAATTAGCACTAATTCTATTTTTATATAAATTTCACAGAGACTCTCAAAGGAAACACAAAGCTTCACTAAGAATCAAAGCGAATTTCATTTTAAGAGGTCAAAAGAATTATCTAATTTTCTAATTATCCAATTCTCTAATTAACTAATTTATAAAGCTTCGTTATTCAAGACAACTTTGTAGTTAATGGTTGCTGTCGGCTCAACTGTTTTGGCAACTGAACAATATTTCTCAAAAGAAAGTTGCGCTGCTTTTTTTGCTTTATCTGGATTGATTTCTCCTTCTAAATAAAAAACCACATCAATTTCTTTGAAAGGTTTTGCTTCTTCGATTTGAACTCTCGTTCCTTCAACCTCAGCATTAAAAGAAGTGATTTCCTGACGTTGTTTTTTTAAGATCGAAATCATATCAATAGCGCTACATCCCGCAACTCCCATTAATACCAATTCCATTGGGCTTGCACCTAAATCGCTTCCGCCAAATTCGGCTCTGCTATCAACGTCAACTACGTGTCCGCGTTCATTTTTTACTTTAAAATGAAATGCGTCATTTACTCTGTTTAAAGTTACTTTCATTGTGTTGTTATTTTTTTGTTTTTTTATTCTGTATTTGAATCAATGTTTTTTGTTCTTTCAATAACATTGATTTTGTTTTCTATATTAATATGAAAATAGTCATTTAATAAAATAAATAGCCCTATTGCCCATATAATTATTAATGCATGAATACGATATTTCAGTATAAAAATATTCTCAATATTTCTATTTCTACTTTTCGCTATTAAAGGCAAAAAAATCAAAAAGAGAAGCAATGAATTCCACAATATTGAAAAAATCAACGTAAAAATAATGCTATCATTCACACCAGGAATTACTATTGATTCTTTGTTGTCGTCGGGATCAACATAAACCATAATTCTTTTGCTTTCTTTTAAAACAAGAAACAAAGTATCATGGTCTTCTATATTGCTCAAGCCGTAGCCAAACCCGATTCTATTTCCCCAATATTTTTGCGCTCCTATTACATAAGAATATTTAATCGCAACTTCATACGAAGTACTTCCTTTTCTAGAATATGAATTCATATCAACTTTTTCGATATTCGCTGGAACTTGAATCCAATTTTCAGCCTGCACTCCCTTAGTTATGGCATACAAACTAAAAAACAAAGTTCCCAGCCCAACTATTACAAAAGGACCGAGAAATAATATTCCACAGCCCCAACCTTGCAAAAAAGTCTTAAATTTCAATTTCTATATAAATCTAAAAATCGATTATCCTTTATCAGATAATCTCAAAATATCTCCGAAAACTCCTCTTGCCGTTACCGCAGAACCTGCACCAGCTCCCTGAATAACGATTGGACGATCTCCGTAAGATTCTGTATAAATTTCGAAAAAAGAATCTGAACCTTTTAATCCACCTAATGCAGTATCTTTTGGTACTGAAACTAATTTAACTTCTAGATTCCCTTTGTCATTCTGCAAATCTCCTGACAATTCACCAATATATCTTAAAACGTGATTTGGCTGTTGTTCTGCTTTTATTTTAGCATAAATTGGGTCGAACTCTTTTAATTTCGTCAAGAAATCGGCAGCGCTTCCTTCTCGTAAGTGTTCTGGAATTAGGTTTTGAATTGAGATTTCTTCAAACTCGTTTTGCAAGTCTAATTCTCTAGCTAAAATTAATAATTTTCTTCCCACGTCATTTCCGCACAAATCCTCACGCGGATCTGGTTCTGTATATCCGTTATCAATTGCTTCCTGCAAGATTTCGCTAAAAGGCGCATCTTTTGCAGAGAAATTATTAAACAAATAACTTAATGTTCCAGAGAAAACCCCTTTTATTTTAGTGATATTTTCTCCTGAAAGGTGCAATAATTTGATTGTATCAATTAACGGCAAACCTGCACCAACGTTAGTTTCATATAAATAATTCTTTTGGTTTTCTGCCAATGCTTTTCTCAGTTCTTTATAGAAACCATACGTCAAAGTATTTGCTACTTTATTCGAAGAAATTAAATCGAAACTGCTTTCTACAAGCGGAATATAATTCTCAACGAAAGTCGCACTTGCTGTATTATCAATTGCAATTAAGTTTTCTAAATGATGTTCGTTTGCGTAAGCAATAATATCTTTTATGGTGTAAGCTTCGCCTTTGGTTTCAATTTCGCTTTTCCAATTGCTGTTAACACCGTATTTGTTTAAAAGCAATTTTTTAGAATTCGCTATAGCGAAAACATTTAGCTTAATGTCCTTACGTTTTTCGATTGCTGCAGCCGATTCTAAAATCTGATTGATTAAAGTTCCACCAACTAATCCGTGACCGAAAATGGCAATGTTGATCTTTTTAGAAACTCCAAAAATCTCTCCGTGAATTACATTAAGCGCTTTGTTTAGTTCTTCTTTTTTAACAACCAAACTCACGTTTTTACCCGTCACAGTGTTGTTGAACAAAATCGGAACAATTTTGTTTTTGATTAAAGCGGTGTATGGTTTGTGGAAAGTACTCAAATCTTGCCCGATAATCGAAATTACAGATACATTGTCTGTCACCGTAATCTGATTTACGTCTTTTGAATAAAAGTCATTTTCAAATTCTTTCTCTAATTCAACCATCGCAAGAGTGGCTTTTTCTGTTGCCACAACCAATCCGATTCCTCTTTCTGAAGAACCTTGAGAAATGATACTCACGCTGATGTTGTGATCGCCCATTACTTTGAAAATTCGGGCATCGACTCCAGCTTTTCCAAGTAATCCACGTCCTTCAAGATTTACAAGAGACACGTTTTCTAAAACAGAAAGTGTTTTAATTCCTTCTTTAGAAGAATCTGAAGTAATTAAAGTTCCGCGATTTTCGTGGTTAAAAGTATTTAAAATACGTAACGGAATGTTTTTTTCTAATAAAGGAATAATCGTTTTGGCATGCAAAATTGTTGCTCCAAAATTTGCCAGCTCATTTGCTTCATTAAACGATAAATATTCGATTTTCTTAGCATCTGCAACTAAATCTGGATTTGCAGTATAGATTCCGTCTACGTGCGTGAAGTTTTGTAATTCTTCTGCGTTTAAATAATTTGCGATTAACGAAGCGGTATAGTTACTGCCATTTCTACCTAAAGTAGTTGTGTCGTTGTTGTTATTAGATCCAATGAAACCTGTAACTATATTAACCGTTTCTCCGTTATGTTCTTTAAAATAATTGACTACGTTTTTCTTTGAGAGCTGTTCTAATGGCTGCGCATCGCCAAATTTAGAATCAGTTTTCAATAAATCTCTTGTATCTACAAAATTGGCTGGAATTCCTTTTTCCAATAAAATAGCTGTCAATAATTTAGCCGAAAGCAACTCTCCTTTTGACAAAATCTGATCTTTGATTTTTTTGCTGTAATCTCCAATTAAGCTTACTCCTTCAAAAAGTTTATCTAAGACACTGAATTCGTCAGACAAATCAACTTGCGGATAATCTGATATTTGATATTTTTTAAAATTCTCTAATAATTCTTTATAACTGCCATTTTTAGCAGCAATGCTTAAGATAAATTCAAGCTCATCTGTCGCATTTCCGCGTGCAGAAACTACAACGGCAATTTTTTCACCTTGACTTACTTTATCAGAAATGATAGAAACAACTTTGTTAAGTCCTTCTCCGTTTGCTAATGATTTACCTCCAAATTTTAATACTTTCATTTTATTTCTTTATTGTTTCTGCCTTAAAAATGTCGGCAAGTAAATGATCTAATTGTTTGTACTCGATTAAAAAAGCGTCATGTCCGTGAACCGAATCAATTTCGCTGTAGAAAACATTGTCTTTAAACTTCTTCAATTCTTCATAGGTTTCTACGTTTTCTTTTGCTGTAAAAAACAAATCCGAATTGATTCCGACAATATGAATTGAAGCTTTTGTTTTAGACATTAAGTTTTCAAAACTTTCACTATTTCTAGTAATATCAATTGTTTTAAGCAATTGATTCATTAATTTATAAGAAGACAATTGGAATCTTTTCTGCAATTTTTTTCCATGATGCGCCAGCCAGCTTTCGATATTAAAAATCAAAAGATCTTGATGAATTGTTCTTTGAAATTTCTCTTTGAATGATTCTGGCGAACGGTAGCAAAGCATGGCATGAATTCTTGCATCTTCAATTGGTCTTGAAGAATTATTTAGAATTTGCTCTTGCAAAAAGCAATTTGCGATAAGCCAGTCTGTCGATTTCCAGTCGCTCGCAATCGGAATAAGGTTTTCTGCGATGTTTGGCGCTAAAGCTAAAATTTCCCATGCAATTCCACCTCCGACAGAACCTCCAATAACTGCAAAAAGCTTTTCAATTTGTAAAGCTTTAATTCCTTCAATAAAGATTCTTGCAATGTCTCTCGCTGTAAAATCTAAATAGTTATCGATTAAGAAAGAATCGCTTCCGTTTCCTGGAACATCAAAAGACAAAATGGTATAAACAGCAGTATCGATGGTTTTACCTTCACCAATTAAATCATTCCACCAGCCATTTTCGCCAGTCACCTGCGAGTTTCCAGTTAAAGCATGATTAACCAAAACAATAGGCGCGCTGTGCAAAGGCTGCCCAGCAAGCGTAAAACTTAATGGTATAGAATGATAAGTTGCACCACTTTCTGTGATGAAATCTTGAATTATAATGGGATTTGGTATATTTTCCAATTTCAAATCTATTGTATTATTGACTTGTATATGGAAATATTAGAAAGAAAAACTAGGTTTAACTAGAAAAAATCTTGTTGTTATCTTTCCACGTTTGGCGTGGTAGAATGTAGCACCTTCTTCGTTTTACCGAAGGGTTGCTAAGGCTTCA
>Ga0308157_10008331_pt1 | contig 11820 bp, 10 predicted proteins | sample PhyBR1_FD_201035 | JGI IMG/M metagenome (GOLD analysis project Ga0308157, IMG submission 201035) | Phyllosphere microbial communities from UC Gill Tract Community Farm, Albany, California, United States - DLSLB.R1 | ecosystem: Host-associated > Plants > Phyllosphere > Unclassified | place: USA...
GGCCAGCAACTTCAGTCCCAGCGACAGCCCGATGAAGGCGATGGTCTGCTTGGGCAGGCCGAACGGCGTCAGGCCGAACAGCAGCAACAGCAGCCACACCATCATCAGCTTGCGCCACTCGACCTGCGCCAGCCAGTCGAAGAAACGCCACCACATGCTGGTGGCGGTTTCGCCGATCTCGCGGATGATGTCGAGCAGGCTCTTGGCGTTGTCGTAGCCGGCCTTGGCCAGCCCGCGTTTTTTCATTGCTGGTGCTCCCGGCGACGCTGGCGGCGGCCGCCGATCACGCACACGCCGACCGCGATCTTCAGCAGCATGAAGAAGGCGAACAGCACCAGCGCCAGCGGCAGGATGCTCACGATGAAGGCCAGGATCAACGCGGCGCCCAGCAGCGCCGGCGGCGACATGCGTTGCACCAACCGCAGGCCGTAGCGCACGGTCTGCGCGAAGGCGCGGAAGATTTCTTCCATCAGATCCATCAAGGCCTGGCTGTTGAATTTGCTCATTTGAGGCTCCATCAAAATCGTTGCGATGGAATCACTGTAGCAAAGCGCGGCGGCGTGCTGTTGCGGATTCCGATCAACTGCGTTTTGAGCGGGATGACCGGCTATTCCGGAGGATAAACGGCGGGTAAATCAGTGCTGCGGCGTAACGCTTGTTGCGGCGTTCCAGTCGCTGCGCAGCAGGCCATAGATGACGCTGTCCGAGATTTCGCCACCGACGAACCAGCGCTCGCGCAGCAGGCCTTCGCGCTGGAAGTGCAGGCCTTCCAGGATGCGGCCGGAGGCAATGTTGTCGGGATGGATATCGGCTTCGATGCGGTGCAGTTCCAGCGGGCCGAAGCCGTAGTCGATCAGCGCCGCCAGCGCCTCCTGCATGTAGCGCCGGCCCCAGTGCGGCCGCGCCAGCATGTAGCCGATGTCGCAGCGGTGGTTGCGGCGGTCGAAGGCGTACAGCGTGACGGTGCCGATCAGTTCGCCGTCCGGCAGCACCATCGCCAGGCGCAGCGCAGTGCCGTCCTGGTAGCCCTTGAGCGTTTGCTCGATGTTGTCGTCGGCCTGGGCGGCGTGCAGCCAGGGGCCGCTGCTCCAGTAGCGCAGCGCCACCGGATCGGAGAACAGGCGGAACAAGGCCTCGGCGTCGCCGGGGGCGACGAAGCGCAGGGTCAGGCGGGCGGTGTGCAGCTGGAAGGGCTCGAAACTGGGCATGCTGATCATCTGGTGAGGGCTGTCGATCCCCCAGCTTAGCGGATTTCGTTGGGCAGTTGGTGATTTTCGTAATGCTAACGTTAGGAAATAATGATATTATTAGAGCAATAGTCGTTAACTTTCTAATATTTCATCCAGGGATCGCTCCATGAACGCTCGTACTTGCATCGCCCTCGCCGCCGCAACCCTGCTGTCGGGAACCGCCTGCGCCGCGCCGCTGACCGCCAACCAGATGCTGCAACAATTTAACGTTGTTGTCAGCGGCAACCTGACCTCCACCTCGCACGTCGACGGCCGCAGCTATGTGGGCCTGAACGCCAACGGCGGCGATTACGTGCAACACGTGAACGACACACCAGCCTCGGCCTACGCCGGCCTGACCGTGGGCGGCACCCTGAGCGGCAACGTGCACGTGAACGGCCTGGGCCTGGTGACCGGCGGCGACGCCAACGGCATCAACGTCAACAGCGGCGCCTCGTACGTGGGCGGCTCGGCCAGCGGTTCCAGCTTCAACGGCGACGCCTGGGTGACCGGCACCGCCAGCAGCGTCAACTTCAACGGCGGCACCCATGCGGGCAGCTACGTCAACACCAACCACAACAACGTGATCAGCGCGCCGACCGCCGTGATGAACAGCACGCTGGCGGCGTCGACCTCGACCAATTTCGGCGCGGTGATGACCGGCCTGTCGAGCCAGTTGTCGGCGATGCACGCGACGGACGGCACCAAGGTCACCTACAGCAATAACGACAGCAACGTGCTGCTGAGCGGCAAGGCCGTCAACGGCGTGCTGGTGTTCGACCTGACCAAGGAAGACAGCAAGATCTTCTCGAGCAAGGTGACCGATATCTCGTTCAACCTGACCGGCGCCAGCACGGTGATCTTCAACACCGACGACAGCGACCTGAGCCTGTACGCCAATTTCAACCAGGCGCAGACACTGGGCAGCAAACTGATCTGGAACTTCGCCGGCCATAACAACAGCGTCACGGTCGGCCGCACCTTCGGCGGCCAGGTGCTGGTGGCGGACGGCACGTTCAGCAACGTCGGCGGCGCCAACGTCGAGGGTGGCGTGTTCGCCAAGACGCTGAACCAGTACGGCGAGATCCACCTGCAGAGCTTTACCGGCTCGGTGCCGGCCGCCCCGGTGCCGGAACCTGAAACCTACGCCATGCTGCTGGCCGGCCTGGGCCTGATGGGGATGATGCTGCGCCGCCGCAAAAAACAGGGCTGAGGTATTTGCTGACGGCAATTTCATGGTATCCTTGAGGTAATTTAAATTGCTATCAAGGAACTATTCATGGTCGCTGTCACGAAAACCGCTGTTTCCGCTGTTGTTCTTGCCATCGCTTCCCTTGGTGGCGCGCAGGCTGCCGTGCTGGATCTCGGTCTGCAAGGCGCCAATGTGTTCTCCTTCACCGACTTCAAGGCGCCCAGCTCCGACGTGCAGGGCGCCATCATGGCCGGCCGCGACGTCCAGCTGGCCAATTACTCCGTCAACGCCAACAACGTCGACATTTTCGGCGGCTATTCGCTGATCGCCGGCCGCGACCTGAAATTCACCAGCGGCTCGATCAAGAACGGCGACACCTACGTCGGCGGCAAGGCCAGCCTGACCCAGAGTGTCGACGTGTATTCGAAGATCAAGACCGGCACCGCGCCTGTCGACATGAGCGCGCTGGCCGGCAGGCTGACGGCCGCTTCCGGCTCGCTGGCCAAGCTGTCGACCACCGGCACCGCCACCGAGCAGTGGGGCGGCCTGAATATCGCCGGCAGCAAGAAGAGCGTGGAAGTGATCGACATCGATGCCAAGACGCTGTCGAAAGTCTCCTACTTCAACTTCAGCAACCTGAACGCCGGCTCCACGCTGATCCTGAATGTCAGCGGCGACAAGGGCAGCTTCAATGGCGGCTACCAGGGCTTCGAGAATTACAACGTGCTGTTCAACTTCTACCAGGCGACCGACCTGGGCATCCACACCGGCCTGACCGCCAACATCCTGGCGCCGCTGGCCAGCGTGGATGGCGGCAGCGGCGTAATCAATGGCAACGTGATCGTCGATTCCTGGGCCTCGTCGGTGCAGATCAACGCCAACCACTTCTTCAAGACGGCCAACGTGCCGGGCTACGTGATCGCCGGCGTGCCGGAACCGGAAACCTATGCGATGATGCTGGCCGGCCTGGGCCTGGTGGGCTTCATGGCGCGCCGTCGCAAGCAGGCGGCGGCACGCTGATCGCCGACAGCACCATGTCGACGATGACCTTCTCGGCATCGTCGAAGTCTTTCCTGGTCAGCTGCTTGCGGTTCAACACCAGCGCCATCTGCGCCGAAAAGTCCGCATAGGACTGCGTCATCGCCCAGATGGCGAACAGCAGATGGGTCGCGTTGATCGGCGCGATCTTCCCTTCGCTGATCCACTTCTCGAACACCTCGATATCCTTGCGCACCAGCGGCACCACGCGGTTCTGGATCTGCGCGCCGTACAGCTGCGCGCCGCTGATCACCTCCATCGCGTACACGCGCGAGGCCCACGGCTGCTCGCGCGAGAACTTCAGCTTGGCCTGCACGTAGGTGCGCAGCACGTCGCGCGGATCCTGGTCGCCGGAGGCCAGGTTCTCCATCCGTTCCAGCCAGTCGTCCAGCACCTCGTCCAGCACGCGCTGGTACAGCGCCTGCTTGGTGGGGAAGTAGTACATCAGGTTCTGCTTCGACAGGCCGGCGTTCTCCGCCACGGTCGCGATCGAGGTGCCCTCGTAGCCGCATTCGGCGAACACCCGCACCGCCTCGGCGGCGATGTCGGCTTCCAGTTTGTCGCGGTTGAGAACGCGCCGCTTGATCTTCGGCGCTGGCTCGGCATTCAGTTTTGCTGTCGGCATGTGAGTCTCAGGAAGGTCAGGAGTTGTGGGTGGTCGGTGTAGGCCACGTTGAAGCGGAACCAGATCGATTCCGGCGCACGCAGCATGAAGAAATCGCACGGCGACAGCAGGATGCCGGACTTGAGCGCCAGGTCGGCGATGATCTTGCCGTTCCATTCGGCGGTCGGCGCCTGGTCCCAGCCGGCGCTGACGAACATGCCGCCGCGCGGCTTGGCCAGCGGCTCCATGCCGACGCTGCGCAGGCTGTCGATGGCGCGTTCGCGCCCGGCCGCCAGCTGCGCGGCCAGCTTGTCCACCATGCGCTTGTAGGGCCGCGCGGTGATGGCGTGGTAGACGGCGCGCTCGTTGATCTCGGAGGTGGTCAGCCCGGCCAGCATCTTCACCCGCAGCAGCTCGGGGATCAGCGAGGCCGAGGCGCAGATCGAACCCACGCGCAGCACCGGCGACAGCGTCTTGGAGAAGCTGCCGACGCGGATCACGCGCCGCAGGCCGTCCATGGCCGCCAGCGAGGCTTCGCCGCGCGGCGCCAGCTCGCGGTAGATGTCGTCCTCCACCAGCCAGAAATCGAACTGCTCGGCGAGACCCAGCAGGCGGTGCGCCTGCGCCGCGCTGAGCGAGGTGCCCAGCGGGTTTTGCAGCACCGTGTTGACGAACATGAGCTTGGGCTGGGTCTGCGCGGCCTGTTTGACCAGCGTGTCGAAATCCAGGCCATGCTCGCCGCGCGGAATCCCGACCGGCACGCAGCCGTGGTGGCGTATCAGCGACAGCAGGTTGCTGTAGCCGGGATCCTCGACCAACACGGTGTCGCCCGGCTTGGTCAGCGTGCGCAGGATCAGGTCGAAGGCGTGGGTGGCGCCGTGGGTCAGCAGCACCTGTTCCGGCTCGACCGGAAACAGCTCGTCGCTCAGCGTGGACGACAGCTGCTGCCGCAGCGACGGAAAGCCCAGCGGATGGCCGTAGCCACGCAGGCGGTTGGCCGGGATGCGCATCGCCTGGCGCACCGCGTCGAGGATGGTGTCCTCGCCGTACCACTCGGGCGGCAACCAGCCGGCGCCCACGGCCAGCGCCTCCGAGGTGCCGGAATACAGGTCCGGGGTGAGGGCGTCGATGGCGGTCGGCGCGGCCTGCAGCGCGGAGGGCAGCAGGGTGGCCGGCACGTCCTGGCGGGCCACGAAATAGCCCGAACCGCGGCGCGACGACAACAGTCCCAGCGTCACCAGCCGGTCATAGGACTCGACAACTGTAAAGGTGCTGATGCCATTACACTTCGCAAATTGCCGCACCGATGGCATTTTCGTTCCTATGCGCAACTCCCTGCGGCCCACCATCGCGCTGATGGCGGCGACGATCTGTTCGACCAGGCTGCCTTTCTTGCTGCGCTCTATGGCGAGCACCGGCCAGCCCGCCGCTTCGGGCGCGCAGCCGGTTTGATCGATCACAGAAATCGCTGGTTCCATCCTTGACTCCATTTGCTGCGGAAAGCAAAACTGTAGTGTTTTTGTTGCCAGTACGGTTGGACAGTTTTGATATTTGTGTATCTGTGCCATAGTTGTTGCGCTGTCTATTATTGCATCATCATTTTGCCAACTGGTAAATTTTTTTACGGTTCGTCAAAAAAAATCCGCAAGTCAGTTCCTAGGAGATGTGCATGAACGAGTCACGACCTGAATCAATGGCGTCCTTCTGGATGCCTTTCACGAACAACCGCGATTTCAAAGCCCATCCGCGCCTGCTGGTCTCGGCGGAAGGCATGTACTACAAGGACGTGGACGGCAACACCATCCTGGACGGCACCGCCGGCCTGTGGTGCGTGCCGTGCGGCCACGCGCAGCCGAAGATCGTCGCCGCCGTGCGCGAGATGGTCGGCCAGCTCGATTTCGCGCCGACCTTCCAGATGGGCCACCCGGCCGCCTTCGACCTGGCCGAAAAGCTGATGGACTACACCAACCATAAGTTCGGCCAGGTGTTCTACACCAACTCCGGTTCCGAGGCGGTGGACACCGCGCTGAAGATCGCGCTGGCGTACCACAAGGCGCGCGGGGAAGCGAGCCGCACGCGTTTGATCGGCCGTGAGCGCGGCTACCACGGCGTGGGCTTCGGCGGCATCTCGGTGGGCGGCATCGCCGGCAACCGCAAGCCGTATGGCGTGATGCTGCCGGGCGTCGACCACCTGCCGCACACGCACAACCTGGAGAAGAATGCCTACACGCGCGGCGAGCCGGAATACGGCACCGAGCTGGCCGACGAACTGGAACGCATCGTCGCACTGCACGACGCGTCGACCATCGCCGCCGTCATCGTCGAGCCGGTGGCCGGCTCCACCGGTGTGCTGATACCGCCGAAGGGTTACCTGAAACGCCTGCGCGACCTGTGCACCAAGCACGGCATCCTGCTGATCTTCGACGAAGTGATCACGGGCTTCGGCCGTTTGACCACGCCGTTCGCGGCCGACTACTTCGACGTCGAGCCGGACATGATGACCACCGCCAAGGGCCTGACCAACGGCGTGATCCCGATGGGCGCGGTGTTCAGCAAGCAGTTCATCTACGACGCCTTCATGGAAGCGCCGGCCGGCATTGAGCTGTTCCATGGCTACACCTACTCGGGCCACCCGGTGGCCTGCGCCGCCTCGCTGGCGACGCTGGAAGTGTTCAAGGAGCAGAATATCCTCGAACACGCCGCCGGCATGGCCGAGTACTGGGCCGACGCGGTGCATTCGCTCAAAGGCCTGCCGCACGTGATCGACATCCGCACCATTGGCCTGATCGCCGGCATCGAGCTGGCGCCCATCGCCGGCAAGCCGGGCGCGCGCGCGTTCGCCGCGTTCAAGCAGGCCTTCGCGGACGGCATCCTGATACGTACCACCGGCGACATCATCGCTCTGTCGCCACCGTTAGTGCTGGAGAAGAAGCACATCGATGAACTGTTTGGAAAACTCACAACCGTACTTAAAAACCTGGCCTGACCGCCGTCGTCCTCGCGAAAGCGGGGACCCATGCTGAGTATATTCAGCATGGACTCCCGCTTTCGCGGGAGCGACGGTGGCGGCGGAGACAATGAGGAGAGCACCATGCTGGTAGGCGTCCCAAAAGAGATCAAAAACCAGGAGTCCCGTGTTGGCCTTACCCCGGCCAGCGTGAAGGAACTCGTACTACGTGGCCATCAAGTTCTGGTACAAAAAAATGCCGGCGCAGCCATCGGCTTGAGCGATGCGATGTATGAAGGCGCCGGCGCAACCATCATCGAGGCGGCGTCCGAAATCTTCGCCCGCGCCGAGATGATCGTCAAGGTGAAGGAGCCGCAGCCGGAAGAGTGCGCGATGCTGCGCAAGGGCCAGATCCTGTACACCTACCTGCACCTGGCGCCGGACCCGGAACAGACCAGGGCGCTGGTGGAATCGGGCGCGGTGTGCATCGCCTACGAAACCATCACCGGCGCCAACGGCGGCTTGCCGCTGCTGGCGCCGATGAGCGAAGTGGCGGGGCGCATGTCGATCCAGGCCGGCGCCGCGCACCTTGAAAAATCCAAGGGCGGCATGGGCCTGCTGCTGGGCGGCGTGCCTGGCGTGGCGCCCGGCCACATCGCCATCATCGGCGCCGGCGTGGTCGGCACCAATGCCTTGCAGATGGCGGTCGGCATCGGCGCGCGTGTGACGATCCTGGACAAGAACATCGACCGCCTGCGCCAGCTGGACCTCATTTACGGTAACCGCATCTCGACCATGTATTCGAACGCGCATTCGATCGAGGAAGCGGTGCTCGATGCGGACCTGGTGATCGGCGGCGTGCTGGTGCCCGGCGCGGCGGCCCCCAAGCTGGTGACCAAGGAGATGATCGCGCGCATGAAGCCCGGCGCGGTGGTGGTGGACGTGGCCATCGACCAGGGCGGATGCTTCGAAACCTCGCACGCCACCACGCACGAAAAGCCGACCTACGTGGTCGACGGCGTGATCCACTACTGCGTGGCCAATATGCCGGGCGCGGTCGCCCGCACGTCGACCTTCGCACTGAATAACGCAACCATCGGCCACGCGCTGGCGCTGGCCGACAAGGGGTGGCAGAAAGCGCTGAAAGCCAACCCGCATTTGAAGAACGGTTTGAATGTCTGTCTCGGCCATGTCACCTACGAAGCGGTGGCGCACGGCCTTGGCTATACCTATGTTGACGCGGACAGCCTGCTGGGCTGATCCCATTTAGAGAGAACGTTATGAGCAACCTGGACACCATCACCCACTACATCAACGGCAGTAAAGTCGATACGCAAAGCGGCCGCTATGCGGACGTGTTCAATCCCGCGCTGGGCGAGCCGGTGGCCAGGGTTGCCCTGGGTACGACGGAGGAAGTCGATGCCGCCGTGCGCGCGGCGGAAAAAGCTTTTCCGGCGTGGTCCGCCACGCCGCCGCTGACGCGCGCCCGTGTGCTCTTCAAATACCTGCAGCTGTGCCAGCAGCACACCGACGAATTCGCGGCGATGCTGACGCGTGAACACGGCAAGACCTTCGCCGACGCGCAGGGCGAGGTGGCACGCGGCATCGAGATGGTGGAATTCGCCGTCGGAATTCCTCAACTGCTGAAGGGCGAATTCACCGACCAGATCTCGCGCGGCATCGACGCCTGGTCGATGCGCCAGGCGCTGGGCGTGGTGGCCGGCATCACGCCGTTCAACTTCCCGGTGATGGTGCCGATGTGGATGTTCCCCGTTGCGCTGGCATGCGGGAACACCTTTATCCTCAAGCCTTCCGAGCGCGATCCGTCGCCGTCGCTGCTGCATGCGCGGCTGCTGAAGGAGGCCGGTTTGCCGGACGGCGTGTTCAACGTCATCCAGGGCGACAAGGTCACCGTCGACGCGCTGCTGGATCATCCGGTGGTGCAGGCGGTGAGCTTTGTCGGCTCGACGCCGATCGCCGAATACATCTACGCGCGCGGCTGCGCTGCGGGCAAGCGCGTGCAGGCTTTGGGCGGTGCCAAGAACCACATGGTCGTCATGCCGGATGCGGACATGGAGATGACCGTCGATGCGCTGATGGGCGCGGCCTATGGATCGGCCGGTGAGCGCTGCATGGCGATCTCCGTGGTGGTGGCGGTAGGCGATGCGGGCGACAAGATCGTCGACGCACTGGCAAAGCGCACCGCCGCACTGAAAGTGCGCGACGGCATGGCGTCGGATGCGGAAATGGGACCGGTCGTTTCCAGCGCGGCCAAGCAGCGTATAGAGCGCTTGATCGGCGAGGGCGTGGAGCAGGGTGCCAAATTGGTGGTCGATGGCCGCAACCATGTCGTGGCGGGACGCGAGAATGGCTTCTTCATCGGCGGTACCTTGTTCGACCACGTCACGCCGGATATGACGATTTACAAGGAAGAGATTTTCGGCCCCGTGCTGTGCATGATGCGCTCGCCGGACGTGGGCAGCGCGGTGGAGCTGATCAACCGTAACGAGTACGGCAACGGCGTGGCGATCTACACGCGCGACGGCGGCGTGGCGCGTGAGTTCGTGCGGCAGATCCAGGTCGGCATGGTGGGTGTGAACATTCCGTTGCCGGTGCCGATGGCCTTCAACAGTTTCGGCGGATGGAAGCGCAGCCTGTTCGGCGACCATCACGCTTATGGCCCTGAGGGCGTGCGCTTCTACACACGCCACAAGGCGGTGATGCAGCGCTGGCCGAACACCGCAAGCGCTGGCGCAGAATTTGCATTCCCTCAGATGAAGTAATCGCCACCACGTTTAGCCAGGAAATCGTATGATGATCGAATCTCTAAAATACATGCCCCAGCCGAAGGAAGCCAATGCCACACTGGCGGAACACTTCACCGACCTGGCCCCCGCACTGAATGCGCGCCAGGCCGCGATCGAAAGCTCGCGCTGCCTGTATTGCTACGATGCGCCGTGCACGCGCATCTGCCCGTCCGATATCGACGTCGCCAGTTTTATCCGCAATATCCACGAGGGTAATGTCAACGGCGCCGCCGTCGGCATCCTGAAGCAGAACATCCTGGGCGGCAGCTGCTCGCGCGTCTGCCCGACCGAGATCCTGTGCGAAGACGCCTGCGTGCGCAACCACGATGCCGAAGGCCAGCCTGTGAAGATCGGCCTGCTGCAGCGCTACGCCATCGACAACATGACCATCACCGAGCATCCATTCAAGCGCGCCGCCTCCACCGGCAAGAAGATCGCCGTCGTCGGCGCGGGCCCCGCTGGCCTGTCGTGCGCGCACCGCCTGGCGATGCTGGGCAACGACGTGGTGATCTACGAGGCGAAGGAAAAATCCGGCGGCCTGAATGAATACGGCATCGCCAAGTACAAGCTGACCGATAACTTCGCGCAGAAGGAAGTCGATTTCCTGCTGCAAATCGGCGGCATCGAAATCAAGCATGGCCAGACGCTGGGCGGCAACGTGCAGCTGAAGGACCTGCACGCGCAGTACGACGCCGTGTTCCTCGGCCTGGGCCTGGGCGCCAGCAAGCAACTGGGCCTGACCGGCGAGGACGCACCAGGCCTGCTGGCCGCCGTCGACTACATCGCCGCGCTGCGCCAGGCCGATGACCTGAGCAAGCTGCCGCTGCCCGCGCGCGCCATCGTCATCGGCGCCGGCAATACCGCGATCGACATGGCGGTGCAGATCCAGCGCCTCGGCGCGGAAGAGGTCACGCTGGTGTACCGGCGCGGCTTCGAAGCGATGAGCGCCACCGAACACGAACAACACATTGCGAAGGAAAACCAGGTCCGCATGCGCACCTGGGCCCAGCCGCAGCAAGTGCTGCTGGACGAAGCTGGCCGCGTGCGCGGCATGCGCTTCGAGAAAACCGCAATCACCAACGGTCGTCTGGCCGGCACCGGTGAGACTTTCGAGATCGCGGCCGATGCGATCTTCAAAGCCATCGGGCAGGGCATGGACGAAAAGAGCATCAGTGATCCACTGGCGAAAACGCTGAAACGCGACGGCGACAAAATCCACGTCGATGATCAGTTCCGCACAGTCCTGCCGCGTATCTACGCCGGCGGCGACTGTGTGGCGCCCGGACAGGACCTGACCGTGCAGGCGGTACAGCACGGGAAACTGGCGGCACACGCCATTCACCAAGACATCAACGGTATGAAGGAGGCTGCATAATGGCTGACCTGAGCATAGAATTCTGCGGCATCAAATCCATCAATCCGTTCTGGCTGGCCTCCGCGCCGCCGACCGACAAGGCCTACAACGTGGTGCGCGCTTTCGAGGCGGGTTGGGGCGGCGTGGTGTGGAAAACGCTGGGTGAGGATCCGGCCGCGGTCAACGTGTCGTCGCGCTACTCGGCGCACTACGGCAAGAACCGCGAAGTCATCGGCTTCAATAACATCGAGCTGATTACCGACCGTTCGCTGGAGATCAACCTGCAAGAGATCACGCAAGTGAAGAAGGACTGGCCGGATCGCGTCATCATCGTGTCGCTGATGCTGCCGTGCGAAGAGAAGCTGTGGGCAGATATCCTGCCGCTGGTGGAAGCCACCGGCGCCGACGGCATCGAGCTCAATTTCGGCTGCCCGCACGGCATGCCGGAACGCGGCATGGGCGCGGCCGTGGGCCAGGTTCCAGAATACGTGGAGATGGTCACGCGCTGGTGCAAGACCCACTCCAAGCTGCCGGTCATTGTCAAGCTCACGCCCAACATCACCGACGTGCGCGCACCGGCGCGCGCGGCCAAGGCGGGCGGCGCGGACGCGGTCTCGCTGATCAACACCATCAACTCGATCACGCACCA
>Ga0308157_10008332_pt1 | contig 11820 bp, 13 predicted proteins | sample PhyBR1_FD_201035 | JGI IMG/M metagenome (GOLD analysis project Ga0308157, IMG submission 201035) | Phyllosphere microbial communities from UC Gill Tract Community Farm, Albany, California, United States - DLSLB.R1 | ecosystem: Host-associated > Plants > Phyllosphere > Unclassified | place: USA...
ACAAGTCAAACAAGTTAAGCCAAGTGGAGACAAGCACAGCGATGGGCAAGGGATGTACTTGCTCGTCAACGCCGCTGGCAAATACTGGCGCCTTGACTACCGCTTCCTCGGGAAGCGAAAAACGCTTGCATTGGGTGTATACCCGGCCGTCAGCCTTGCCAAAGCCCGCGCTCGCCGCCTAGAAGCGTGTGAGCAAATCGCGGAGGGCATCGACCCAGGTGCTGCCAAGCGCGAGGCAAAACATGTACAGCTAATCGCAGCCGAGCATACGTTCGAGGCTGTCGCACGGCGCTGGCTGGAGAAGACAGCATCCGAGCGTGCCGTAGCCACGCAAGAGAAAGTAAAGAACTGGCTGGCCAAAGACCTCTACCCGGTCATTGGTTCCCAACCCATTTCGACTATCAAGCCGCGCGATGTGCTGGTTGCCGTCCAACGTATCGAGGCACGAGGCGCCAATGAGTCCGCACACCGCGTCAAGTCCCTTTGCGGGCAGGTCTTTCGCTTCGCAGTAGCTACTGGTCTAGCGGAGCGCGATGTGACCGCAGACCTGAAAGGCGCACTCGTCTCCGTGCAGACGAATCACTTTGCCGCAATTACAGAACCTCATCAGGTAGCGAAGCTGCTCATGGCGATCCACGGCTATAGCGGCCACCCCTACGCTGCTGCCGCGCTGAAGCTGGCACCTCTTGTGTTCGTTCGGCCAGGGGAGCTGCGCAGCGCAGAATGGTGCGAGATTGATCTGGACGCCGCCGAGTGGCGCATTCCAGAGCACAAGATGAAGATGAAAAACGATCATATTGTCCCGCTGGCCAAGCAGGCGGTCGACATCCTGCGCGTCGTGCACCTGATGACGAGCCACGGCAAGTACGTTTTCCCAAGTATTCGCACGTCGGATCGCTGTATGAGCGAGAACACTGTTAATGCGGCACTGCGTGGACTTGGCTTCGGCAAGGATGTCATGACTGGGCATGGCTTTCGGGCCATGGCGCGCACCATCTTGGACGAGGTGCTGGAAGAGCGCGTGGATTACATCGAGCATCAACTGGCACATACCGTCAAGGATGCCAATGGCCGTGCATACAATCGTACTGCGCATTTGCCCGCTCGCCGCCTGATGATGCAACGGTGGGCGGACTACTTGGATGAACTGCGCGTCGGGGTTAATGTTGTGCAGCTCCGCGCTTAACAAAACTGCATCAAAGGAACCACAATGCTGCCAGAGAGAAAAATTGGTCGTCTACCGGCCCCGGAGGTTCGCCGAGAGGTCGCTGATTATGCTGCTACATGCCGCAAGGCGTTGAGCAGCCCAGACGGGCGTGTCTGTGTGAACCCTGAGGCGCCCGTTGAGGAGCGTAGCTATATGTACGCTGATGAGATATTGGAATGCGCGCTTCGCGCGTTGGAAAGATTCGGCGAACACGGCGATCATTTTCGCCCAGATTGGGACATCAACCGAATGGCCATTCGCGGCGAGGTGAGTGGTCTGCGCAAGAGGGGGGCTAGCTTCGAGGAGGCCGTGGCTTCGGTAGCCGACAATCTGGGCGTCGACGACCGAACGGTGAGCCGATTCATCAGTCATGGCAAGTCGTGACACGGCTCGCCAGTGTTTTTAAACGTTAGAACGGGAATACTTCAGGTGTTCTTTCACCACGGAGTATTTCATGTCCACTCGCATCATCCGCATCGCCGAACTCGCGACCACCCCAAAAAAATCCGGCATCCTGCCGGTCAGCCCTGCCACCATCTGGCGCTGGGTCCGCGACGACAAATTTCCTAAACCCTTCAAACTCGGCGCCAGCGTCACAGGCTGGTACGCCCACGAAATCGAGGCTTTCATTGCAGCATGCCGCAAGGAGGTCGCATGATCACCGCAATGCTGGCCCAAGAAAACTCGCGGATGCCGCTCCTGCTCCGCAACGCCAACCCGCGTACGGCAGCTAAACACGCAGCGGCCTCTAAGAAGGCGCGCAAGGCCTATCTCCGTTCGATCTACGGCAACCAGCCGCATGCCGGCAGGCACATTGGCTGGATTAAATCTATCGTTGCCGAAGGCAGCGTCGTGATCGCTGAAATCGACTTCTTCGTCGGTTCGCCGCATGTCGGTGTTATTGAACTGCCGCTCCACGCCCTCAAGGTTGACGGCATCTCCCTCACCGAGACCGCGGCCGTTAAAAACCTCGACCGCCGCGTGGCTTACGTGACTGTTGCTGATCGCTACTGCTTCGACGGCATCTACCTCTCGAATGTAACTGCCATCGAATTCGAGAGCAAAAAGAAGCCAGAGGAGAGCATCAGCTTTCTGCTCGAACCAGTGCAGAAGTAAGCCAGCATGCTGACCCAACACTACATCGGAAACGCGACCGGCTCCTCGGCAATCGGCACACGGCTTCCGGTTACACCAGACGCATTGCAGCCGTGCGCCAATGACAATGGCATCCTGCTGCCAAAGTTCGACAACATCCCAGCGGAACTCAAGAGAAAGCCAAACTGGGTTGTCTGGCGCTCGGAAGGCCAAGTTGGCATGAAGCGGATCAAGGTGCCATACGACCCGACTCTGTTAAATTCGCGCGCCAAGTCGAACGATTCACAGACCTGGGGAACGTTCGAGCAGGCTGAGGCCGCCTACTTGGAGGGAGGGTACACGGGTGTCGGCTTCGTCCTGAACGGCGACGGCGTGGTTGGCATCGACCTCGACAACTGCGTCATGGATAGGGTGCCGTCTGCACCGGCCATGGACCTGATGCGCCAGCTCGGTGTCACGTACATCGAAACGTCGCCGTCGGGGACCGGAATCCGTGGCTTCGGCTATGCCGAAAATTTGGCTAAAGGGGTGAACGGCAAATTCGGTGACATCAAAGTCGAGCTGTACTCCGACCTGCGCTTCCTCACTGTCACCGGGCATGTGCTGAGCGATGGCCCGCTGAACCAACTGAGCGGTTTCAACGAGCTAGCCAACAAGATTCGCAGCAGTCCTGCGAGTACGCATGACGGTCGCGCCTGCCTAGGGGCGCGGGAGGACCGCCATGCTGCGTGGTTTGCCCAGATTTTCAGCGGCGAGGTTTACCACGACACATTGCGCGACCTTGCAGGTTCCATGGTCGCGTCGGGCATGCAGCCTGGCGCCGTGGTGTCATCCTTGCGCGGCCTTATGCAAAATTCGTGCGGCCCACGAGATGATCGCTGGCGTGAACGTAACGACGAAATCCCCAAACTCGTTGATAGCGCGGTTAAAAAGTTTTCGCCGAATGTGGTGGACGTCAGCCGCATCATGGGAATCGTGCAGGCGAAGCAGGAGCCGGCAGCGAATGACGACGCACCCATGGTTACCCGCTTCAAGGTCCTCACCGCAGCGGCAGTTGCACAGTCGGCACCTATCGCTTGGACAATCCGGGGGGTTCTGCCTAAAACGGGTCTGGCAGCCTTGTACGGTGCGAGCGGCTCTGGTAAATCGTTCCTGGCACTCGACCTTAGCGCCTCGGCCGCTGCCGCCGTCGCGGAATGGTACGGCAAGCGCGTGACGGCTTGCCCCGTCACTTACTGTGTGCTCGAAGGTGAAGCTGGCATGGGTAAGCGGGTTGCGGCTTGGGAAGCTCATCACCAGAAAGCGATTGCGAACAATCTGCGTTTCATCGTGCAACCGTTCGACATCACCTCGCCTAACGATGTTGAAGAGCTGGCAATGGCCATCCGCGCTGCCAGCGGTGCAGACGGGCTGATAGTGCTAGACACGTTGAATCGCGCGGCACCAGGCGCCGATGAAAATTCATCCAAGGACATGGGTGTGATCATCGCGAACGCGAAGGCGCTGCAACAGATCGCCGGCGGGATGGTGCTGCTGGTGCACCACACTGGTAAGGATGAAAGCAAAGGCATGCGTGGTCACTCCAGCCTGTTCGCGGCTATGGACGCTGTCCTCTATGTCTCCAACTCGAAAGATAAAGGACTGTCTTGGGGTATCGGCAAGTCCAAAGACGACGAAACCGGCAGCATGCACCCGTTCCGTCTCGAGCAAGTCGTCGTAGGCACTGACGACGAGGGCGACGACATCACGTCGTGTGTGGCAGTGTCTGTTGCGCCACCGTTTGCGCAGCGGGGGGCACGGAAGCTCGGGCCACACCAGCGCACTGCCCGCGACGTCTTGCTTGCTATGTTCAAGGCGGCTCCAGACGAGACGGCACTTGCTTATAGCGCAGCATATGACGCTATCGCAGACATGATCGAGGTGGACCCAAAGCACAAGCGCGAACGCGCTAAGCAGGCCATCTTGGCCTTGGCAAGCCATGGCATGATCGAACTGACCGAAACGCACATCGTGCGCCTCGCTGCACTGGGATAGTACAAAAAGGCGGAACGGCTGCCGCATTGCAATCGACTCACCGATTGATCACCGTACCTATCCACCTACCGACCTACCGAATACTGCGCTCAGCCCTCCCGGTTTCCCCCTCCCCCTATAGGGGAGGCGGGAAAGACCGGGAACCATATGGGCCACCCGAAGAGTCCCGGTTCCATCCTAAGTGGGAATAATCGGGAAAGAGAAAATGCTCTCGAATTAATCGAGTTGCGTTTTAATGAATAAAGAAAATCAATATAAGGAAGTTATATGCTCTATCCCCAGTTACCCCGGTTACCGTTCCCAAAGCGGTGGTAATCACTCAAGAACAAGCGATCGACTTAATCAAGGTCGTCGTGTTGTGCTTCGGCACGCAGTCATTCTCCATCTCTGGCTGCTTGGCCAATCGCTCGATGATCAGCGTCGATGAAGTCTCGCAGTTCATGTTCGATGAGTTGGAGGCGGGCGTGAAGGTTGCGTTGTCGATGGCAGTCAAGTCGGCTCAGACCTGTGTCAGTACTGCGCCGTTGAACCGCCAAGTGCGCCAGACTATCGGTGAACTGGAAGGCCCAATCTCGTTCAGGATTGGCAACGGCTCGTACCATAAGTTCGACCCGAACGCTCCACTTTAATCAAATCAACTTAAGCTTCCGCGAACCGCGCATGTACGTGCCCGGTTCGCTTTTCTTTTAGGTAGGCCAAATGAAAAAAGCGAAGGCGCCACGAGTGCCCGTTCTCGAAAATGCGTTCGAGGTGAACTTGCCCAAGATGATACGTGCCGTGAAAGCCACTGGAGACGCGCGGGTCGTGCTCGACGATGGGGTAACGCAAACTGTCGCCGTGCTTGCTGAGAAGCGCCTAGCGGTCTTCTTGGGAGGTCGGCAGTGGGTGACGGACATAGTGCCAGTTCAATGCCTTGGGGGCCGTGTACGCCCACTTCTGAAGTGCCCTCGCGCACACGAGGGGAATTTTCAATCTTTATACTATCAAAGCGGCAGTCTGGCCTGTCGGCTCTGCCATCAACTACGCTACCGTACTACCCTTTCAACGTCCATTTCCGAGCGCCTCCATATCGCCCGATCGAAACTTATTTCGAAAATGGGAGGAGGGTCTTGCTCTGTGGCACCCGTACGTGAAAAGCGGACATGGCGCCATAAATACATGCGGAGAATTTGTCAACTCAGCAACTTAACAGCTACATATCACGCTAAGCTAAAGCAACTTAAAGATAAGCCATGACCAAGCTCATGGAAAATTGTGACGTGAATTCCAATAAATTTTAGAACACAAATTTTTGCGTATAAGACTCAAGAAAGATGCTATGAGTCTACACATGATAGCTCTGACCTCGGCTGATAGAGGCACTACACCTATTCAACGATCTGACGAAGTTCTCAATAGGTGAATTTCGTTCGGCATCGATTTACTTGAAATTTAACGAATTTCATTTCAATATCATCGGAAATCGATGACCCGCACAACCATAAGAAAAAATATCTCCCAATGGCAAAGGAAGTGGCAGCGCACACTCCCTTTACAAGATCTACTTGATTAGAGCGTCAAACACGGATCTTAGCTTTCCTGCGAGAATACCGTTATCAAGATATTGAATAATTTCCCGCTTGATATCTTTTTCATCTTTCACATGGTACCCCCCTTCTGAAACTCCAGAAATAACGTGATGCTCGATAACGCCTTCACGCAACAATTTCTTCCAGACGTCCACCTTATACGGATTTTTCTGGTTGATACCACTAATTGAACGACGTACCTGTATGCTGTGCAGTCCAGTATCAGTCCGAAACTTCTTGAGAGCTTTAGTAAGAGCCTCTTCCGCAAATCCTTCAAGGACAGATGCGCGCGGCTTACGTTGGGTGAATATGCTGATAGACAATTCAGCTTCTGGGGATAGCGTACATTCACCATTTAGATTAATCGAAGCAACCCCGTCGCAATTTACAAACTCTAATCCGCCGTCAAAGCGACATCCAAGGAATTGGGTCGTGGTATCGAATCGACAATTCTGAAACGTAGAGTCGACGAAATTGCAGCCAGTAAATGTTGTTCCGGCGAAATCATATCCTTTGAGAATACCAGACACGATTGTATTGGTAAGCTCATTGCGGGTGCCTGATGTCATTAAACCCAACAATTCGGCCGTGCGCTGACTTTTATCTTTATCTTCACTCACCAAGAGATTAATGATCTTGAACAAGGCGACGCCAGCCCGCAGCCGGCTCGAGAGATTGTCGGGCGCATTTATTATTCGGTATGCATGGGAAATTGCGGCGTGTAACCTCTCTTGGTCCAGATGTTTCAACTGAGTAGCAACCCATTCGCCAACTTGGTTTTGCCCAGTCGAGTGTTTCGCTAATGCTTCAGCGATTGTTCTTGCCAAGGGCAACGACTCTATTTGCTGTAATCCTTTAGCCAAAAAGCGAGCAACGAAATATACCTTTAGCACCTCGAAGCGTGACCCGAGGTTAGTTCCTGCGCGCTGGAGCAAGAAATGATTCGCAAAGCGGGAGCGAACGCCTGCATCCTCAACGCCAGATACATGAAGTAGCTCGTCTAATACCTCTTCAGGAATTTCTTCATATGCCCGGAATATCTCCTCTAATATTCCAATCTGCTCCTCTGGAGACAGGTTAAGATCTTGGCGCCGAATTTCGCGTTTACACACACCAAGAAGTAGAGGTTCAATTGGGTCGTGTCCATATGGCTCGACTTTCTCGCCACCCTCAATTGCGTGAGCGATTAACGCTAACATGAACGGAGTTCCGCCCAACCTGTCCTCGTTCAGAATTTCCGTATCAACCGCAGCTTCGCTGTACATTTTACTAATAGCCGCCGCAGTGCGGAGAGCTAAATCTCGTTGTGCAGGATCGTTCAACCTCTTTGCGAAGTATTCCTTTCGCTGGTCATTGTCAAAACCGTTTAAACGAAATTCTTGAATAGACTGGGTATCAGGTAGAACTGCTCGGATAGCATTCCAATAGGACTGCCTGGAGGTCAAAAGAACTCGTGCATTTCCATGACCATCCTCACTCGCGAAGAGTTCGCGAAGTTCAGCGATTACTTCTGAAGGACGATTTTCGTCTGAGGACAATGCGGCAAGTTCATCAAATCCGTCAAAAATTACCACTAATCGGCCTTCTTGCATTAAAACACGTAGGGCAGAAGGATTGGCTCTTAGAGCTTTGGAATTATCCAGGCGTTTCGTAATCGCAGTTTCCCAAAGACTATCAAGCCGTAAACTGCTGTGGCTGATACTCTTCCATTGCTCTGATTCAATTAACAGGGGGTAAACCTGTGGGTAGCGCCTTCGTACCTGCTCGCACAGCTCACGGGCTAACGTTGTTTTCCCGATCCCTCCATCCGCTGTCAACACGCCGATCTGACATCCCACCTCATTCGAGTTCTTGCCAGTTAACCAGCCGCTTAGGTAGGCCGCCGCATCTTGCTCGCGCTTGCCATCTGGCAAGGTCATTGATGGGCCGACAAAGTACTCTTCTCGGTCTAAAGTTCGATAGCTTACCGAGCGCAAGAGTTGTTCATCGACTAGACTTTGAGTTGTATACCCTCGCGTGCCCCTAAATCGCCTGACAGTTGCATCCAGGTCCTTTGCTAAATCACTCTTCGGGGTGACTACGACAACGTATCCGTCCTTTCCGGCTATTGCTGACAAACTGCTAAGTGTAGCGGCAGTTGCGTCACTAAGTGGGCACTTTGACTTTAAGTGAAGATAATGACCCGTAACAGTCGATACTGGTGTAAGCCAAACTGCGCGCCACAATGTCCAATTTTCGCTATCCAAAACAGTGGTAATGCGTTCCCCACCCAACGCGCACAATATTTCTTCGAAGTATTTCATAGCGGTTCCTGTATGCAATTCCACCATCCTCTCATAACGCAGACTACACATGCAAGGGTGGAGAAAGCGAACCGATTTTCAACACCCAGCAATGCTGCGCTTAGAAGGTGTTGAAAAAATAGCCTTTGAGTATATCAACATGTTGATATATATTCGCCGGGTTTTCCAACATACAACGAGGGCAGATCATGGCGGTATTCGGGTACGGGCGAGTATCAACAGCAGAGCAGACAGCAGACAATCAGCGGCTGGAGATCCAGCGAGCTGGGTATGCGGTGGAGTACTGGTTTGCTGACGTAGTGAGCGGCAAAGCTCATGCAGCCCAGCGCAAGCGGTTCGGGGACATGCTCGCGAAATTGAGGAAGAAGGACACGGTGGTGGTGTCCAAGCTCGACCGCCTCGGCAGGGACGCACCAGACGTTCTGGCGACGATCAAGGCATTGGCGTCGCTCCACGTTGAGATCGTTGTCCTCCAGCTCGGCAGGCTCGATCTTACGTCCCCGGCCGGCAAGCTCATGCTGGCCATGTTGGCGGCCGTGGCAGAGATGGAGCGCGACCTAATCGTCGAGCGCACTCAGGCGGGACTGGCAAGAGCCAAGGCCGAGGGCAAGATCCTCGGGAGGAGGCCTAAAACGACGCCTGAGCAGCGTAAGGCGATGATGGAAGGATACGCGAGTAAGCAGAGCGTAAGTGCCTTGGCGAAGCTCTTCGGCGTCTCGCGCTCGACCGTGCTGACCATTGTGAAGCCGAGAGAAGAAGTCGAGCCACGCACTATCACCACACTTTAAGGAGCTTTCCTTCTGGAACGCATGGCGATAACATGCGCTCACCGGCCGGAACCGGCCAAGAGCGGATGTTGGCGGTTCGTGAGGTGAATGGTCGGTAGCACACGAAACACGGCAGCAAATTCTCATCTTCTCTTTATGAAATGGATAATTATATGGATATCAAAAATTTTCTTGCCCAACTTCCACTGATGATCGACTGGGTAGTAATTGTTGTTGGAATCCTCTTTTTGATTTGGGCAGCTGCTTTGTCTAATAGTAGCGACGAGAACAGAAGCGTGATTTGGGCGTATGTCATAGCTTTTATACTCATAATTGCAGGGATTCTTGCTTTGATTTTACATTATGGCGCATAGTAAATATTGAATAGCATCGCAGCGAAAGCAAATACTCTAAAAAATCGAGATAACGCATTAGGGAATGATATCGCCTCAAAGCGTTTTATATACCCTTTTGCTTATTACTATAGGAAAAACGTCGTACGTTGAGCCATTCTAGTGGTCCGCTTCGGCCAAGAGCGGACCTTCTTAGTTTTTGATTTTTTTGCCGGAACTTGACTATTTGAAATTAATATGGACAGCTAAAAATAAGTGATCGAAAGAGTTCTGAACGACTTCAGCAATATCGCTATTATCGAGCGGCGTGATTGACTTTAAAATACGGAGTGCTTCTTGCAATTTTCGCGAATAAAACTAATGCTTTACGTCGGTCTCTGCTCGGTACCGCTCTGCACCACCGCCCAAATTTTCAAATGCGTCGATCCCAAAACTGGAGCGAAGACATATTCGGGCGTCCCGTGTGCCACCACACACCAAGCGACGACGCTTGCGACGCCGCACTATCCGACGCTGCGCGCTTCCCATTCAACGCAACCCTCCTCAGTTTCGCAAGCGGTGCAGGACCGGAGCGAACCATTGGAGCGTATGACGCGCTCGACCTCATCCGATGTATCCGGTCGAGTAGAAGTCAGTTACGACAAAACAAACTCGATTGAGTGCGAAGAAGAAAAAAGGAAAGTTGCTGTTTGAAAATCACGTGTGACAAGGTTCAGCACTGACGCCAAAGAGCGAGTAATCGATATCGGCGCTGCTTGCGGCATGCCAGAGTCAGGATATGTTGCCCTGAGCGCCGTCGGCGGGACGACGATAGTTGACTCTCCAACTCAGTTGATCAACTGCGATCCGTCAGGGTGTTGGGATACGCGCGGGCGCCGTTATCCTCGCGCCGGAGACGTCCTACTCCGTCCTAACGGCGGAGTGTGTACGCAAGCCGGAACGCAATGGGTGTGCCCTTGAAAGAGGTTTGGATTCCGAGCACACGGTTATGTTGTTTGCTAGTACCACAGCCGGAACCAAAGCGTTTTTAAATGTATATCCAGTAGAGCGTTCGCGTAGAGTCCGCTTCGGGTCGAGTGCAGTCGGTCGCCCTCGATTCCATGTCCGCTTAATCAGTGCGCTTATCGTCGGACGGCCAGATCTACGGCATATTCGTTCGCCAAGTGCTCAGGTACGCCCGTGAGTGGCGAGCTACCCCCCGCCCCACGGGGGGGAGGGCCAAGCCCCCCCCCGGCCCACGTACTTGTATCGGTCACCCCTCAAAATTTTTCGGCGCATAGAAAAAGCCAAAAATTTTTTTGGAAGCACCCGTCGAATTAGTGTCGATCCGGCATCATAAGGTTTTACCCACATCACGCCCCTGCTCATGAATGATAAGTTACGCCAAGTTGTCAGTCACTCGTTACGCCTCATGCGGGGCGCATTAATGCTTCCAGTGACCGGACTCTTCGACCGGCGCCAGGTTATCCCTGCCAATGCGCGTCAAAGCACTGCTTTTAAAAAAGCTGGTCGGTCTGCCCAGCAGGCCGCGCCGTCTATGGCCGAGATGCTGGAGCGCATCAATTATCGCCTCGACGCGATCGAGGAAAAAATCGACCTTTTGCTCGTGCCCATGGAAGCGGCCAAGCACTGACGGCGGACTTCATTGTCAGCGGCTGTACATGCGCATGCAGTATCATTAGAAGACAACATCGCCCGGACGTGCCTGCCGCTTCGCTTTGATCAATGGCTCTGGGTTTGGATTGGAAGGTACCTGATCTAACCGGGTCCAGTCGGCCATTATCATTTCGCGGGTCGAAATATCCGAGTAGCCTTGGGCCATCGCTCGCCTTTTGTAGTACTCGTTGGCGCCTTGAAGCGTCATGTTGACGCGCATTCCGATACCTCCATTAACACCCTGCATATAAACACAGTGCCCTGAGGTGAAAGGCCGAGGTTTTTCTGGGTCAGGGTCTTCGCGGTCGTTCAACATCTCGATGCAATGCTCCCGGGGACAAAGATAGCAGCCGGCGGCGTGGTGCTCGCACATACTGCGTGGTTGTTGGCGGATAGGCGCGTCTTCTTGTAGCTGGTCTACTACCCATTGCATAAAACGCCGCCCAAACTTTTCCAAAAAGCGGATCAATGTGTCTTCTCCATAAATTTAGAACCTGGCTCGATTGAAGATGGTTTGTCCGGGCGAATTGCCATGCGGCCAGCGCATGCCCATCCACACGCCAATGCCGTCCCCACAGATGACCTTCAGCCGAATACGACAACTGCTGAATACGCAGAGTTCATGTGTCGCGTGCTCGCATACGACTAACAGATACTAGCGCCACGGATCGCAGCGAACAGATGGCCGCTTGAGGTACACGGCCACGACGTCGGTTAGCCGACCCCGCCGCAGGTACAAGAATGTCGGGCATCGATAGGTAGCATTGCATACACAGAAATAGCAACGCCGGCCACCAACACGCGACCTTCATGAAGAGCCTGGGCCACTCTCAAGCC
>Ga0308157_10008333_pt1 | contig 11819 bp, 11 predicted proteins | sample PhyBR1_FD_201035 | JGI IMG/M metagenome (GOLD analysis project Ga0308157, IMG submission 201035) | Phyllosphere microbial communities from UC Gill Tract Community Farm, Albany, California, United States - DLSLB.R1 | ecosystem: Host-associated > Plants > Phyllosphere > Unclassified | place: USA...
CGAACCGGGAACGATCGCGTTCCTGTTCGAGGCGAGCTACCCGCCCGCCGCCTGGACGATCAGCTGTGCGGGAGCTCTCGTGGTGCTGTTCGCATCGTTCTTCGTCGACCGCTGGACGGGGATGCTGGTACCCCTGTGGGCATCGTTCCTCGCCACGCTGGCTCCGGTCGTGTCTGGGCAGGTCCTCGTCGGCCCCGATCATGATTTCGGCGGCGACGCCGCTGTCTTCCAATCGATCGCGGTCAATCTCGTTTTCGGTGTTGTCGCGGTATACGGGCTGCGTGTGTGCTCCGGTCGATTCATCGATCCGGAGTCCCTTCGGCGACTCTTCCTCCTGGCGGCGATCCTGCTGCCGGTCATCGCCGCCTCCGACGTCGTCATCACATGCTTCAAACTCGCCGGGACTCCCCTCCTCGACTCCTTGACCGGCTGGCTGATCGTGGGGCGATGGGCAGCCCTCCTCGCCGTCGCGATCCCCCTGATCGGGCTTCGATCACTCTGGCGTCGCGCACGCATTCGCGCGGCACACATCGTCACTGGCCTCTTGGTCGCGTCGTTCGGCGTCATCGCGTGGATAGGAGCCACCGCCGCGATGACACGGCAGCCCCCGCCGCAGTACTTCGTGCCCACGACAATCTCCCAGACCTTCATGGGTTTCGAGGTCGCGGATGCGCCGAGCGTCGAGGTGCTGTTCGGGCATTGGCGACCGAACGTGCTGTTCCTGACGATCGCAACTGCAGCGGTCGTCGTGTACCTGGTCGCAGTGCGCGTTCTCCACCGGCGCGGCGACCGCTGGCCCGCCGGGCGGACCGTCGCCTGGCTGCTGGGCTGGGCGATCATCATCTTCGCGACCAGCTCAGGGTTCGGCAAATATTCGGCGCCGGACTTCGGCATCCACATGATCGTCCATATGAGTCTCAACATGTTGGCGCCCGGCATGCTTGTTCTCGGCGGGATCGTCACACTGCTCCTGCGAGCCACGCGCTCGGCGCCCGGCTCACCTGCGGGACCACACAACTGGATCACCTGGGTCCTGCACTGGCGGGTCCTCCAGTTCCTCTACAACCCTCTGATCGTGTTCGTGGTGTTCATCGGCTCCTACTACGGGCTGTACCTCACGGGGATCTTCGGCGAGTACATGCGCTTCCACTGGGCGCACCAGCTGATGAATCTCCACTTTCTGATCGTCGGCTACCTGTACTACAGCCTCATCATCGGGGTCGATCGCCCACCCCGCCCGCTCCCCCACGTGGGAAAGCTGGGGTATGCGCTGGCCGCAATGCCCTTCCACGCGTTCTTCGGCATCATCCTGATGACGAGCACGACATTGATCGCCGAGAACTTCTACCTCTATCTCAAGCTCCCCTGGGCCGACCTCCCCGCACAGCAGTACCTCGCGGGCGGCGTCGCATGGGCCGGAGGAGAGATCCCGCTCCTTATCGTCATCATCGTGCTTCTGATCCAATGGGGTCGCCAGGATTCGAAGGAAGCACGACGCAAGGACCGGCACCTCGACACGGGGAGGGATGTGGAGTTCGACGCCTACAACGAAATGCTGCGTCAGCTCTCGGCCCGTTCCGCAGCGAGCGAAGAACTACGCCCGGGCCCGCAGCCCGAGAAGGAGCCACAGCGATGAACACTCAGACCGTGCAGCAGCTCGACCCCCCGCTCGAGCTCGACGTCTCAGGCATGACCTGCGCGGCGTGCGCCGGCCGTGTCGAACGCGCTCTGAACAAGCTCGACGGCGTCACGGCAACCGTCAACTACGCGACGGAGCGTGCCGTGTTGACTGGCATCTCGACCGAGGAGTCGGCACGCGCGATCGCGCAGATCGAGAGCGCGGGCTATGGCGCCCATCTGCGTGACGGATCGGATGATGCTTGGTCGCAGCGTGCCACCGAGTTCCGGATCTCCTCACTCCGGAGACGGCTGGCCGTGGCCGCACTCCTGACCGTGCCGCTGATGGACATCACCTTGGTCCTGGCCCTCGTTCCCGGATGGCGATTCCCTGGCTGGGAGTGGGTCTGCGTGCTGCTCGCGCTGCCGATCGTCACCTGGGCCGCGTGGCCGTTCCACCGGGCCACCTTCCGCAACCTCCGCCACGGCATGGTGAGCATGGACACGCTGGTGTCGCTCGGCATCGCGGCTTCGTTCGGCTGGGCTGTGGCGACGCTGCTTTTCGGCGTGGGTGCCGGGTCGGAGGGCTACTGGCTCGGCTTCGGCTCCACGCCGGAAGGCGCCGACTCCATCTACCTCGATGTGGCCGCGGGCATGACCACCTTCCAGCTCGCGGGCAGATACTTCGAGACACGCTCCCGCCGGAAGGCCGGAGACGTGCTCGGCGCACTGAGCGCACTCGCTGCCACGCATGTGCGAGTGCTGCGCGACGGGGTCGAGACGGTGGAGCCGGCCGGCCAGCTGCGCTCCGGTGACGTGTTCGTGCTCCTGCCTGGCGAGACCATCCCCGCAGACGGGATCGTGGTCAGCGGAAATGCGGCCGTCGACGCGAGCATGATGACGGGCGAGCCCATGCCCGTCTCTGTGGCGGGCGGCGACGCGGTCACCGGCGGAACCATCAGCACCGATGGGCGGCTCGAGGTACGGGCGACCTCGGTGGGCGCCCATACTCAGCTCGCACAGATGGCGGCGCTGACCGAGCAGGCTCAGGCCCGCAAAGCCGACGTCCAGAAGCTGGTAGATCGAGTGGTCACCTGGTTCGTTCCCGTGGTGATCGGACTCGCCCTGATCGTCGGCATCGCCTGGGCCGTGAGCGGAGCTCCCGACGACAAGGCAATCGGCGTCGGAATCAGCGTGCTCATCATCGCCTGCCCCTGTGCGCTCGGACTCGCTACCCCCACCGCGCTCATGGTCGGCATCGGGCGAGCTGCGACGCTCGGCATCCTGATCAAGGGGCATGATGCGCTGGAGGCATCCGGTGCCGTGACCACCGTCGTTCTCGACAAGACCGGCACACTCACCACAGGCACGATGACAGTGCAGGGTTCCGAGGCCTTCGGAGTCCCCGCGCGCGATATGTGGATTCTGGTGGCGTCGGCCGAACGAGGGTCAGAGCATGCGATCGCTCGAGCGATCGAGAAGGCGGCCTCGCCCTACGTCGACGACCTGCGCCCGTTGACCGAGTTCACCGCGATGCCGGGATTGGGGGCGGTCGCCCTGATAGATGACACCCGCGTCATCGTCGGCAACGCGCGGCTGCTCGAAGGCGAAGGCGTGAGCATCCCCGCCGAAGCTCGAGCCGCGATGGAGCGCTTCGAGCGCGAGGGCCACACGACGATCATGGTCGCCGCCGACCATGATGTGATCGGCGTCCTCGCACTTTCAGACGCCCTCAAGTCACGCGCAGCAGAGGCTGTCACCGCTCTGCGAGCGCAGGGACTCGAGATCGTGCTGCTCACGGGCGATTCACCGGCCGCGGCCGCTCGCATCGCGTCAGAACTGGGAGTCGACAGCGTGCACGCCGGCGTTCTTCCTGCGGAGAAGGCCGGCGTGGTCCGCTCCCTGCAGGCGGATGGCAAGCGGGTCGCGATGGTAGGCGACGGCGTCAATGACGCGGTCGCGCTGGCCACCGCCGACCTCGGCCTCGCGATCGTCACCGGCACGGACATCGCCCTCAAGGCGGCCGACATCATCCTGGTCCGGGATGACCTGCTCGTCATTCCCGACGCGATCGCGATCTCCCGTAAGACGCTGCGGACGATCAAGACGAACCTCGTCTGGGCGTTCGGCTACAACGTCGCGGCGATACCGATCGCCGCCGCGGGCCTGCTCAACCCGCTGATCGCCGCCGCCGCGATGTCACTGTCCTCGGTGTTCGTCGTCTACAACAGCCTCCGCATCCAGAAGGTGCGCGGCTCGCGCTGACGACCCTGTCTAACGCAGGTCGTACGCCTCTCGCGCCACGAGCACCTCTTCGATGTGACGCTCCGCCCACAGCCCCAGCGCGCTCAACGGCTCGCGAAGCGTAAGCCCGAGCGGAGTGAGCGCGTACTCGACGCGGGGCGGCATCTCGTCGTAGGCCGTGCGCGTCAGAAGACCATCGCGCTCCAGGTCGCGAAGCGTCTCCGAAAGCACCTTCGCGCTGATGCCGCCGACGCGGTCTCTGATCGTTCCGAACCGCGCCGGCCCGTCACTCAGGACGATCACGATCATGGCTGTCCACTTGTTGGCCACCCGTGCCAACGATGTGCGCGAAGGACACGTCGCCAGCATCACGTTCCAGACCGGATCAGACATTTCGGAAATCCACTCCCTTAGTTACGTTGAGGTAACAGGTTACCATATGTAACCATGGACACATACCGTTCAGCTAAGGAGAGAATCATGACTGACACCACCCCCGCAGGCATCGCCACCACCTACTTCGACGCACTCGCCCAGGGAGACATTCCCACTGTGATGGCGCAGTTCAGCCCTGACGTCGTCTGGCACCAGCCCGGCGGACACCGGTTCTCAGGCCTGCATGCGGGCATCGACGGCGTCGGCGCCCTCCTCGGCGGCATGATGGAGGCGAGCGAAGGAAGCTTCGCCCTCGTCGTCACCGGTCCGGCGATGGTCAACGGCGAGATGGTCGCGCTTCCCGTGCGCTTCTCCGGTACCCGCACGGGCGCCTCGATGGACATGGCCGGCGTCGACCTGCTCACGGTCCGCGACGGGAAGATCATCGCCGTACACCTGTTCTCCGAAGACGGCGCCAGCGAAGACGCTTTCTGGGGTCAGGCCTGATCCCAGGCGACGCATCGATGCTGCTCGGCGACATCACCGCCGAGCAGCATCGTCATCTCCCAGCTCACACATTGATGCGGCTAGCATCCACGGGGTCGGACGCGCGATGCACAGCACTCAGCACTGACCCGTGAACGGATCTCGGCTCAGCGATCTCACTGAACCCGGCAGCCTCGAACAGTTGACGCAGGCTTGACGGAGGCCCCCCGGACGGCGGTGTGAAGGCGCAGACCACAGGAGCGCCGTCTCGCAACACTCGTCGCACCTCAGCCAGACCCGCAAGGGGGTCGGGCCAGAAGTGCAGGTTGTCGACGAAGATCGCGGCATCGAACTGCTCGTCCGGCAACGGGAGCGAGCCAGCTGTGCCCGCGAGCAGGTGCAGGCGTCCGCCTTCGATGGCTGTGGCATTCCGCATCGCGGCATGCCGGTGGCTCACCTTCGAGGGATCTACTCCGACGATCTCTCCCTGGGGGAAGGTGCTCAGCAACACCTCGAGTCCGACGCCGGGACCGAACCCGATCTCGAGCACCCGCGCCCGGGGGTCATCGACGCCCAGCAGCGCCACCGCCTCCAACGCCATTCCGCGCCCTGCCTGCGCCATTGTGCGCAGGCCTCTCTCACCCGCGGCACCAGCGGGCCGGACGAACATGTCTTTCATAAGACCAGTCTCGCGTGCCGACGGAGGTGCGGGGCCGCCGCCATCGAGATCCTCCGAACCTCTCCGTCGAATCGACGCATCATCCGTTCATCAGCACCAGCATCCATCCCATGCCGGCAGCCATGGCGACATGGCAGACAGAGTGGATGCGGTGATGCGTCGAACGGATTAGGCGCCAGATCCACCAGACGGTGGCCGCCGCGCACAGCGCGATGAAGCCGACGTTCGCGATGTCCGCCCACGCCGGTGTCGTCTCGATCATGAGCCCGCCGCCGCCGTGGTGCCCCGCATGGGCACCACCGGCGTCTCCCGACATATCCATCCCCGCCATGAGGAGCGGCATCGCGGCGAGCATCCAGATCATGGCGACGTCGAGCACGATGTGGCCCATGAGATCGACGGCCTGTGCTCCCCTTGCCCCGCGAAACGACGGCACGAGGGCCAGGACCAGGATGGCGAAGATGGCGACCTGCGCCCACGTCACCGCGTCCCACACGGTCCACCACGTCATCACGATCATGGCGACACTCATCACACCGTGAGTGATGTCGATCAGGTCCGAATCCGTCAAGGCGGAGTTCGTTCGCCCCTTTCGGGAGCGCCCGATCAGGCCGCTGAAGCAGATGACCGCAGTCATGACGAAGACGAAGGTGAGGAGGACATTCCACGGTGCGGCGATCACGGCTTCAGTTTAGTACTACATTATGTAGATATCTGATTCCGCCCATGGAAAGGTCGCGACGATGACCACGATCGACATCGAGTCGACTGGCACCCCGGACAAGACAGTGCCTGCCCCCTCTCGGAAGATCAATTGGTTCGGCGCCTTCTGGCGCTGGCACTTCTACGGCGCACTCCTGGTGATACCCGTGCTCTTCGTCCTCGCCGTGACCGGCATGACGTACCTGTTCCGCGCGCAGATCGACGCCGCGATGCACCCGGGCGTCATCACGGTCGCCGTTCCGGACGGAGCGGAACGACTCCCCCTCTCCGCCCAGCAGGAGGCGGTCGTGGCGGAGTTCCCCGACCGTTCGGTCGTCTCGCTGTTCGACAGCCTCGGTGACCGCTCGACGGTCTTCGTCACCGAGCTTGCCGACGGCACCACTCAGAACGTCTACGTGGACCCGTACAAGGGAGTCGTCACCGGATCGCTGACCGACGATCAGCTCATCTCCGACGTGTTCATCCGCATTCACGGCAACCTGTTGGCCGGAGACTTCGGCGATCGGCTGATGGAGCTCGGCGCCAGCTGGGCCATCGTGCTGACGATCACCGGCTTCCTGATCTTCTTCCTCGGGCGCAGGCCGCGAAAGCTCGCCGCGCAGAAAAAGGCCAAGGGCGCACGGCTGCGCAGCGCGCACGCACTCGTCGGCCTCCCCGTCGGCCTCGGGATCCTGATGCTCGTCACCTCCGGACTCCCCTGGACCGGACTGTGGGGCAGCGTGTCCGAAGAGGTCGCAGCGACCGGCGGGTCTTCCTTCTGGGGAGCCGATCCGGGCGCGGAGTCCACCATGAAAGACCTCATCGAGCAGACGGACGGCTCCAGCGCGCCCGCAGGCTGGGCCGTGGGCATGGGCCCGACAGGACAGAGCGCGGGCCAGGGCGCAGGAGTCTCGATCGACGCTGCCATCGCAGCCGCCGAGGCCGAGGGCGCACCGAGCCCGTACTACGTGATCTATCCCGTGGACGAGGCAGGCGTCTTCAGCGTGATGAGCAGCCAGTGGTACCAGCAGGGCAACCCTGCGGAGTCCGATGTCACGCTCGAGCAGACGGTGCACGTGGATCAGTACTCGGGCGAGGTCGTCGCGCAGTACGGCTACGACGACTACAGCCCGCTCGCCCAGGTCGTCTCACATGGAATCGCAATCCACGAAGGGCGGCACTTCGGGCCGATCAACACGATCCTGACGACGCTCTTCTGCCTCGCCGTGATCTTCATGTGCGTCTCCGCTCCGATCATGTGGTGGCGTCGCCGCGGCACCGCGAGCGGCATGGCAGCGCCGCGCGCGCGACTCCCTCTGTTCGGCAACATCGCGCTGCTCGTCGGCGTGGTGTCCCTGGGCATCTTCCTGCCGATGTTCGGTCTGTCTGTGCTGGTGATCCTGGCTGTGGATCAGCTGCTCATCCGTCGCATCCCCGCCTGGCGGAAGTTCTTCGGCACCGTGTGAGTTCGGGGAGGGCACTCACGCCATAGGCCGACTGCCCTCCCCGGATCCCGCGTTCAGGCTCAGACCGCGAGCTCACCCAGCCAGCTCTCGACGCTGCGCGGGGTGATTCCGAGAAGCTTCTGCGCCGAGCGCTCCTCATCGATCACTTCGCTGGGCATGGTCCAACGGAAGTGATAGGAATCGACCACCGGCCGCGCCCCGTCCGCGCCGAACAGCGGGATGATCAACTCCCCGTATGCCTCGGGATCCTGCGCCTCGAAGACGACAGGCGAGGCGAAGTAACGAGCGAAGCCCTGCGCGACATCCTCTCCGAGCAGCGGCGGGAGTGCACCGGCCGTGACGACGCCCGTCACGGAGTCATCCGTCAGCAGTCGGACCGCAATATCGGCCATGTCGAGGTGAGAGATCCACGAGACAGGGTAGTCATCACGGATCGGGTAGCGCAGCACTCCATCTTCGCGCGCCGGACCGAGAGTGACCGGAAGCAGAAGATTCTCAAGGAAGACCTGGGGCGCGATGACCGCATACGACACGCCGGACGCGGCCAGGGATTCCGCCAACACCCCGTGCGCGGTCGGCGTTCCGTCAGGAAGCGCGGTCGGATAACCGCTGGTCGAGAACACGACTCGACCAGGACGTGCCTGAGAGACGGCCTGACTGATCGCCTGGGCGTAGGCGAGCTGCTGGTCGGGGCTGGCGAGCGGCAAGTGCACGAAGACCGCGTCCGCACCTGCGTAGGCCTGCACCAGCGAGTCGACCGAAGCGTTGTCGATGGAGAGTGAGGGGCCCGCAACCTTCGCACTGTCACGAATCGCCGCAGTCGGACTGTGACCTGCCGCGGCGAGGCCAGCAAGAACGGGGGAACCTTGTGCGCCGGTGGCGCCATGAACGATGATTGTCATAGCTCTATTAGTGCATATGATGCATCGGTTATGTCAACTGCACTAATGGAACCGAGCTAGCTCGGTCAACTAGATGTCGAGCGTCAGTTCGGCGGTGAGCGCACGCGAGCAGCACACATTGATCTGAGCGTGCGTGGCGTGTTCCCGCTCGCTCTGCACGTGGTCTCGATGATCAGGCACGCCCGCCAGCACCGGCACGATGCATGAACCGCAGATGCCCTGACCGCAGGACCGGTACGTTTCGTAGCCGTTGCGCTCGAGCACGGAAGCGATCGACTCAGTGGCCTCGACCTTCATCTTCTGGCCTGTCGATGCGGCGACAACCGTGAATGCTTCATCGACAGGAGAGCGAAGCGCCGCGTCCGAGAAGAAGCGTTCCGTGACGAACTGGTCGTCGCGCCACCCCGACCCCAGTGCCCGCTCTCGCGCGAGGGCGATGAACCCGTCCGGCCCGCACGCGTAGATCATGCCGTCGACCGTCGGCTCGAGGAGGCCGCGCGGCCCACTCGCGCGGAAGGAGTCGCCCTCATCACTGAAGTGCGGGAAGACCGATGCCGCATATGGGCGCGACCGCAGGTATTCGAGGAGTGGGAGGGACGCCGCACGTGCGGCGTACGCGTGCAGCTCGAAAGCGCCCCCGTCGCGATGCAGAGACGATGCCATCGACACGAGCGGAGTGATACCGACTCCACCCGCGAGCAGAAGTGATGTCGCCGCTCCGGATGCCAGTGCGAAGGTGTTGCGCGGCGGAGAGATGTGCAGCCGATCCCCGACGCTCACGCTGTCGTGCACGTAGCGCGAAGCACCACGCCCCCGGTCCTCCTTCTGCACGCACACCGAGATGACTCCCTCTTCAGGCGACGCGTCGACGAGAGAGTATTGACGGATCAGCGTCTCCGTCAGATGGAGGTCGACGTGAGAGCCCGGCTCGACCGTGATCACGTCATCAGCGCGCACGAGTCGAAGATGCAGCAGCACCGCACGGTCGGAGACAACCGTCCGTTGGGACACGATCACCTCGAGACGCGAAGGCCGGAATCGGCCCACAGCCGCCAGCTGCGGTCGACCGCGTCTACGCAGCGCATCCAAAAGACCCATCGTCTTCGCTCCCTCATTTGCTCAGCCGCGCGCGGGATCCCCGCAGACCGCTGTCTACATGCGCCAGCAGACGACGGCGGCGGACCGCGGTGACGACCAGGGACCGCCGCCGTCTGTTCAGTTGTGGCATTGACAACTCTACAATACGTAGCTTTAATTCTCGCGCACGGCCGACACCCATGCATAGGGGAGGAACTTCCCGTCGATCGTCACGACCACACGGTCTCCATCCGGATGCGCCACCCGATCGAGCGTGATGCTGCAGTTGATCGCACTCATGATGCCATCGCCGAATTCGTCGTGAATGAGCGATTTGAGGGCCGGACCGTACACCTGCACCAGCTCGTGAAAACGGTAGATGGTCGGATCCTGAGACACGTCGTGGCCCGGGACCCGCGTGGGCTGCCGGACGAGCGCATCTACGACGTCATCGTCCAGCGCCAGAGCATCCCTCAGTTCCTCGGCTTCCCGTTCCGGGATGGGGTGCGCCCCGAGCGCAGCCGCGGCGGTCCATACGGGCGGCCGCCCCAGACGCCGGGCGAGGTCTCGCCAGGACAAGCGCTGTCGCCGTCGACGTTCGTCGACGAAGTGTCCGGCTTCCTCTTTGCTGATCACTCCGCGTGCCCTGCCGCGTAGTAGTCGTTGCCGCGCGAGAACTCCACGAACGTGCACGCGATGTCGCCCACGGACCAGGCATCGTGTCCGGGCGGGAGCAGCATGACATCGCCCGCGGAGAACTCTTCCTGCTCACCGTCCGCCATCAGGACAGCGAGTGTTCCTGCGATCACGAGGGCGACGTGCGGCAGTTCGCAGTCCTCCGTGCCCGCGTATCCCTTGAGATCGTTCGACCACTTCGCCCCGACATCGAAAGTCACCTGCGTCACCTCAACGCCGTCCAGCGTCGCGGTGCGCTTCGAGATGAGTCCGTGACCGTCCGCCGGAATGTCCGCGAGAGTCGCCTTCTGCATCGCCGTGTTGTACGCCATGTCCTGTTCCTTCCGTCGGCTTACGCCATGTCGAATGTGTGAGTTGATCACATCATCGAGGCCCCCGTCGGGGAAGGAAGAATACGCACGCCCTCCATGTCGTCGCGTTTCGTCGGTTCTGTAACACGACGGTCACATCCGCGACGCGACGGGGCAAAATCACCCCCCTAGCGTGGACGCATGGGTGAACGATGACTTCGGTGCGCGACCCATGGACGCGTGCGGTGCTCGACGCCGTGCCCCACCCGATGCTGGTGATCGACGCGGGCGGAGCAGTCGCACAGGTCAACCGTGCCGCGAGCCTCGTGCTGGGGTACCGGGAACCCAGGGAACTGAAGGGTCGAGCGAGTCACGACGCCCTCCACCGGCACCGGGAAGACGGGACGGTGTATCCCGCCCATGAGTGCCCGATCGTCCGCGCGTCACCGCGCCAGTCACATACTCCGGCGCGGGAGATCTTCATCGACCGGTTAGGCAGGGCGATCCCGGTGACCTGGACCGTGTCGGCACTTCCCGACGACTCCTGCAAGCTCCTCTCTTTCCACGCCGCTAACTCCGGAGGCGCAGTGATAGCCCGACGGCTTCCGTCCGCCGCCGACATTCGCTCGCAGATCGCAACAGGTTTCCGGGATCCCGACCTGACTCCACTGAGCATCGCCGCGACCAACCACATGTCCTTGCGGGCGCTCCAGAGCATCCTGTCCCGGGAGGGCGCATCGCCCGCCTCCCTGATCCGATCGGAGAGACTGCGGCACGCATCGGAGCTGCTCCGCAGAGGGATGCCACCCCAGGTGGCCGCGTTCGAGTCGGGCTTCAGCGACCCCGACACGTTCTCGCGTGCATTCCGACGACACTTCGGCGTCGCCCCCAGCGCATATTCGGCTCGCAGCCCCCGAGGAACCCTGCGCTAATGAAGAGGGGATGTTGCTTGCTCAGTGCCCGAGGAGCATTTTTACCGACCGAGCGCCCGGTCTGTATGCTACGTTGATTCGACGCACTGCCGCGAGGATGCTGCGCTGCCGTCCTAGCGCTTGACAGAGAGAGGTACCGGAGTGCTCGTCGTGATCATCACTCTCGGATTAGCCATCGGGGCACTGACTGGACTGTTGGGCGCCGGCGGCGGAATTCTGACCGTCCCCGCCCTGGTGTACCTCGTGGGGCTGCCTGTCTCCTCAGCGATATCGACCTCCCTCGTCGTGGGAGCGATCGGCCCTCTGGCCGCATTGGTCCCGCGCCTGCGCGGCGGCGTGGACTGGAATATGGT
>Ga0308157_10008334_pt1 | contig 11818 bp, 8 predicted proteins | sample PhyBR1_FD_201035 | JGI IMG/M metagenome (GOLD analysis project Ga0308157, IMG submission 201035) | Phyllosphere microbial communities from UC Gill Tract Community Farm, Albany, California, United States - DLSLB.R1 | ecosystem: Host-associated > Plants > Phyllosphere > Unclassified | place: USA...
GGCCCAGCAGATACAGCGGCACGATGCCGAACAGGCGCGTGATGACCATGTCGACCGGATGGCTGCGCGTGTTGGCCAGAAAATGCATGCGTTCGGTGCTGTGGTGCAGTGCGTGGAAGCGCCACAGCCACGGCAGCTCATGGCTGAGCCGGTGGCCCCAGTAGAAGCCGGTTTCGGCGACCACGAAGGCCAGCACCATGCGCACTGCGAGCGGTAAGCTGGCGACCGTGGTGATCAAGGCGTCCGGTACCACCCAGGCGGCCAGCGCGGCCAGCAGCGCCATCGGTGCGCTCAGCAGCACGATGGGCACCAGACTGCTGAGGAAGTAATACGCGAGGTTGTGCCGCAACTCGCCGCTTGGCCCGTCGTGGCGCACCCCGAACCAGCGTTCCAGCGGCACGAACAGGGCCGTGAGCAGGATCAGCCAGATGCACAGGCGCAGTGCGGTGGCGGCGAATTCGGCGGGCGAAAAGTGCATGGTGATTTACAGGTGGGTAGTGGCAGACTTGCCTGCCGCCACCGGCACGTATTTCAGACCTGCGCGTTGCGGCGACGGCGCGCCATGAAACCGATCAGGCCCAGGCCGCCGAGCAGCATGGTCCAGGTGGCTGGCTCGGGCACCTCGGCATTGAGCGCGACGTTATCGAGCAGCAGGAATGGCGGCGCGCCGGGCGCGGTGCCACGGGCCAGGAACGACAGCATTTCGCTCGCACCGGTGGCGGTAAAGGCCATGGTTGCCGACTTCCAGCCGCTGAATCCGTCATCCGGAATGCTCAGCCTGGTGCTGTTCTGCGTGGTCTTGCCGAAGCCGACTTGCCAGTAATTGTCGTCATTGGCGCCGACGAAGCCGGACTGTTGTGCCAACGCGAAGTCAAAGGTCAGCAGGTACGAGGTGCCGATCGTCAGGCCATTGATCAGCTGGGACAGTTGGCCCGGGTAGTACTGCGAGTCAGAAGCGAAGAAATTGCCGCCGGTTGGCGAGGCGGTGAAGCCGTTCTTGGTGCCTTCGAGTCGCAGCGCCGATGTCGTCGTGGTGGCGGTGGCGCCATCGAGGACGAAGTTGTAGCCACCCGAGCCGCTGCTGCCTTCCTTGCTGGTCCAGCCGGTCAGCGTCGTGCCCTTGGCATCGACCGTCGTGCCATTGATCTTCTTGTTGCCACCATTCGAGGTCAGCTCGAAATTGCCGTTCTGGACCAGGATCGGGCCGGCGTGGGCAATGCCCGCGCTGAATGTGATGAAGGCGGACAGCAACAGCAGGACTGACTTGATGCGCATGGGACGGGGCTCCGGGATAAAGGCAAATGGTGACGGCTCGGTGGGAGTTGGCGTGCGTATCGCCAGCAGCCCATCTAGTTGATATTGGTTAATACTTATTGCACTGTAAATATTTTAGCAGAATCATTCTCTATGGAAATTTGGCGAATGCAATGTGCAGTAAAAAACAACAGACGGAGCAACGCACGGATCGCGTAATGTTCATCAGCACGCGTGCCCCGTCTGAAGGAGAGGCAGAATCACGAACGGGAGGCAGGTCTGACTACGGCGAGCTCGGCGTTGACCCGGACGTTCGTGGCATTCACGCCGCTTTGCTCGTAGGACGTGAAGATGAGATTCACGCCCGGACGGAAGATCAGGCAATGGGTTGAGCCACCAAAATGGAACATGCCAAGCTCGTCGCCTTTCTCGACATGCTGGCCCGGCTGCACGGTGATGTCGCAGCTTGAGACTTCCGCCATGCCGACCGGCATCACGCACATCAGCCCGATATCCGGGTTGTCTGCCTCGATGAAGATCAGCGCGCGCGTGGCGACGGCCGTCAGGAACGCCTGCGAATTATTGGGCGCGGTTTGATCGGCCCCGTTCGGATCGAAAAAACCTTGCTGCAGATTCTCGAGGTAATAGGCCCCGTTGACCACATAGGCTTTCTTGACGGTGCCGCTGACCGGGCTGTGCCAGCGGTGATAGCTCAGTGCACTGAGAAAGGCCTGATACACCGTAGCGCCATCGCCGCCCGCAAATTGTGGCGTGTACTCATCCCAGTTGAGCATGTTTTCCAGCGAGTATGGCTGGTCCTTGAGCCAGAATGCGTCGGACAGCGCCACGTTGCAGGTGACGGCGAGCGGACCCGACTCGCAGGCATTCACGATGATGCGATCGTCGCCAATGCCGCTGACCGGACGCACGCCGTCGCGGAACGTGCGGGTGAAAAAGTCGTCCCACGAGCGAAACCCATAATAGGGGTCGGCCGGATTGCAGTTGAAGACCTGTGCAAAGGTGGCATCCGTGGTGATGGGGTTGGGTGCCGGCCCGAACGCCGTCTGGGCAGCGCTCACCATCTCTGCCTGCACAGTCGGGTTCAGCCACGCGAGCGCGTCGCTCGCGGGATCATCCTGCGTCAGCACGTAGCGCGACGCCTCAGTGCTCAGGAAGACCGACCAGTACTGCAGAATTTTCTTGAATTGCTGGTTGACGAGCGCATTCGAGAACACGTCATACCCGAAGGACGTGCCCATCGGCCAGTCAAGCAGCGCATTGATGGGAAAGCCGATCAGCCCGGCGGCCACCTGCTGCCCGTCCGATTCGGTTTGATAGGCCTCGGGGGCGGTGCACATGATCGCGTTGAGCAGCGCCAGGAAATCCTCGAAATTCAGGGGCTCCGGCTGCCAGCCGAGCGGCGTCCTGTTCTTGAGGAAGTGCGCCTCGGCGAACATGCCTTGCACATTCGCGTACAGGACAGGATCGCCATACACCATCTGCTGGAATGCTGCGATGGGCTCGATCAGCGGTTGTGGCGACGCTTCAACTTTGCTCCTGAGCTTTTGTATCCAGAGGTCAGTATGCTTGGGGTCATGGGGGAGCCAGCCACCGAGGCGGGCATCGCTGACTTTGCGGATCGTGCGAACTGGTTTGGTCATGATTTGCTCCTTCGTAAAATGGGCAAAAGTTGCTGCCGTGTGCATGCACCGGTTCAGAACGCGCCCCCCAGCGCGGTGCGCGCGTGGCGGCGCTGCCAGAACGGTGAATCCGGCCAGCGCCGTTCGAGTCCGTAGAAATAATTGCGATTGGCCAGGTATTCCGTGAAACGGGACTGGACCGCGTGCTGGTAGCTGGCGTCCAGATCGCTTCCCGTCGCGAGCGCCGCGGCAATGGCGTGCGCCGCCGCAATCCCATCGGCCAGTGCCTTGTAGATGCCCTGGGCCGAGAGCGGATCGAAGCACGACGCGGCGTCGCCCACCGCGAGCCAGCGCGCGCCACAGACGCGATCGAGCAAAAAGGTTGGGACAACCCGCGCCACTAGGCTCGCAGCGACGAAGCGCGCGCCGCTCAGGCAGGGTGCGATCTGGCGCGTCGCGAATGCGGCGCGCAGCCACGCGCTCTCGCGGGCAAGGCTGGCGTCGCGGATGGTCTCGGCATCGCCGGCAAACGCGACGGCCATGCGGCGCCCCGGAATCGCTGCCGCGTACCACCAGCCATCGCGCACCGCCTCGAGGAACGTCAGCCGCGAATGCACCGCAGCGGGAGGCAGGTCGAAAAAACCGTACACAAAGGTCAGGCGATCGAGCGCGATCTGGCGGGCGCCCGCGCGCCGCGCAAGGACCGACGAACGGCCGGTGGCATCGACGACAAAGCGCGGCTGGCTGGCGGGATCGCCCTTCTCTTCTGCCAGCAGCGTCACGCCCGCGTTCTCGGCTTGGTGGCACAGGAACGCATCGAAGCGCCCGCGATCGAGGTGCCAGCCGCTTCCCTGCGGGTTGAGCAGATAGTCGTTGTAGCCCGGAGTTGCGCTGCCCCAGGTCGAGCAACTGCCCAGGCAGGGTTCATGACCTTGTTCGAGGAACGCCTGCCAGAGGCCAAGCCGGTCGAGCAGGCCCCTTGCATCGGGCGGGATCGATTCGCCGATCGCCCCCTGCCCGGCAAGCGGGTCATGCCGCCCCATCAGGTGCACACCGTCGACGCCCGCGCGCGCCAGCGCCAGTGCGCACGCCGCGCCCGCCGGGCCGCTGCCGTGGATGACGACTTGCGCGGCGCCGGTCAATGCACATTCCCCATGCCATGGATGCGCCCGGTCGGATGCTGCTCACGCCTGGCGCGCGGGGTACCGAGCCGCAGCGTGAATGCCTTGGTACCGGGCACAGGACAACCAGCGCGGATCCAGCGTTCGACGACATCGCGGCACGAGCCCGTGTTGGGCGCCACGGCAGGCTGGCCGAAGGCGGCGCCCATCGGCCCCGTTGGCGCGATCAGCTCCATCAGGAAACGGCTGTTGGCAGGGTCGCGCGGTTTCACGAGCGCGTTCGCGGGCGACGCCAGCGCCCTCATCAGCACGGGCGTGGATTGCCTGAACCACCAGTCGATGCTGTGGATGACGCCATGTTCGTCGGCCATCCAGTTGACCGCGTGGCCGGCAATGCCTTGCTGCACGGGCCGCAGCTGGTCGATGACGGCTGCCATCGCCCGGATGGGGGATACCTCAGGCACTGGCGCGGGGGCGGGCTGGCCGAGGGAATTGGTGTAGTCCTGCCAGAGCTGGATCTCGCTGTCGGTGAAGACGCGGAACATCGGCCCTGTTTCAAAACTCATCAGCTGAAGCATGCGGCTGTTGGCCCATTGCCCCGGAATCAGATAACCGTGCTCGACCAGCGCATCGAGGAAGGCCGGCGGATTGGAGAACCAGTCATCGATCCGGCTCGGACCGACCATGTGGTTCTGGTGGTTCCTGCTGCCGAAGTCGGCCTTGCTCTCGAGCATCGAGAGCATCTGCGCGCGCAGGTCGACCGGCGTCGTGATCAGATTGGACAGGTCATTGCCGAACGTGCCGATCGTCGAGAACGCGACGAACCCGTTCCAGATGCGCCGCCATGCGGCCTGAACCGCCGTGTCGCCGCCCGACGCGCGCTGGTTCTGCAGGTACAGCATGATCGCGTCGCGCGCCCGCTGTCCATGACCGTTGACCGCGTTGTCGATGCCGATGTGCATGATGTAGAAATGCGGATCGAGCCCCGTGTAGAGCATCGAGTCACGTGTCTGCTTCAACTGCACGACTTCCCATTCCAGCATCACCGTCATGCCGAGCAATTCAGGCAAGTAGCACTGCGTGAACTCGGAAATGGCGAGCTGGAACGCCGGTACAGTGAATGCGCTGTCGAGAAACTGCGGATCGAACGCGAATTCGCGCGAGTCGATCGGCTGCGGGTAATAGCCGATCGAGTGGCAGAGGTCGCGGTAGATATTGCAGTGGTTCATCGACACGACGCCGTCGCCACGCTCGTCCATCGACACCGAGTACAGCAGGGACATCACGTCGTCCATCGGCCCGACGCCCCCGATATTGCGCAGCCAGGCGCCGTCGATCAGGTTGAATGGCGCCCACTGGATCGTGTAGGTGCACATCTGGTCGTAGGTCGTGAACTGCCCATCCTGCGCCGGATCGAAGTCTGCGGCTTCATCAACGAGTTGCTGGTAAATCAGCTCGAGCCGGTCCGTGAACGCCTGCTCGGTGTAGCGGAAGAAGGCGCGGTCTTCGGGCGAGTCCGGATTGTTCGAGAAATCCTGCGACCATTTGAGCCAGGCATCGACATAGATGCGCGCACTGTCGCGCACCTCCGGATACGTCTCGACATTCTGCAGCTTGAAAAACAGGTCGCGTGCGTCGAGGCCGCGCGTCGGGTCGTCGTCCACGCTGGTGGCGATATTGGGGAACGGCGCCACGGACTGGCGGTCGGTGTCGACCAGCTGGCTCTGCACTTCCAGGTACCAGTTGGCCGGCAGGGCGGCAGGCAGCGCCACTTTGCCGTCTGCCCGTGGCTCACGGTCAGCAGGCGCCGGTACCTGCGTTGCCTGCATGACGATGCCGATGCGGCTCCAGTTCATCAGCATGTCCCGGCGCACCTGGTAGCGCCCCCATTTCTCGGCATAAGGAGATTGCGTGCCCTGTCCCCGCACCGACCAGCGCTGCTGGCCCAGTTGCCAGAATTCGTTCCAGGCCGACGTGTCCTTGTCTGGCAACGCGTCCGGCGCATCATCCGAACCCCAGAACACGTCGCCGTCGTTGTAGACCGCCACGGGCCGCTGCGCCGGCCATGACCAGAACAGCGTGCGGTTGCCTGCCGGATTGGGCGATGGCGGATGCGTGGCGCAACTGTTGTAGTCGGTATGCCACGGCACCGCCATGAATTTTCCAAGGTCCCCCGGTTCCAGGCCGTCAGCCTGTGCATGGCGCGGCACGTAACCCGCGGTCAGCAAGGGCACGCCCGCCGGACGGGTACTGGCATACGCGAGCGGCTTGGCGCGTAGCCGGAACGGGCCCGCGACCGACCATGGCAACTGATAGATGGCGGCTTCGCGCATCACGAAGGTCAGGTCGATGCCCGGGCTGAAACGGCCACCGAGGCAGTTCACGAACGTGGCCTTGTCGAGCAATTCGCCCGGCCCCAGCGCCGGACCGGCGCCCGGCAGGTAATTGGTCTTGCCCGCATTCCACCGCTCGAGGAAGAAGTACTGCGTCTTGCGCAGGGTCAGGAAGGACTCCCCGGCATCGCCCAGGTGCGCCGGCATCAATGCGATATTGTCCTGCTGCGCCGGATCGTACGGGCTGCGAAAGATTGCCTTGATGCCCGCCAGAGGTGTGGTGGCGGGATCGTCGGTGGCCGAGATGGCAGACAGGGCCGCATGGGCCGAGATCGCGCGCTGGCTCAGGTTGACCACCCATTGCTGCATGGCCGCGCTGGCGAAGATCGGCTGGATCTGGTCGTCGAACGTAGGCCGGTAGCCGGGCTGGAAGCCGCCCTTGTCATCGTCATACATGGCCGGTGCGAGCTTCTGGGTGCGCACCCAGGTGTCGTAGATGTCATCCCACAGCGAGACGACATTCAGGATCTGCGGCGCAAACGCCGGGTCGGTGGCGGTCACCCAGGCGCCCTGCACTGCTGCGCGGCTGCCGTCGTCGAACACGAGGTGCGCCGACACGGGCCCGTCCCCGGTGTCGTCGAACCACTGGTTGTTGTTGACATCGTCGCCCAGCGTCGGCGCCTGGCCGTCGATATGCCAGCCGGCCGCCTTGCCGTAACCGCCCAGCACGAGCAGCCGGCCCTTGGCATCGGTCAGCAGTTCGCCGAGCGTGTCGATCGACCCGCTCGGCGTGTCCATCTGCGCGAACGAATCATCGGGAAACGACTTCGGATACTGCGGCAGCGGGACGATGACGCCCTGGGTGTCGACATGCTGCGCCAGGGTTGGCTTGTCGAACCGCACGGCGGGCGCGTCGGCGCCTGAAATGACACGCGGCCCGGATCGATCGTCAGCTGGAACACGCGTTTCGGATCGTTCATCAGCCCGATGCGGCGCGCCACGGGGGGTTGCGGCGCATTGGCCTGCTCGAGACTGACATTGCGCATCGGCGGCAGATGGCCATCGCCATAGCTGGCGATACCCTGGCGCCCTGTCTCAGTGAGCACGAAGCAGTTGGCTTTCTTGTTGGCGAGATGGACTGTCCAGAGGATGTCCGTGACGGTTCGCGCGCCCACCTTGCTGCCGATGACGACTTCGACGCCATCGCCACGTGGCCAGGTGGTGTTGTCGTCGTCCGGATAGACAAAGACCCGGAACCTGGCCGCCTGGCGCTTGAGCGCCCCGGCGGCGTCGCGCACATCGGCACTGGTGACGACGTCACTCTCGGTCCCTGCCCGGATCGGCAAGCCGCCGCTGGGGGTGCTGACGCCAAGCCCCGCGCCCGCCATCGTCTCTGGCGCGATCACGTAGTCGACACTGTTACCGACGCGGGCGATGCCCACGACAGGATGGACGCGAAACTGCTCCATGATGATTCCGATCAAATTGGTGAGTTGGGGGATACGTCAGTGAGTTCGGTCATGAGCCCGTTGCGGATGGCACGGGCCAGCGCCAGCCCGTCGGCGATGGTGCCCGCGCAACAGGCTCGGGCGATGGCGGCATGCTCCCCCCGCCCTGCGGCGTCACCGCCGGCCAGCAGGCTGCGCAGAGTGCGTTGCTGCGCGATGAGCTGTGTCTGATACGCCAGCCACAACGACGCCACATGTCCGGTGCGCCCGGCTGCCTGCGCCAGCGTGTACAGCCCGCGGTAGGTCCAGTAGGCCGAGTCGGTGCCATAGTGGTCGTCGCCACGCGCGTAGGCTGGCGGAATGTGCTCCAGCCCGCTAACGAACGGCAGGTAGGGCGCGCACAGCGGCGTGCCGACGCATTGCCAGATCAGCGCGCGCAACCCGTCCGGCATCGCGGCATCCAGGACGATCACATGACTTTCCGCCGTCTTGCTCCAGCCAATGGGCCGCTGGCCAATCCCTTCCAGCGCGGTGCCCTCGTAGCCGGCGCGCAGTACCTGCATCAGATCGCCGGGCCCTACCGGGCGGTCCGGCGCCAGGAACAGCGGATACTGCAGCTGGCGTACCGGCTGTTCGAGCGATGGCGTCAGCAGCAGCTGGGCCAGCCAGATGCGGTCCACGTCATAGGGCACACCCAGTTCGCCGAACGCGGCGGCGAAATCGAAACAGTGCGGGTCGGCATTGGCAAGCAGCCAATGGTCGCGCACGAACCCCAGCAAGCCCGCGGAATGGCGCACGTTGGCGGTGTCGTCCAGGTCGACGCCATGCACCCGCAGCGCATTGGCCACCGCAATGCAGGCGCCGGCCGGCACCCGCACGGCGATCCAGTGATGGCCGCTGCCGATCTCGACATACCAGGTGGTCGATGGATCGGCCAGGAACAAGCCATTGGACTCGCTGGCGCCCACCGTCTCCATATACCCGGACAACAAATCGAGCGCATGGGAGGCGCAACGCGCCTGGGGCAGCAGCAAGGTCGGCAGGATGCTCTCCGCGAGGCCGACGCCCTCTCCGGTGGCAGCGTCCCCGACGAAGGGGTCGGCAGCCTGGGCAGCCGGGTTGGTGGTCATCGAATTGGTGGCGGAGATCGCGAAGTCGCAACTGTTGACCCCGCGCTCCTCGAACAGGAAGCGGTTGCCGATGGCCGCGATTGCTTCGCCCGCCGCACTGGCGTCGGGCATGCCGGTGTACGCATAACTGGTCGCCGGCACCGGCACCCGCATGCCGTTGCCCAACGTCCACATCCCATTGGCCACCGAGTTCGGGAACGCCAGCCATTCAGGCTGCGCGCGCCTGATCATGGCCTTGTTCCAACTGGCGCGTTGGCAATCCTCGTTACGCGCCACGAGCTGGCTGCCGTCGATACTGGCGTCGCGCCCTACCGCGATACTGGTGCACATGCTGCCCTCCTGGTTACGTCACACATGCGTCAAGACAGCGCCGCGATGGGATCAGGACGGCATCATGGTGCGGCCGGCGCCTGCGCCTTGAGCCAGTTGTCGACCACGTCGCGCGGCACGCCGCGGGTGCGGCAGTGCATCGCATCGGTGCCCAGCCATGGGAACGCCGGCTTGCCTGCAATACCGATAACCTGATAGCCGGGCAGCGCCTCCCTGTAGGTCATCAACGCCTGCTGGTCGAACCGCTCATGACCAGGACCAGCCAGCGGCACGTACACACACTGGTTGAGGATCAGGCTATTGGTATAGGCGGCCGTCGTGGCGCCGTTGTCGGGGCCCGGGATGTACATGTCCTGCACCATGGTGCGATAGACGCGGAAACCGTCATCGGCGAACGATTGCGCGATCCGGTCGAACGCCTGGTTGGTGGCCGCGTCCTGCGACTGTGCGATCAACACTTTGTCGTCAGCCAGGAACTTGCCCCAGCAATCGACGTGGCCGATGTAGGTGCCAGTGGGATCGGACAGCACGTGGTACGACGTGATGCCCATGAAGCGATTGAGCTGCTGCAGGATGTAGTCCAGCCGCCGTTCGAGCACTGCCGGCGAGGGGTTCGTGTTGTCTTCCTCGTCCCTGGTGGGCAGCTCGTTCTGGGTTGCCACCAGATACGACGACGCGATCTTGTTCTGGCCGGTGACCATGTAGTTGCCACCCACATCGAGGAGGCCCGTGAAGTACCAGTCATGCACGGGCAGCGGCGCGAGCGAGCGCGGGTTCTGCTTCCGGTTGCCCCAGCTGGCCTTGTTCCACGCCCGGATGGGTGCGTTGAGGAAGTCAGAAAAGGCAATCGCGGCATAGTCGTCATTCGGCCGGAAAATGCCGAGGCCAAGATGCGGATCGACACCCTCGGCCCCGTCCACCAGGCCGACGCTGCCACCGCCCAGCGTCGTATAGGTGTGCTTGGCGATCGCATAGGCGCCGGTGACATTGTTGCGCATCCACCAGGGGCCGAAGTCGCGCGTCCAGAAGGTGTCGGTGTCCCATGGCACCAGGTGCAGATGGGTCGGGTAGTACGTCAGCTGCAGGCGCCCGGCCTCTGCGGCAAGGCTCGCGTCGATCACCGGCTTCATCGCGGCGTCATCGCACAGCACGAAAATATGCACGGGATTGCCAGTGTCGTTCTGCTGCATCCGGACGATGAGTTCATCCGGTATGCCGAACGCACGCTGCCCTGACGGCGTTAATTGCGCCTGCGTCGTCGGCGGCGCCTGCACCCCGGGATACGCGATCAGCACGCCCCCCATCGGGGCGTACTCGGGAATGGCACTGACCGGCTGCGGCGTGTCATCACGGTAGATTTGACTGGCCGGCGGCGGTGCAGTGCCGACCTGGGACTTGAACGCCATTGCCAGTTGCCGGGGCGTGGGGCGCTTGGGGCGGGTCAACTGCACCAGATGAGAGGACTGCGTCAGATTGAGCGACATCGTGTTCTCCAGAGGTTGGGTCAGGCAACAACTTGTCATACCGCACACCATCGAATCAGCGCTGCAAGATTGCATTAATAACACTTTTTAATTTGAAATAAAGACGTGCTGACGGCTCACAACCTCGATGTTTGAGCAAGCTCAACAAAGGTGAAAAAGATTGCCGACTCGACGCAACGGAGACCGCTTTCGAAGGGTGTTTGCGACTGTTGAGCCGATAAGGGTATCGGGTGTTAACCCGGGCCAAGATGCGCTGAACTCCACGCGCTACGCCGTCATGTCGTGGCGAAGTTGTTCTGCGGTTCGTGAAGTCGCGCACGGACTCGACACGCCCAGGCCGCGCATCCTGCAGTTTTTGAGGAGATACCCATGTCAGATAATCTTTCGAACAAAGGCAACCCGGACCGCAATCTCATCAGTCTCACCGAAGCCCATGAGGTTCGCTATTGGACTGAAGCCCTGGGCATCAGTAAAGAAGAGCTGGAGCGCGTGGTTGGCCAGGTGGGCCACAGTGCAGCCAAAGTGCGCGAGCACTTGAACAAGTGATGCAGGGTTTTTCGGAGCAGGACAACACGCCGGTCTGGTTCATTACCGGCTGTTCAACTGGCCTGGGCCGGGCTCTGGCTGAACTGATCGTTCAGCGCGGTTGGCGCGTGGCCGTCACCGCGCGCGACAAGGACGCCATCGCAGACATCGAACGCAGCGCACCGGATCGTGTCCTCGCACTGTCGCTGGATGTCACGCGCCCTGACGACATTGATGCAGCCGTTGCTGCGACGCGCGAACAATTCGGACGCATTGACGTGCTGGTCAATAACGCCGGGTACGGCTACCAGAGCACCGCCGAAGAAGGTGAAGAAGCGGAAATCCGTGCGCAGTTCGACACGAACGTGTTCGGCCTGTTCGCCATGACGCGCGCAGTACTTCCCCTGATGCGCGAGCAGCGCAAGGGCAACATCCTCAACATCACCTCGGTCGCTGGCCTCATCGGTTATCCGGGGTCCGGCTACTACGCCGCATCCAAGCATGCGGTCGAGGGCTGGTCGGACGCGCTGCGCGCCGAAGTGCTTCCGCTGGG
>Ga0308157_10008335_pt1 | contig 11818 bp, 9 predicted proteins | sample PhyBR1_FD_201035 | JGI IMG/M metagenome (GOLD analysis project Ga0308157, IMG submission 201035) | Phyllosphere microbial communities from UC Gill Tract Community Farm, Albany, California, United States - DLSLB.R1 | ecosystem: Host-associated > Plants > Phyllosphere > Unclassified | place: USA...
TCATCGGTAGCGGGCGTCGAGATCGTGCAGCTCTACGGCCACGATGTCGCAGCGTCCGTCACCCGCCCCGTCGCGCAGCTGCTCGGCTACGCGCGCGTGCCGCTCGAGCCGGGGGAGTCCCGCGTCATCAGCTTCGACGTGCCCGTGACGCGCTTCGCGTTCAGCAACCGCCGCATGCAGCGCGTCGTCGAGGCGGGTGAGGCCCAGGTCTGGGTCGGATCCGACGCGGCGACCGCGACGACCGAGCGCATCACGATCGAGCTGCCGGATCGCGCGGTGACGGCTGCCGACCCGCGCATCGTCGAGGTGACCGTGGCGTAGCAAGCTGGAAGAAAATGGGAGGTTTGCGGTCACGTGACCGCAAACCTCCCATTCTTGTAGGCATGGAGCAGAGTTACGCCAACCCGGTCATCGACGCCGACTGGCCGGATCCGGACGCGATCCGTGTCGGCGACGACTACATCATGGTGGCGTCGAGCTTCGGCCGCACGCCGGGCCTGCCGATCCTGCGCTCATCGAACCTCGTCGACTGGCGGATCGTGGGGCACGCGGTCGCTGAACTCGAGCCTCGAGGACACTTCACCCTGCCGCGCCCCGGCGCGGGGGTCGGGGCGTGGGCGCCGTCGATCCGTTTCCACGACGGCACCTACTACGTCGTCGTGCCCGACCCCGACCACGGTGTCTTCGTCACGACGGCGACGGATCCGGCGGGACCGTGGGCGACACCGCGGCTGCTGTTCGCGGCGCGCGGCGTGATCGATCCGTGTCCGCTGTGGGACGACGACGGACGCGCGTGGCTCGTGCACGGTTGGGCCGAGAGCCGTTGCGAGATCGGAAACCGGCTCGATCTGCTCGAGGTCTCGCCCGATCTGAGCGAGGTGCTCTCGCCGCGTCGCACGCTCATCGACGGTGACGAGATCGACGGCTGCCATACCCTTGAGGGCCCGAAGATCTACCGGGACCGCGGCTGGTACTGGATCTTCGCCCCCGCGGGAGGGGTGGCAACCGGATGGCAGTACGCGTTCCGCGCGACGAGCCTCGACGGCCCGTGGGAACATCGAATCGTGATGTCTCAGGGCGATACCGCGATCAACGGGCCGCACCAGGGCGCCTGGGTGACGACGGCGGGCGGGGAAGACTGGTTCCTGCATTTCCAAGACCGCGGCCCGTACGGGCGGGTGACGCACCTGCAGCCGATGTCGTGGACCCACGACGGATGGCCCGTGATCGGTGAGCCCGACGCGACCGGAACCGAGGGCCACCCGGTTACCGTCTCTCGGACCCCCGATCATCTCCCGCGCACGATCGATCGGCCCGCCACCTCGGACGACTTCCGCCACGCGCAGCTGGGGCTGCAATGGACCTTCCCCGCGATCCCGCCGTCGGACGCCCTCGAACTTCGCGGCGACGGCCGAGTGCGCCTCGCATACCTCCCGAACGACCACGGCGACGTGCGCGCGCTCCCGCAGGCGCTCACGCAGCCCATCCCCGGGCAGGCATCGACGACGCGCGTCACGCTCGTCGCGGATCCGCACGCGGTCGGCCGGGCCGGGCTCCTCGTGCTCGGCGCGCAGTCGGCCTGGATCGGGCTGGAGCGCGCGTTCGACGGCGAGCAGATGCTCGTATGCCGGCGCACCGCGCCGCGCGCGACGGAGACGCAGCTCGCGGATCCGGTGCCCTTCGCGGGCGACCGCGTCGACCTGGCCGTCGCGGTCGACGCGAACGGGGGCGCGACGTTCCGCTGGCGCGGCGAGGGCGACTGGTCCGACTCGTCCGAGGTCTTCCCGATCACCGCCGGCCGTTGGGTCGGCGCGGAGCTCGCGCTCTTCGCCGCCGCACCGTTCGGCGCGCGGCAGAAGCCGGGCGCCGCCCGGTTCTCGGGTTTCGCCGTGGTCGAGACAGTCTCATGAACAAGCGCGTGCGCACCGGGCGGCAGGAGTATGTGCTGCGCGAGGTGGCGCTCCGCGGCAGCGTTCGCTCCGTCGACATCGCCGAGCGCCTCGGTGTCTCGGAGACGACCGTGCGGCGCGACGTCATCGAGCTCGACGCTCAAGGCCTCCTCGCCCGCGTGCACGGTGGCGCGGTCGCGGTGACCTCGGCGAAGCGCCCACGGGCCGAGAAGACGCTCGTCGGTGTGGTGCTGCCGGACACGGCCTATCACTTCCGGCGCTCCGTCGACGGCATGAATACCGCGGCAGCGGGGCTCGGCGCTCGCCTCGTCGTCGCGGTCTCCGACTTCAGGGCCGACCGCGAGCGCCAGCACATCGAACGCCTGCTCGCGCTCGGAGTGCACGGGCTCATCGTGTCGCCGACACACCGCGACACGAACGACGGGGCGCTCGTCGACGTGCTCGACGGGGCGCGCGTGCCCGTGGTGCTCTTCGAGCGGGCCTTCGATCAATCGGAGCAGCTCTCCCACTTCGACAGCGTGCGCACCGACGACGTGCGGGGCGGCATGATGGCCGTCGAGCACCTGGCGCAGGCGGGGCATCGAGGCATTGCCCTCGCGATCTACGACCGCACACCGACGGCGCCGCTGATCCGCGAGGGCTACGAACGGGCGGTCGCGCATCTCGGCGGCGCACCGGCGGTGTATCCGCTTCCGAAGGGCGACGACGACCCGGCCGCCCTTGACGAGGCGTTGGCGGGGGTTCTCGATGAGATCACCGCCCAGAAGTTCAAGGCGATCGTCGTGCACACTGACCGGCACGCATCGCGACTCATCGAACTCGCGAGCGATCGGGGCGTCCGTGTGCCCGACGACCTCGCGATCGTGGCCTATGACGACATCTTCGCCGAGCACGCCCTCGTGCCCCTCACCGCGATCACGGCGCCCCGCCGCGACCTGGGAGAGCTCACGATCCGCATGCTGCTCGAGCGTGTCGCCGAGCAGAGGACGACGCGAATTCCGCGTCACATGCAGCTCCTGCCGCAGCTCACCCCGCGCCGGTCGAGCGCCGTTTCCCACGCGTGACGCGAAGCCGGATCGCGGCCCGGCTCGCGTGGTGGCGACCCTCGCCGTCGTCGTTCCATGGCGGCGACCCAGCGGCACGATAAGCTTTCGCTCACAACCAAAGGGGGAGCGATGGCGAGCGGATCCAACGTCGAGGGCGTGAGACGCGCGAATCTCGGGGCGATCCTGCGGCTCGTGCACCACCTCGGTCCGCTGTCTCGCGCCAGGCTCACGGCCGACACCGGCCTCAACCGCTCGACGATCGGCGGTCTCGTCGCGACGCTCGCCGAGCACGGGCTCGTGCGCGAACAGGAACCGGATCCGACCCGCCGGGTCGGGCGTCCCTCGCCGACGGTCGTTCCCTCCGAGAACGTCGTCGCGATCGCCGCGAACCCCGAGGTCGACGCTCTCGAGATCGGCGTGGTGGGCTTCGGCGGCATCGTGCGCACCCGCGTGCGCATCGAAACCGAGTCGCTGATGACTCCCGAGGAGACCGCGGAGCGCATCGCGAGCACGATCGAGGGCTGGCACGATCTCGACGGCGTACGGATCCTCGGCATCGGCATCGCCGTGCCGGGCCTCGTGCGCGCCGCCGATCGCCTCGTGCGCAACGCGCCGCACCTCGGTTGGCGCGACGTCGACCTCGCCGCCCTCGTCGCGGCTCGCACGGGCCTGCCTGCTGAGGTCGGCAACGACGCCTCGCTCGCCGCGATCGCGGAATGGACCTTCGGCGCGGCGCGCGGGCACAGCAATGTGATCTACCTCAACGGCGGTGCGAGCGGTATCGGCGGCGGCGCGATCCTGCGGGGCGAGAGCCTCGGCGGCGCGAGCGGCTACGCCGGCGAGTGGGGCCAGAACCGCCCCAGCATCGATGACGACGCCGATCGGTGCGCGCCCGGCGGCACGCTCGAGGACGAGGTGAATCGCGGCCGGCTCTTCGAGGCGTACGGCGTGCGCGACGACGCGGCGCTCACGGCCGGAGTCTCGCGTCTGCTGTCGGCGGAGGCGTCGCGGCAGCGGCGGATACTCGCGTCGACGCTCGCGAACGCCGCAAACACGCTGAACCCGTCGCGGGTCGTGCTGGGCGGCTTCCTCGCGGCGCTGCGCGAGGCGGATCCGCGGGCCTTCGACGATTCGGTGCGCGCGCAGATGCTCGCCGCACCCGCCGAGGATCTGACGCTCGCCCCTGCGGCCCTCGGCGCCGACCGCCTGCTCATCGGCGCGGCAGAGCTCGTCTTCGAGCGCCTGCTCGCGGACCCCTTGGCATAGGAACAGGACGGGGAGCGCATCGCGCTCCCCGTTCTGTTCGTCAGCGGGAGATGTCCGCCAGCACGACCTCGCAGCCGTAGCGCTGAGAGGCCTCCATCCAGCCGCGGAACCAGAGCAGCGGGGTGCGGCTCGGGTCGCCCGGGGCGACGATCGGGCGCAGGTTGTCGACATCCGAGTTCTCGGTGATCGCCGACCACTCCCAGCTCGCGCCGTCGTCGCTCGTCACACCGCGGTAGATCTCGTGATGCACGGTCGCCCCGCCGGTGCGCGGGTCGATGGGGGTCGACACGTAGACGACGTCGGCATCGTAGGGGTCGAGTGCCACGAGGCCCGTGTAGTCCTGCTCGTGGACGAGCAGGCCCGCGCCGGCCTTCGCGAGCGGGTGCGTGTTCCAACCCGACTCGGGTGTGAAGCGCGCGTAGACGAAGCGGTGGTCGAGCACGGGGCGCTCGCGTTCGAATCGCTCCGCGTCGCTCGCGGGGAAGTCGTGGCGGGCCGTCAGCGCCGCGACGATCGTGCCGTCGGCGTGGCGGCGGATGTCGCTCGTCCACGCGTGCGTGAGCTCGACGCCCGCGAGCTTCTCGTCGGCCGCAAGGATACGGATCAGTTCGACCTGCGACGGGGCCGGTGCGTTCGCGACGAGCGCGTTCTCGTCGACGACGGATCCGTCGGCGCGGTGCAGGCGCACTCCGCCGTTCTCTTCCGCGAGATAGCCGTGGTAGATCGAGTTGTTGTAGTCGCGTGGATGGTGGTCGGTCGTGACGAGATCGATGCGCCCGTCGGTCGAGCTGTAGCGGGTGTAGCCGTTGACATAACCGACCTTCGGGCGAGTGAAGAGCTTGCCCGCGTACCGCCAGGTCTCGCCCTCGTCGTCGGAGACGAGCGCGCACTGGTCGTCGTTCACGGCGCGGGAGAAGCAGTAGAGGCGGCCGCCGAGCTCGTGGATGTTGGCATAGGTCACTCCACGGCCGCCGGTGTGCTCGCTCCAGTCGAAGACCTTCTCCTCGCCCCAGACGGTCGGGTCGCCCGGCTCGCTGATGCGCCAGTAAAGGAGGTCGTCGGTCTTGTGGCGCGCGTACATGGCCAGCCAGCGTCCGTCGCGGCGGCGCCAGAGCGCGGGCACGTCGTGGTCGTCGGCCTCGAAGTTCTTGTGCAGCGTCACGACCTGCGATCCGTAGGTATCGAGGTCGACGACGGTCAGTTCGAGGTCGCCGTGGCGTTCGGCGCCACCGGGGCCGTTCTGCACCGCGATGGAGCCGACGACGAGTGTGCGGCTGTCCGCATCGACCAGCGCTCTCTCGTCCTGGAACCAGCACCACGCGCCGTTGTCGTTGATGATGTGAACGTTCATGTTCACATCGTAGGGGACCACCAAGCCGGACATGACGGTGCTCTAAAGCCCAGACACCACGGCGTTGTCGAGTTCGTCGGTGTCGACCCCGACTCGTCCGGCCTTCGCCGTGAGCAGCACCCAGGCGACACCGTGCTCGGCATGCACCTGGAACTCCGTACCGGCCCAGCCCCCGTGGCCGAAGCCGTCCGCGGCGAGGAGCCCGGGGCCGCGACTTCGCAGGTTGAACGTGAAGCCCCAGTCCTGTCCCCGCTCTTCGGGATAGGGCTCGAGGCGCGTCATGCCCCGCGTGACGGGGCGTCGCATGAACTCCAGGCCCGCGGGTGTCAGCACCCCCGGAGTCCCGTCGCGCAGGGTGCGCAGCAGGTCGGATCCGAGACGCAGCAGGTCCTCCGCGCGGGCGAACAGCCCCGCGCCGGGATCGCGATTGGCGACGAGCTGGTCGAAGTTCAGGCCCGAGTCCTCAATGCCCTCGACAGGAACGTATTCGTCGGGCTCGAGAGTGAATCCCGTGGCCCCGATCGAGGCGCCCCACTCGGCGATGCCGGCGTCCCAGCTCTGGCCCGTCGCGTGCTCATAGAGTGCCGCGATGCCCGTATAGGCGAGCGTCGAGTAGCGCGAGGCGGAACCGGCACGGAAGTCGCGGCCGCGGGTGACGAGCTCCTCGGCGAGCGGCACCGCGGTGTCGAGCGCCGGCTCCGAGATGCCCGACGAGTGACTGCCGAGATGCCAGAGCCGCACGATGTCGTCACGGTTCTTGCCGAACTCGGGCACGGCGTCGGAGAGGGGAGTGTTTGCCGTCAGCAACCCCCGCTCGATCGCACGGGTCGCGGTGATTCCCGTCAGGATCTTCGTGATCGAGAACAGGGGATAGGTCGCGTCGGCCGCCACCGGCCCGAAGGTCTCGAGCGCGATCGTGCCGGACGCGTCCGCGATGCCGAGAACCGCGTGTGGCAGGCGGCCGTCATCGACATGACGCTGAGCCCAGTCGAAGGCGGCGGAATAGTTGCTCATGCTCTCTCCCATGCAGCTCCGGGGGTCTAGCGGAATCGGATACCGAGCCCCAGCGCGGGGCCGCCCGTCGCCACGCCGTCGGCGATCGACAGACCCGTCGGCTCGACGAGCGCGCCGAGCTGGCCGAAGCCCGCGTCCTCGACGTCCTCGACCCAGGTCGCGACCGGCAGCGTGTAGGCGAGCTGCGACGACAGCTCCGGCAGCAGGTGCGGTGCGAGGCCGACCCCGCGATCGGCCGCGAGGGCGGCGATCTCGAGGAACGGCGTGATACCGCCCACGCGCACGATGTTCGGCTGGATCACATCGACCGCGCCCGCGTCGATCGCGTCGCGGAACTGGAAGAGCGTGTGGCGGTTCTCGCCCAGCGCGATCGGCACGTCGATGCGCCTGCGCAGCTCGGCGTGACCGGCGATATCGTCCGCGCGCAGGGGCTCCTCGATCCAGGCCGGCTCGAACCGCACGAGCTGTTCCATCGCCGACGTGGCCTTGTCGAGGTCCCATCGCTGGTTCGCATCGATCATCATCGTGCGGTTCGGGCCGAGCACCTCCCGCACCGCGGCGACGCGCTCGACGTCGCGAGCGATGTCGGGGCTGCCGACCTTGAACTTCACCGCCTGGAAGCCGTCGGCGACCCAGCGCTGGACCTGCGCGACGAGCTCGTCCAGCGTGTAGTGCAGGTTGACCCCGCTGCCGTACGCGGGCAACGACTCGTGCACGCGGCCGATGAGATCGGTGACCGATCGGCCGGCGCGGCGGGCCCGGAGGTCCCACAACGCCATGTCGAGGCCCGCGAGCGCGATCGTCGTGATGCCGCCGCCACCCGCCTCGTGCAGGTGCGCCCAGGCGCTCTGCCAGATCTGCGGATCCGCGGGCTTCCCGAGCGCGAAATCGGTGATGTCGTGCGCGAGCAGCTGATGCACGGCGTGCGCGCCGATCGTGGGCGTCCACGAGAAGCCGAAGCCCGCCTGCCCCTCGGAGTCGGTGACGATGACCTCGATCACGTGGATCTCGGTGACGTCCGCGCCCCACGGGCGCGAGAGCGGGATTCGGACGAGCCGGGTGTCGACGGCGGCGATCGTCGCGCTCACGCGGTGACCTCCTCACGCACGAGCTCGTCGCGCCAGAGGCGCTTCGCGCGCCAGCCGAGCAGGTTCGCGGCGTTGTCGCTCGAGAACATCGACTGCGTTCCCGAGAGCTGATCGGCCGCGTTCAGCGCGGCCGGCAGGTACTGGCGGATCCCGTCGGCGGTGTCGCCGTCGTACAGCGCGTCGGGCGCGCCGACGAAGAACGTCGAGCCGTTGGGGACCTCGTCGGCCTTCCGGATCCACGTGTCGACGAACTCGCCCGCATCGCGGGCATCGACGTAGTTGAACAGCGCGACCGCCGATAGGGCCGGGTTCGCGATGCGCTCGGCAACGGTGTGGCCCTGCTGCGTCGGAGCGCCCGCCCATTCCTCGGGCGCGATCACGTAGCAGGGGCGGAAGGCTCCGAAGCGCATGCGGTGGCCGTGCTGGCGCACCGCCATCTGCACGATCTGCTCCATGGCGACCTTCGAGGTGCCGTAGCCGTTCCACGGCGCGGTGGGGTGCTTCTCGTCGAGGGGCAGATACTGCGGCTCCCAGCCACTCGGCGAGCCGTATCCCATGACCGTCGGGCTCGACGCGAGCAGCATCTTCTGCGCTCCGGCCTCGAGCGACGCCTGCAGCACCGACCAGACGAGCTGCGTGTTGATGCGGTAGATGTCGGGGTCGGGCAGCGCTCCCGGAACCGCGATCGCGGCGAGGTGCACGACCGCCTCGGGCGCGATGCTCGCGAACGCCGCGGTCGCCGCCTCGACGTCCAGCAGATCGACCGAGATCTGCGTCGCAGGCAGCCCCTCGAGCGTCGCCTGGTCGATCGAGACGACCTCGTGGCCGGCCTCCGCGAGCGCGGTGACGACGCTGCGGCCCAGCCGGCCGGCGCCTCCGGTGACGACGACGCGACTCATGCCGCGTCTCCGTTCAGGGCGCGCGCCGCGGGGCCCAGGTCGAGATCCGCGATCCTGACGGCCTGTCCGGTCTCGAGCGAGCGGTTGCCGGCGACTCCCACGACGACGCTGCGCACGCCGTCGGTCCAGTCGGCCGTGAAGCCGAGCGGATCCTCGTCGGCGCCGTAGAAGACGTCGTTCAGCAGGCGTCGGTCGCCGCCGCCGTGACCGCCCTCGCCGTTGACGATCTCGATCTCGTGGGCGGGCTGGAAGTGCTTCTGCACGACGAGCTTCTCGAACTCGGGGCGGGATTCGTTCTCGCGCACCTGGTCGGGGTTGGCGCTCGGGTCGACGACCGTGCCGCCCGATTTGTCGCTGTGCACCATGCCGCGCTCGACGACGGTGAGCTCGGCGCGGCCGTTCGTGCCGTTGACGGCGACGGTGTATCCCTCCCATGGCGAGTGCGCGTTGAGCGAGTAGCTCATGGTCGCGCCTCGGCCGTAGTCGACCACGAGCGAGAGGTTGTCCTCGATGGAGATGTTCTCGCCGAACACGTCGCGGTCGCGCAGGTAGCCGTCGTGCTTCTCGTTGTCGTAGTAGAGGCCCTTGAGGTTCTCGTCCTGACGCATGTCGAGGCTGAACGCGTCGTTGCGCGGGTCGTCGACGGATCCGCGCGCCGGGCGCTCGCCGAGGCCGCGCTTCGCGGCGTTCTCGGCGCCGTAGAAGCGCAGGGCGCCGGAGGCGTAGACGCGGGTGGGAACGTCGTCGATCCACCAGTTGACGAGATCGAAGTGGTGGCTCGACTTGTGGATGAGGAGACCGCCCGAGTGCTCTTTCTCGCGGTGCCAGCGTCGGAAGTAGTCGGCCCCGTGGGCGGTGTCGAGAACCCATTCGAAGTGCACGCTCGTGACCTCGCCGATCTCGCCCGACGTGATGACCTTCTTGAGGGCTTCGTTGCGCGGCGAGTAGCGGTAGTTGAACGTGATGGTGACCTTGCGACCGGTGCGCTCGGCGGCCTCGGCGATCGCCTTGATGCCCTCTTCGTTGATCGTGAGGGGTTTCTCGACGATGGCGTCGGCGCCGGCCTCGAGGGCGGCGACGACGTACTTTGCGTGCAGATAGTCGGGCGTCGTCACGATGACGGCGTCGATCTTCTCCTCCGCGACGACGGCGGCGAGGTTCTCAGGGGCGAAGCGACGGGGCTCACCGAGGCCCTCCGTGCGGCCCTGGTGCCAGTCCTGGCGTCCCGGGTTGACGTCGGCCCAGGCGACGAGCGCGCCCGCGTCGGAGTGGCTGCCCGCGAGGGCACGGATGTACATTCCGGCGCGCGAGCCGGTGCCGATGAGGGCGAAGCGACGAGTCATGGGAATCTTCTCCAGAGGGTCAGTGGCGGGCGAGAGGAAGGGGACGCACGCGTCCCCGGACGGTGGTGGACGGCCACTCCGGGTCGAGGCTCAGCACCTCGATGCCGTCGGCGGTCGCAAGAACGGTGTCTTCGAGCTTTGCGCCGGGGACCCAGGGGTTCCAGGCGACGGCCTGGTGGGCCGCGACGACGGCGTCGAAGCCGGGTGTGACCTTGGGGTCGCGCCCGATGTAGCCGGTGGGGCCGCCCTGGTGGTGCCGGGTCCAGGCATCGTCACCGAAGCCATGACGCGCGTATGCGGCACGGAGCTCGTCGAAGACGGCGGCGAACGTCGCGCCGGGAACGGTCGCGTCGAGGATGTCGGCCTCGACCTCGCGCAGGCGCGCCTCGCTCTCGGCGAAGCGGTCGTGGTCTGCGAACGTGACCCAGCGGCTCATGCTGACGTGCAATCCGTCGCGGACCGTGGTGATGACGCTCATGGCCCGGTCTCCGAGCAGGGCGTCGGTCGGGATCGGGTGCTGCACGGATCCGCGGGAGGACCCGGCTGCGAGGAGCACGCCCGGTTCGGCGCCGATCGAGTAGGCGGCGGCGGCGAGCTCTCCGGCGAGCCGGCGTTCGCTCCACGACGGATCCGCCGTCCGCATCACGGCGGAGACCGCGCGGGCCGTATCGGCGCCGAGGGCGCGGTAGCGCTCTCTTTCCGCGGGGAGCAGATCGGCGCGGGCGTCGCGGAGGCCGGTGGCGAGGTCCGCCTCGGACACGGCCTCGACGGGCGGCTCGGCCAGGGCGCCGTGCCAGGGGATCTCGCGCCAGGTGACATCGCCCGTGATCTCTTCGTCGCGGAGCCGCTCGATCTCGTTGGCGAGCGCCGTGACGGTGACGGATCCGTCCGCGGCGACGGTTGCCGAGAAGACCGGGGCGCCGCCGAGCGGCACCGCGGTGCGGGCGCCGTCGAAGAGCCAGGCGAGTGAGACCGCCGAAGTGAGATGGACCGCGGGCGCGCCGCAGTCGGTCAGGACCCCACGGATCCGATCGATTTTGCGCGCGCGGTCGGGGGTCGCGTCCTTGCGATGAGCCATGAGTCCCTCGTGCGTTGTGAATGGAGGAGTGGTCGGATGTCTTCCAGGAAACGATAGCAGAAACCGGTTTCTGATGTAATCTTGCTTTCATGGATCGACTCAACGGTGAGCACACATACCGGAATCCAATCCTCGACGCGGACCTCCCGGATCCCGACGCGATCCGCGTGGGCGACCGCTACGTGATGATCGCGTCGAGTTTCAACCGTGCGCCGGGACTGCCGGTGTACGTATCGACCGACCTCGTGAACTGGGATCGAGTCGCCGACGCTCTGCCGGGCGGAAACGAGCCCGCGGAGTGGTTCGCCCTTCCGCGGCACGGGCAGGGGGTGTGGGCGCCGTCGATCCGTCACCATGACGACACGTACTACATCGTCTATCCGGATCCCGATCAGGGGATCTTCGTCGTCACGGCGCCCGAGCCGGAGGGGCCGTGGAGCAAACCGCACCTCCTGCTCGGCGGCCTCGGCCTGATCGATCCGTGCCCGCTCTGGGACGACGACGGCGCCGCGTATCTCGTGCACGGCTGGGCGAACTCGCGTGCCGGCAAGAAGAACATTCTGACGGTCGTACCGGTCGACGCCGGCCTGCGCGGAGCAGTCGGCCCGGCCCGCGACGTTATCGACGGCGCCGACATCGACGGCTGGGGCACGATCGAGGGTCCGAAGTTCTACCGTGCGGGCGGCTGGTACTGGATCTTCGCGCCAGCCGGCGGCGTCGCGACCGGCTGGCAGGCCGTGTTCCGCTCGCGGGACGTCTACGGTCCGTATGAGGAGCGCAACGTGCTCGAACAGGGTTCCACCCCCGTCAACGGGCCCCACCA
>Ga0308157_10008337_pt1 | contig 11814 bp, 7 predicted proteins | sample PhyBR1_FD_201035 | JGI IMG/M metagenome (GOLD analysis project Ga0308157, IMG submission 201035) | Phyllosphere microbial communities from UC Gill Tract Community Farm, Albany, California, United States - DLSLB.R1 | ecosystem: Host-associated > Plants > Phyllosphere > Unclassified | place: USA...
GACAGTCATCCACTCCTGCAGGCGTCCTCACAAGATACCTGCGCATACTTTCAAAGAACTTCGAATCAGGCCTCAGCGCCGTCTTCGTAGGCTGCGACGTTTCCGTCGTAGCGAGCCGCCCATTATAGCCGGCTTTTCCGTTTCGTCAACACCTCGTTTCGAGGATGTTGACTCAACTGCTTCTCCGTCACCCGAAGGCATCTCGTTGAAGCGAGCCGCCTACTTTAGCAGGCTTTTCGTTTCCGTCAACACCTCATTTCGAGGCGGTTGACGCTGCTTCTTGGCGGTGGTCACCGAAGTGGCCGGCGCGTTGAAGCGAGGGAGCGAATTCTAGACATCTTTGTGAAAAGCGCAATCACTTTGTGTGCCTTTGCAGCAAATTCCTTGCTGAAGCCAGATTCGGCAAGGTTTTGGACTGATTGAGAGCGAAATCGGATGACGGAGCGCTTCTCTATATGAGTGACCACGCCCTGGCGTGTCCAGCTGCTGGCGCTGCTTCGGCCTTGCTTGTGGGTGCTTTGGTGCTGCGATTTCGTTCTGCCCTCACCCCAACCCCTCTCCCGCAGGGCGGGAGAGAGGCTCTGACAGCTTTCGTCGGCCACAATGCGGGTTGATCCGGGGTTGTGCGACTGATGACTGACTCTTCTGCTCGTTCGTTCTTCAAAGACATTTCGCTGCCTGCAGTGATTGCCGGCTTCATCACCGTTCTGGTGGGTTTCGCCAGTTCGGCGGTGATCGTGTTCCAGGCAGCACAGACCGTAGGCGCCGACCAGGTTGAGATTGCCTCGTGGATGTGGGCGCTCGGCATCGGTATGGGCGTGACCTGCATTGGCTTGTCGCTGCGCTACCGGATGCCGGTGGTGACGGCATGGTCCACGCCAGGCGCGGCGATGCTGGTGGTGGGCGCAAGCACGCTGCCCTTGTCCGATGCCATTGGTGCGTTTGTGCTGGCAGCGTTGCTGGCGACGGTGGCCGGCTTCTCCGGTGTGTTCGAAAAGGCGATGCGGCGAATTCCGGTCTCGCTGGCGTCGGGCATGTTGGCCGGTGTCTTGTTGCGCTTTGGGCTGGATGTATTCGTGTCGGTGGGAACGCAACCGCTGTTGGTGCTGGCGATGCTCGCGACCTACCTGCTGGGGCGACGGCTGCTGCCACGCTATGCGGTGATCGCAACCTTGCTGGTCGGTGTTGCGATTGCCGCCAGCAAGGGATTGATGCATGTGGATCAGGTGCAGCTGCAACTGGCGCGCCCCGTGTTCACCATGCCGACGCTGTCATGGGCGGCGGTGTTCGGCATCGCCCTGCCCTTGTTCATCGTGACCATGGCCTCACAGAACGTGCCCGGAGTGGCGGTGCTGAAGGCCTCCGGCTATGACGCGCCGGTGTCGCCGGTGGTGGGCTGGATTGGTGCGGTCAACATGGTGCTGGCGCCGTTCGGCGGCTATGCCTTGAACCTGGCGGCGATCACCGCGGCGATCTGCATGGGCCGTGACGTGCACGAGGACCCGGCGCGGCGCTATACGGCGGCGGTCAGCGCCGGTGCGTTCTATATCGTCATCGGCCTGTTCGGGGCGACGGTGGCGGCGGTGTTCGCGGCGTTCCCGAAGGAACTGGTGGCGGCGCTGGCCGGCATCGCCTTGCTGGGAACGATCGGCAACAGCCTGGCCGTTGCGATGCGCGAGGAAGTGGAACGCGAACCGGCGCTGGTGACCTTCCTGGTGACGGCATCGGGCCTGTCGATGGCCGGGATCGGGTCGGCGTTCTGGGGATTGGTGGCGGGTGTGCTATGCCTGCTGTTGCTCCGCACGCCCGCACGCGGACGTTAGCTGATCAGCGCCACCAGCACGATGTTGGCAACCAGGAACAACCCCAGCCCACCCAACGCGGCAGCGATGTTGGTGCCGCCGCGCAGAGCCAGTTCCGCGCGCAGTGCATGCGACCCGCCGGCATGGCTGGACCTGATCTGCAGGATCAGCCGTTCGGTATGGCGCAGATAGAGCTGGTTGCCCCACGCACCAGCGGCGACCGGGAAGGCGAAATTGAGCAGTAGCGAGATGCCATCGGGAATCCCCAACAGGCCTTCCAGCAGCGAGACGAGCAGGACGCCCAGCAACCACAGCCCCGCCACGCCATACATCTTGCGGTGAAGCATCCAGAACGCGCCGCACAGGAAGGCAGGCCAGTTCCAGGTGCCGGTGGCGTCGCCCCCCTCATCCAGATGCCATTTGCGGCGGTAGACCTCGAAGTTCGGGCCGACGAAGTCGGCGTACGCCTGCAGCTTGTCCGGTAGCACACCCGCTTCCGGTACCCCGACCACGTCGGAGCCGGGCGCGGCATACGGATTGGAGGCCGATACCTCCGCCGCCACGCCGAGCGATTCGCTGAGATCCTGCAACGGCTGCCACTGCTCCATTCCTTCGCGCCACAGCGGCGAGGACGGCCGCAGTTGGCCATCGGCCAGCAGCTGCCGGATCTGCACGGCGGCGACCGGCCCCTGACGGGCGTTCTGGGCATCGGCGTAGTACCACACGGTCTGGTTCATCACATCGTCCTTGAAGCCGTAGTGTCGAATGCGTCCCGACCTCATGTGGAACGCTGCGCCGACTCTACCTGCCGGCGCCGCAGACACGCCATCGGACCGGTCCCAAAGCAGTCTTCATTTCCAGCCCCCGGATGCGACGCCGGCATGCATCCGTTGCGGTGCGCGAACCAGCCGCGGCAGGCTTAGAGCGGCTTTACCTCGAAGACCTGCTTGAGGGTGTGGCGGCCGCCGGGGGCCAGTTCGATCACGTCCGGGCCGACGTTGCCGGCCTCCACGCAGACGTAGTTGCGCCATGCCTCGCCGATGTCGTCCATCTTCGCGGCCTGGGCTTGGCCGGCGTTCCAGACCACGGCGCTGCGGCTGCCACTGGTGGTGATGTCGATGGCGCGCTTGAAGCCGGGATCGCGCAGGACGTAGTGGCCGGCGGCCTGGGTGTAGATGCGGTCGCTGCGGCCCGGGTCGCGCGGATCGCGCAGGTTCCAGTCGCCCTGCTGGACGTGGGCGTTGCCGTTGTCGAGCTTGTCCAGGTAGGTCAGGCCGTCCAGGCCGGTGACGTCGACCTTCAGTGCATCGCTGACGTTGAAGTAGTTGTGCAGCGCCTGGGTGATGCTGGTGGGCTGGGTGCCGGTGTTCTCGGTGGTCAGCTCCTGCTCCAGCGTGCGGCCGATGCGCAGCACCATCTGCAGTTTGAGGTTGAGGTTGTCCAGCGGCGGCGGCGCCAGCGTCAGCACGACGCTGCCATCGGCCTCGCGGCGGGCATCGCGCAATTCCCACGCGATGGTGCGGACGAAGCCGTGCGAAGGCACGTCGTTGCCCTGCCCCTGGCGCGAGAAGTACGGCCAGCACACCGGGCTGCCACCGCGGATGGGTGTGGGCGGCTGCTTGGCGCTGGGCGAGAGCCACATCACGTCCTGGCCGCCCTTGGGTACGAAGGACAGCAGCTGGCCACCAAACACGCTGATGGCGGCGGTGGAGAACGGCGTTTCCACCTTCCAGGCGGTGAAGCCATTGAAATCGCCTGTGCTCAGGCCCTGCACATCCTTCATTGCGAGATTGCTCCGTACGATCGGGGATTGGACGAGTTGGGGGTAGTTGGCCGGCAGTTGGAACGCCGTGGGCGCCGCCGGTTTGGCGTCGCGCAGCGCCTGCAGGATGCGGGTGCCGGCACGGCCGTCGGCGGACTTCCAGCCCAGCCGCTGCTGTTCGAGCTGGATGGCGCGACGGCTGGCGGTACCGATCATGCCGTCGGCCGCACCGATGGCATGGCCGCGTGCCAGCAACAGGGTCTGCAACTGGCGGCGCTCGTCACGGCCCAGGCCCGGGTCGTCGGTGGGCCAGGCGGCGCGCAGGCCGCTACCACCACGCAAGCGGTCGGCCAGGGTGGCGATGGCGAGCGCATAGCTTTCGGCGGCGTTGTAGGAATAGATGGCGTCGTAGTTGCGGAACACCAGCAAGGCCGGGCCCTTGGCGCCGGCTGGCAGCAGCAACGCGGCGTTGGCGTCATCGGTGATGGCCGGGACCTGCAGTGGACTGCCATCGACCAGGGTGATGCCGCGTGTGCGCCAGTCCGCCAGCGGCTTGCGCTTGGTGCGTCCGGCCAGGCTGGCATCGAAGCCGGCCGGAACGCGTACTTCCACGCCCCAGGGCTGGCCGGTGCGCCAGCCGGACTGCTTGAGGTAGTTGGCGGTGGAAGCCAGTGCGTCGGGGATGCTGGCGACCAGGTCGCGACGGCCATCGCCATCCCCGTCGACCGCGATGCGGGCGTAGGTGGAGGGCATGAACTGGGTATGGCCGAAGGCGCCGGCCCACGACCCGGTGAGTCCGGCCGGATTGAGGTCGCCCTTGTCGAGCAGCTTGAGCAGGGCCAGCAGTTCGCCCTTGAAGAAGGGTTGGCGGCGACCGTTGCAGGACAGCGTGGCCAGCGACTGCAGCAGCGGACGCTTGCCGAATACGCGGCCGTAGTCGCTCTCCACGCCCCAGACCGCGACGACGGTGGCCGGATCGACGCCGTATTGGGTGGCGATCCGCTCGAGCAGCGCGCGGTGCTCGGTGAGGCGGGCGCGACCGTCGTTGATGCGCTGGGTGTCGACCAGTGAGGCCAGGTAGTCCCAGATCGGCGTGGTGAACTCGGGCTGGGCGTCGAGCAGCGGCAGCACGCTGAGATCGGGGCTGACGTCGGCGAACCACTGGTCGAAGCGTTCGGCGCGGATGCCCTGGGCGGCGGCGCTGGTCCGTAACGCGGTGCCGCAGCTGCCGAAGTCGCTGGTGGCCGCCGCCGCGGACGTGGCCAGGGTGAGGACGGCCAGTGCCGAGGCTGCGCGCATCATCAGGGGTGCTTTCATCGGCCGGGCTCCTTGCGTGGGGCTTGATGATACGCGGAGCGATGGAAGGGGCTGGCGGTTCGGGAGTTGGGGTGACTGGAGCCGCGCGGCTTCTGTTGCGCCGTCGTCGTGTGCTGCGTTGGGTGGTCAGCGCTGGAGGCGACCCCTCCCCGGCCCTCCCCTTGGCGTTGCCAAAGGGAGGGGTTGAGAAGCGGGGTTTGGGGTTACACGGCGTCGAGGTAGTACCAGCGGCCGTCGATGCGTTGGAAACGGCTGTGCTCGGTCATCTTCACCGCACTGCCGCCGCCGACGCGGTAACGGGCGATGAATTCGACCTCGGCCGTCGCCTTGCCAGTGACGAGGTGCCGCTTCACGCTCAGGCCCAGCCATTGGGTGCGCTGGCCGGGGGCGTCTTCCAGCGACAGGGTTTGCGGGCGGGTGTCCGGGTGCCAGCTGGCCAGCAGGTAGTCCACGTCCTTGAGCACGTAGGCGCTGTAGCGCGAACGCATCAGTGCCTCGGCATCGGGAGCGGCTTCGCCGGCGTGGTAGCGGCCGCAGCAGCGGGCGTAAGTGAGCGCCTGCCCGCAGGGGCACGGTGAGGTCGGAGTGATCTGCATGGCGCATTTTCCCACCGATGCCACCTGCCACTCCAGCGGGCCCGGCAAGGGCGCGTATGCTGTCGCGCCCTGCGCCGGAATCCCCATGCTGGAACTGCTGCCGCCCGAGCTGCCCTGGTTGCTGGTGATCGCCTTCATCGCCGGGCTGGTGGATGCGGCGGTCGGCGGCGGCGGGCTGATCCAGCTGCCGGGGCTGTTCACCACCCTGCCCCAGCACACCCCGGCGGCCCTGCTGGGCACCAACAAGTTCAGCTCGATGTTCGGCACCGGCGCGTCGGCCTGGCGCTATGCGCGCTCGGTGCGCTTCCCGTGGCGGCCGGTGCTGCTGGCCGCGGCGGCGGCATTCGCCTGCTCGTTCCTGGGCGCGACCGCGGTGACGCTGCTGTCCAAGGATGCGGTGCGTCCGCTGGTGCTGACCCTGCTGATCGTGATGCTGGGTTACACGCTGGCCAAGAAGGATTTCGGCGCGATGCACCGGCCCCGCGAAGTCGGGCGCCGGGAGCTGGTGATCGCGCTGGTCATGGGCGGGGTGATCGGCTTCTACGATGGCTTCTTCGGCCCGGGCACCGGCAGCTTCCTGATCTTCCTGTTCGTGCGCTTCTTCGGGCTGGATTTCCTGCGCGCCTCGGCCGCCTCCAAGGTGGTGAACCTGGCCACCAACGTGGCGGCGATCTCGTTCTTCCTGCCCAGCGGCAACGTGCTGCTGGTGTTCGCCGTGCCGATGGCCGTGGTCAACGTGCTGGGCGCGGTGACCGGTACCCGGCTGGCGCTGCGCGGCGGTACCCCCTTGATCCGTAAACTTTTCCTGGTGCTGGTGGTGGTGCTGATCACGCGCATGGCCTGGGACACCTTCAGCGGCCCGTGACGGCACCTGCACATGGCTGAATCCCGGCCGCTGAAATTCCGCCGGATCCATCACATAGTCGCGGCCGAGGATCCGCCGCCGGACGCAGGGAAGGGCTTGGGATGAAGAGCCGATATCGTATTGCCGCATTGCTGCTGCTCGCCGGCATGCTGCTGGCCTGCCTGCCGGTACTGTTTTCGGCGCAGCAGGCGCGCAAGCAGGCAATCCGGGAACGGTTTGCCCAGCTTGATGACACCGCCGCGCACCTGGAACGCCAGGTCCGCGATACCGCCAGCCTGCTGCGGCAACTGCGGCAGCAGATGCATGCCCGCAGCGACGACCCCTGCAGTGCCGAGGGCGTGGCGCTGATGCAGCGGTTCGTGATGAGCTCGCAGATCGTCAAGAGCGCGATGTTCCTGGACGGCACCCGGGTGCTCTGTTCCTCCAACAGCGCGGTGACCAACAACCTGCTGCTCGGGCCGCCGCCGGTGGTCCAGCCCGACGGCACGCTGATCCATTCGCAGGTGCGCATCCGCGGCGTAGCGCAACGGCAATACGTGCTGCTGGTCAAGGATGGCTACGGGCTGCTGGCCTACCCGGACGGCCTGATCGCGCCGTTCTCCCGCCCCAACGTGTCGATGGGATTGTTCAGCACTCACACCGGCGCGTGGCTGGCGCGCTACGGGCACCTGCAGGAAGCCTGGGCCGCGGCCAACGGCCCGGCCGCCGGCCAGGCGCATTACCTGGACATGGACAGCGGCTACATGGTGGTGCGGCGGGTGGTGCCGCCGGGGACCACCGGCACCGTCGTGGCCAGCCCGCTGGCGTCGATCGACACGCGCGTGTCGCAGTTCGCGCATTGGTTCCTGCCGGCCGGCGTGCTGGCCGGGCTGGTGGTGCTCGGCGCGGCCTGGCTGATCAGCCGGCGCCAGCTCTCGGCCCGTGCCGAACTGCTGCATGCGATCAACAAGGGGCACCTGTTCCTGCTGTACCAACCGGTGTTCGACCTGGTCGATGACACCTGCGTGGGAGCCGAGGCGCTGCTGCGCTGGCAGCACGAGGACGGCAAGGTGGTGACGCCGGACCTGTTCATTCCCTTCGCCGAGGACGCCGGGCTGATCCATCTGGTCAGCCGACGCGTGCTGGAACTGGTGGTCAAGGACCTGAGCGGCTTCCTGCGCCAGCATCCGGGCTTCCACATCAGCGTGAACCTGTCTCCGCAGGACCTGCAGTCGCCGCGCACCCCGCGCCTGCTGGCCGACATGCAGGCGGCGATCGGCCCGGGGTGCGGCCGCTTCGTGGTCGAGGCCACCGAGCGCGGCCTGCTGGAGAGGACCAGCGCCCTGGAAGTGCTGCTGGCGATCCGCGGACTGGGCATCGAGCTGGCGGTGGATGACTTCGGCACCGGCTACTCCAGCCTCTCCTACCTGACCACGTACCCGTTCGACATCCTCAAGATCGACAAGAGCTTCACCCATACCGCCTGCACCGAATCGGTGACCAGCAGCGTGGCCGACCACATCATCGACCTGGCCCGCAGCCTGGGCATGCGGACGTTGGTGGAAGGCATCGAGACCCGCGAGCAGGCCACGTTCTTCCGCCAACGCGGCGTGCGCTACGGCCAGGGCTACCTGTTCAGCAAGCCCCTGGGTGCGGCGGAGCTGTTCGCCTTCGTGCCCGCGCATTCGCGCCCGGACCAGCATGCCCGGTCGGCGCCGGTTGGCCCCCTGCCCCGGCGCCGGCCAACACCGGATTGATCGACCTCAATGCATCGCCCCACTGATGCGGCGATGCTGGCTTCCTCGCGGGATGGCCGCGGTCGTGGAGCAGTGCCATGCAGCAGGATTTCCAGGGACGCATCGCGCTGGTGACCGGCGCGGCATCGGGCATCGGCGAAGCCGTGGTCCGCCAGCTGGCCGCGCGCGGGGCGCAGGTACTGGCCGCCGACATCGACGGTGACGCGGCCACCGCGGTGGCGATGTCGCTGGGTGATCGGGTGATGCCGTTGCGCGTGGACGTCAGCGACCCGGATGCCGTGCGCCACATGGTGCAGGCCGGCGTGGAGCGTTTCGGCGCACTGCACCTGGCGGTGAACAACGCCGGCATCGGCGGGGCCAGCCTGCAGACCGCCGATTACCCGCTGGAGGAATGGCACCGCGTGCTGGGCGTGAACCTGCATGGGGTGTTCTACGCGATGAAATACGAAGTGCCGGCGATCCTGGCCGCCGGTGGCGGCGCCATCGTCAACATGGCCTCGATCCTGGGCAGCAACGGCTGGGCCGGCTCGGCCGCCTATGTCGCCGCCAAGCACGCCCTGGTCGGCATGACCAAGAGCGCGGCCCTGGAGTACTCGGCCCAGGGCCTGCGGGTCAACGCGGTCGGCCCCGGCTTCATCGACACGCCGTTGCTGCAGGGCATGGACGTGCAGGCCTACGCCGGGCTGGTGGCGCTGCACCCGGCCGGGCGGCTGGGCACGGCCGACGAGGTGGCCGAGCTGACCTGCTTCCTGCTCTCGGACAAGGCCTCCTTCATCACCGGCAGCTACCACCTGGTCGACGGCGGCTACTCCGCCCGCTGACCACCGCGCCGCCGGCGCACCTGACATTGTGTGTTTGGCAGGGCCTGGCCCTGCCTTTTTTTGTGCCGGATTTCGCCAAAGTGCCATTTGTTGACACATGAATGCGGCTTTGTAGCGCCTTCTTGTTGCCGTCGCCTAACGAATTGTTTACAAGTCGGTGACACCCGCCCCTACGGCGGGCCCACCAGAAGTAGTCCGGCATTCAGAGGAGCTTTCCGATGAAGTTGTCTTCGCTACGCACGCAACGCCTTGCCCACGCCGTACGGCTTTCCCTGTTGTTGCTCCCCGCCACGGCGGCCGCCCAGGACGCCACCGAGAACGCGCGCACCCTGGACACGATCCAGGTCACCGGTACCCGCATCAAGAAGGCCGAACTGGAAACCCAGGTGCCGGTGCAGGTGCTGTCCCGCGAGGCCATCGAACGCACCGGCTACACCTCGGTGGCCGACGTGGTCCAGCACCTCACCGCCAGCGGCGCCTCGCTGAGCACCAAGCTCAACTCCAGTGGCAACTTCGGCTTCCCGCCCGATGGCGGCGGCGTAGGTGCCGGCGCGGCCACGGTGGACCTGCGCCACCTCGGCCCCAAGCGCGTGCTGGTGCTGGTGGACGGCATCCGCTGGGTCAACGAATCGTCCGGCTCGGGGGTGGGCTCGTCGGTCGACCTGAACACCATTCCGCTGGCGCTGGTGGACCGCATCGAAGTGCTGGAGGACGGTGCCTCGTCGATCTACGGTTCCGACGCGATCGCCGGCGTGGTCAACATCATCACCAAGAAGGGCGCCGACGGTGGCCACGTCGAGGTGCAGTACGGCGACTACAACCTCAAGGGCGGCGGCACGACCGGGGTGGACTTCAGCTTCGGCAAGAGCGGCGAACGTGCGCAGTGGATCGTGGGCGGCTCATGGTTCAAGCAGAAGGAGATCGGCTCCAACGAGTACAAGTGGGCGCGCGAACCGGTGCCGGGCACCGGCCTGGCCAATGGCAGCTCGGCCACGCCGCAGGGACGGCTGGTGTTCGCCGACCCCAGCGGCAACGTGTTCAACATCACCTCCAACACCGGCGTCACCTCGCCGCAGTTCGATCCCAGCCAGACCGGCTGCGCGCGCACCGATGACTACCATTGCTTCGGCACCCCGGACCGCTTCAACTTCGCCCCGTACAACCTGTTGCTGACCCCGAATGAGCGCAAGTCGGTGTTCGGCCAGGTGCGCTTCGAATTCACCCCGGCCGTCAGCGGCTGGTTCCGTGGCCTGTACAGCGAGCGCGAGTCGGCCAACCAGGCCGCGCCGGAACCGTTCTTCCTGGGCACCGACGCCGGCGTCTACAACGACTGGGCCGAGAAGAACCTGGTGATCTCGGCCAACAACCCCTACAACCCGTTCGGCTTCGACCTGACCACGATGGGCAGCGACCCGAACCTGTTCCTGATCGGGCGACGCCCGGTGGAAGGCGGGCCGCGCCGCTACGAGCAGAAGGTGAAGACCTGGTACGCGGCGGCCGGGCTGGACGGCACCTTCGAGGTCAACCAGCGCACCTGGAACTGGGACATCAACGCGATGACCAGTGAAAGCAAGGCCACCCAGACCAACACCGGCAGCTACAACATCAAGCACATCAACCAGGCGCTGGGCGACCCGGCCGCCTGCGCGGCGATCGCCGGCTGCGTGCCGCTGAACATCTTCGGCGGGCCGGGGACCATCACCCCGGACATGCTGGCCTGGATCTCGCCGCTGGTGCGCGACCGCAGCAAGAACACGCTGAGCCTGGGTTCGGCCAACATCACCGGCGAGCTGTTCGACAACTGGGCCGGGCCGGTGTCCTTCGCCGCCGGTGCCGAGTGGCGCCGCTACAAGGGCGAATACCACCCTGACCCGATCACCGTGGCCGGCGAGTACAACGGCGTGCCGTCGGGCATCACCGTTGGCAGCTATACGGTGAAGGAAGCCTATGCGGAATTCGACGTGCCGCTGGCGCGTGGCGGTTTCTGGGGCAAGAGCCTGGACCTGAGCATCGCCGGCCGCTATTCGGACTACTCCACCTTCGGCGGCACCGGCACCGGCAAGATCGGCCTGCGTTGGCAGCCGGCCGACGAACTGCTGCTGCGCATGTCCTACGCGCAGGGCTTCCGCGCACCGTCGATCGGCGAGCTGTATGGCACGCTGAGCCGCTTCGACGCGACCCTGGTGGACCCGTGCAACAACGCCGCCTCCACCACGCCCAAGTGCGTGGCCGATGGCGTGCCGGCCGGCTACGAGCAGGCCAACCCGCAGATCTCGGTGGTCACTTCCGGCAACCGCGACCTGCAGCCGGAAGAAAGCCGCTCGTTCATGGCCGGTGCGGTGTGGAGCCCGGGCTGGGCCGAGAACAGCAGCTGGTCGAGCAAGCTGGACCTGGGTGTGACGTTCTACCGCCACACCATCGATGACGCGATCCAGGCACCGGATGCGCAGGCCATCCTCGACCGCTGCATCGATACCCGCGATGCCACCGCCTGTGCCAGCTACACGCGCAACGACCGCGGCCAGATCATCCGCTTCGAGGACATCCTGGCCAACCTGGGCACCATCAACACCAGTGGCTGGGACTTCACCGCGCATTGGCTGCTGCCGGAGACCGGCTGGGGCCAGCTCGGCTTCGACTGGAAGGCCACCTGGGTCACCCGTTACGAGCTGATCAACGAATCCGGCCAGGCCGAACCGAAGGCGCCGGGCGTGGAGATCAACGACAGCGCGATCCCGGAGTGGAGCTCGACGTTGACCACCAACTGGGACTTCCGCAACTGGAACGCAAGCTGGACGATGCGCTACATCGACCGCCTGCGCGAGCGCTGCGCCGGTGCCAATGGTTTCGACATCTGTACCGACAGCGCCAACGACCAGCACTGGCTGGGCGCCACCACGTACCACGACGCGCAG
>Ga0308157_10008338_pt1 | contig 11811 bp, 11 predicted proteins | sample PhyBR1_FD_201035 | JGI IMG/M metagenome (GOLD analysis project Ga0308157, IMG submission 201035) | Phyllosphere microbial communities from UC Gill Tract Community Farm, Albany, California, United States - DLSLB.R1 | ecosystem: Host-associated > Plants > Phyllosphere > Unclassified | place: USA...
GTGATCCCCGCCGCCAGCACGCCCACCATCCATTTGACCATCTGCGAGGTGGCCCGTTGGAAAGCGCTCTCGATCTTCGCCTCCAGCGCCGAACGCATCTCCACCATCATCGCGATGATGGATTCCAGCTTGACGTCGATGGCGTCGATCTTGGCGTCGAACTTGGTGTGGACGGCGTCGATTTTGGCATTGGTGGCGTCAAACCCGGCACCGAGTTTGGCGTCGACCGCCCCAAGCTTGGAATCGAAACTTTCCACCTTGGCATCGATATAGTCTTTGTCGGCATTGGAGTTCATAGGCCGATGATCCGCCCCGCAACCTGCCCTGTCAACGCGCGCACGCGCGCCGCTTGAGACGGATCAGGCGGCGACGTTTTGCGCCCAGGCCAGCGCGGAGAGATGGGCGCGGTTGACGTCCTCGGGCGCCAGCTTGAGCGACGCCGCCAGCGAGGCCACCAGGTCGGAACTGAGCTCGCACGCCTCGGCCAGCGCCAGGAACGGCCCGTACTTGCCGCTGCGCGTGAGCAGCGCGGCCACCACGTCGTCGGACAGCTGGATGTTGGCCAGCACCTCCTGCATGGCGATGCCCAGCAGCCGGTCCAGCAGCGAGAACATGCCCGCCACGAACACATTCTCCGCCTCGCCCTTGCCCAGCGCGGCCTGCGCCAGCAGCTCGGCCAGGCGGCCGCGCACCACCGCCGTCTCCAGCAGCACCGGCGAATAGCCCGAGGTGCTGGCCGTGGCCAGCAGCAGGGTCAGCCAGCGGTACAGCGGCGTGTAGCCCAGCAGGGTCAGCGCCTGCCGCAGCGACTGGATCTCGCGCCCGGCGCCGAAGCCGGCCGAGTTGATGAAGCGCAGCAGCTTGTACGACAGCGTGGCGTCGCGCTTGAGCACGGCCTCCAGCTGGGCGATGTCGGCGTTCTGGCGCACCATCTGCATCAGCTGCATGATGATGGTCTGGGCCGGGTTCAGACCCTTGGAATCGGTGCTGGGGCGCGGCGTCAGGTGCAGCTTGCCGACGAAGGCGTTCAGGCCCAGCGCGGCGCACGCGTCGAAGTCGGCCCAGTTGCTGACCGGGCGCGCCACCATGCCCACGCTCGACTGCTTGAGCGCCGCATACGCGCGCGCCTGGCTGCCGACGTCGGCGCCGGAAAAGCGCACCTCGACGTACGAGGCGATGGTCGGCAGGCGGCTGCCGATGCGGGCCAGGTCGGCCTCGCGCAGCAGCACGCCGACGCCGCCCGCGCGCAAGCCTTGCACGGCGGCCAGGGTGTCGGGATTGGCCAGTTCGGCCGTTTTGAGGGAGAGCACGGTGCGCTCCGGCGGCAGCCGGTGCAGCGCGTCGGCCGACAGCATGGCCGGCACCGCGTCGAGAAACAGGATTTTGTCGCGCAGCAGCCAGTTGTCGTCGTCGTCGACCACCTGGCCGGCCACGAAGTCCAGCAGCGCCTCCAGCGCGGCGGGCGACGATGGCGCCGCCCCCTGCTGCTGCCAGCAGAGCTCATACCCAACCACGCGCTGCTTGGGGTCCAGCAGCGGCTCACGGACGATGAAATTGGTCTGATGCATGATGCTCGTCTCGGAGGAAGCCCGCGGCGAACGGGCCGGTACAGATCAGAAGCCCAGACTATCCAGCAAGTCGTCCACCTGCTCCTGGTCAGCCACCACGTTCTCGCGGGTCGGATCGATCTGCGGTCCGTTCAGCAAGCCGTTGTCGATTTCCTTCTTCATCTGGTCAGGCGCGAAGTCGATCAGCATCTGCACCAGCTGCTTCTCCAGGTTTTGCGCGATCGAGGTGACCTTCTTGATCACCTGCCCCGTCAAGTCCTGGAAATCCTGCGCCATCATGATGTCCATCAGGTGCGCCTTGGTCTGCGAGGTGCCGGCCGTGGCGCCGTCCAGCGCGGCCACGGTCCGCTGCGCCAGCGCGCGCCATTGCTCGTCCGAGGCGCCGGCCGCCAGCAGGCCGTTCCACGAGGCGCTCAGCTGCCTGGCGTCGCCGGCGATCTGGTCCTGCAGGGGACTGGCCGCGTCGGTGGCGTTGAGCACCTTTTGCGCCGCGTCTTCGCTCAGGCGCGCCACGTAGTCGAGCCGGTCGCGGGCGTCCGGGATGTCGGACGCCGCTTTTTCGATCAATTTATCCAGCCCCAGTCCGCGCAGGCTTTCATGCAGGGCGCGCGTCATGTGACCGATGCGCGCCAAAAACTCTTCGTTCGGCTCCACCGCAGCCGCGGTGGCGCCGCCTTGTTGCTCAACCATCATCAAGCTCCGAGCTTCTCGAAGATCTTGTTGAGCTTTTCATCCAGCGTCGCGGCGGTGAACGGCTTGACCACGTAACCATTGGCGCCGGCCTGGGCCGCCGCGATGATGTTTTCCTTCTTGGCTTCGGCGGTCACCATCAACACCGGCAGCTTGGCCAGCGCGGGATCGGCACGGATGTTTTGCAACATCGTCAAGCCGTCCATGTTCGGCATGTTCCAGTCGGACACGACGAAGTCGAACGATTCGGCACGCAGCTTCGCCAGCGCCATCACGCCGTCTTCGGCCTCGTCGACATTGGCATAACCCAGTTCTTTTAACAGATTCCGGACGATGCGGCGCATCGTCGAAAAATCGTCAACGACTAAAAATTTCATCTTTGGATCAGCCATGAATTACTCCGTTGTTTCTCTACGCGGTTGTTAATAGTATCTGCAATTGCCAGCAAGTTGTAGGATAGCATTTTCGTTGCTTGAAGGCGAACAAAGTAGCAGTAAAACGTCACACTTGACGATTTAATGCTTTTTATACCCGCAAAGCGCGCATGCCGTGGGCCGCCAGGTAGCCCAGCACCATGCCCGGCAGCGCCTGCAGCGCCCCCACCTCGTGGGCGGCGCCGACCGCGATCGCCTCGCGCGGCATGCCGAACACCACGCAGCTGGCCTCGTCCTGGGCGAAATTATACGCCCCGGCCTGCTTCATCTCCAGCATGCCGGCCGCGCCGTCCTTGCCCATGCCGGTCAGGATCACGCCGACCGCGTTCTTGCCGGCGCACTGGGCGGCCGAACGGAACAGCACGTCCACCGACGGCCGGTGGCGGTTGACCGGCTCGGCCTGGTCGATCCTGGTCATGTAGTTGGCGCCGCTGCGGGTCAGGTACAGGTGCGAGTGGCCGGGCGCGATGTAGGCGTGGCCGGGCAGCACCCGCTCGTTGCCGGCCGCCTCCTGCACCGAGATCTTGCACAGCGAGTCGAGGCGCTTGGCGAACGAGCGCGTGAAGCCTTCCGGCATGTGCTGGGTGATCAGGATGCCGGGGCAGTCGGACGGCATCTGCATCAGGAATTCGCGGATCGCCTCGGTGCCGCCGGTGGAGGCGCCGATGATGATCAGCTTTTCCGACGAGGTCAGCGGATTGCGCAGCTGCGGCAGCGGCGCCTGCCCTTCGGCGCCCGGCTGCGGCAGCGTGCGGGCCCGCACCCGGGCCTTGGAGGCGGCGCGGATCTTGTCGGTGATCAGCTCGGTGTACTCGCGCATGCCGGCCTGGATCGAGATCTTCGGCTTGGTGACGAAGTCCACCGCGCCCAGCTCCAGCGCGCGCATGGTGATCTCCGAGCCGCGCTCGGTCAGCGAGGACACCATCACCACCGGCATCGGGCGCAGGCGCATCAGTTTTTCCAGGAAGTCGAGGCCGTCCATCTTGGGCATCTCGACGTCCAAGGTCAGCACGTCGGGGTTGGTCTGCTTGATCAGCTCGCGCGCGACCAGCGGATCGGGGGCCGTGCCCACCACTTCCATGTCGGGCTGGCTGTTGATGATCTCGCTCATCACGCTGCGGATCAGCGCGGAGTCGTCGACGATCAGGACTTTGATCTTCATAATAAAATGCTACTTTCCGGGCAAAAGGCCCACTATCATTATCGCTAACACTATCAAAACAGGTCGATCTCGCCGCCCACCGGCGCCACCTTGAGGCGGCTGGCGTATTCGATCTCGCGCTTGGCCAGGGTGTCGTTGTGGGTCTGCATCAGCTTCTTGACCAGCACCTTGCCGGTGCGCGGGAAGAAGTACACCTTGCGCGGGTGGACGTCGTTCAAGTCCTCGGCCACCACGCGGATCTTCTCGACCTTGAGGAAGTTCAGCACGAAGGCCGCGTTGCGCTCGCCGACGTTGATCGCGGTGAAGCCCTTGAGCACGGCGCCGCCGCCAAACACCTTGGCCTCCATGTTCTCGCGCTTGGCGCCGGCCTTGAGCAGGTCGTTGATCAGGATCTCCATCGCGTAGGTGCCGTAGCGGGCCGAGGCCGACACCGGGCTGTTGGTGTCGCTGCCGCCGTCGGGCAGCATGAAGTGGTTCATGCCGCCCAGGCCGGTCACGCGGTCGCGGATGCAGGCCGACACGCACGAGCCCAGCACGGTCACGATCAACATGTCCTTGTTGGTGAAGTAGTACTCGCCCGGCAGGATCTTGGCGGCTTCACAGTCGAACGTCCTGTCGTAATACACGTTCGTGGCAAATTGTTCGAGGTCCATGGTTTACTCTCATGTACGTTGCGTTGCCTTGAGGGCAGCGCCACGGTGTTGATCGTCCAGCTCGTACACCGTCTTGCCGCGTAGTTTGAGCGACTCCGACACGTAGAGGAAATTCTCCGAGTGGCCCGCGAACAGCAGGGCGTCCGGTTTCATCAATGGGACAAAGCGCGACAGGATCTTGCGCTGCGTGGCCTTGTCAAAGTAAATCATCACGTTGCGGCAAAAGATCACGTCGAACGGGCCGCTGATGGGCCAGCTGTCGGCCAGCAGGTTGAGCTGCTTGAAGGTGATCATGTTGCGCAATTCGGGGCGCACGCGCGCCATGCCCTCGCGGTCGCCCTTGCCCTTGAGGAAAAAGCGGCGCGAGCGCTCGGGCGACATCTTGTCCAGCCGGTCCATCGTGTAGACGCCGTTGGCGGCCGTGGCCAGCACATTGGTGTCGATGTCGGTGGCGATGATGTGGCAGTTGGGGGTGAGCGTGTTGAACGCCTCGCACACGGTCATGGCGATCGAATACGGCTCCTCGCCGGTCGAGCTGGCCGAGCACCAGATGCTGATGGGCTCGCGCTTGTGCTTGATGTGCTCGGCCAGCAGCGGGAAGTGGTGCGCCTCGCGGAAGAACGAGGTCAGGTTGGTGGTCAGGGCGTTGGTGAACGATTCCCACTCCTCGCCCAGGCGGCCGGCCTCGAGGTCGTCCAGGTACTTGCCGAAGGAGCCGATGCCGGTGGCCCGCAGGCGCCGCGCCAGGCGGCTGTACACCATCTCTTGCTTGCTGTCGGCCAGCGAGATGCCGGCCCGTTTGTAGATCAGGCCGCGGACGCGTTCGAAGTCCTTGGCGTTGAAGTCAAACTCTTTGACGGTGTCTTTGGTATGCGGCATATGTTAAACCTCTTATCTATCACTACTAACAATGCCCACGCCGCCGCCGTTCCCGCATCGGCGGGAACGGCGTGGTACAGCTTGATTAAAACTCTTCCCACTCGTCGCCGGCGGCCGGCGCGGCGGAGGCCAGCTTCTTCGGCGCGGCCGGCTTGGCGGTTGCCACGGCCGGACGCGGCGCCGGCTTGGCGGCGGGACGCGCGGTCACGGCCGGCGTGGGACGCGGGGCCGGCATGGCCGGGGCCGGACGGCGCACCTGGTCGTTCGACAGCTTGAAGATGCTGACCGCCTGGGCCAGCATCTCGGCCTGTTCCTGCATGCTCTCGGCCGCCGCGGCGGCCTCCTCCACCAGCGCGGCGTTCTGCTGGGTCATCTCGTCCATCTGCGTGATGGCCTGGTTGACTTCCTCGATGCCGTTGCTCTGTTCCTGGGTGGCGGCGGTGATCTCGCCCATGATGTCGGCCACCTGGCGGATCGAGGTGACGATCAGGCCCATGGTCTGGCCGGCCTCGTCGACCAGCTTGCTGCCGGCGTCGACCTTGTCGACCGAGTCGCCGATCAGTTCCTTGATCTCCTTGGCGGCGCCGGCCGAGCGCTGCGCCAGGTTGCGCACCTCGGAGGCCACCACCGCGAAGCCGCGGCCCTGCTCGCCCGCGCGGGCCGCCTCGACCGCCGCGTTCAGCGCCAGGATGTTGGTCTGGAAGGCGATGCCGTCGATCACGCCGATGATGTCGACGATCTTGCTGGAGCTGGCCTTGATCGAGCCCATGGTCTCGACCACCTGCGCCACCACGGTGCCGCCCTTCTCCGCCACCGACGAGGCGGTCACGGCCAGCTGGTTGGCCTGGCGCGCGTTGTCGGCGTTCTGCTTGACGGTGGAGGTCAGCTCCTCCATCGACGAGGCGGTCTCCTCGAGCGAGCTGGCCTGCGACTCGGTGCGGGCCGACAGGTCGGCGTTGCCGGAGGCGATTTCCTGCGAGGCGGTCGAGATCAGGTCGGTGCCGCTGCGCACGTCGCCGACGGTCTTGGCCAGGCTGTCGTTCATGTCCTTGAGCGCCTGCAGCAGCTCGCTGGTCTCGTCCTTGCCTTCGACGTGCACCTGCGAGGTCAGCTCGCCGGCCGCCACCTTCTGCGCCACCTCGACCGCGCCCGACAGCGGCACCGTGATCGAGCGGGTGATCACCACCGCGCAGGCCACGCCGATCGCCACCGCGACCGCGCCCAGCAGGAACAGCATCATCATCAGGCTGCGGTCGGCCGTGACCGAGCTGTCCATGACGTCGCGCGCGGCGGCCTGCTGCATGTCGACCAGCTTGTTGATCAGCGCCAGCGTCTGCTGGTTGAGCGGATCGATGCGGCCGGAGATGACCTTGGCCGCGCCCTCGCTGTTGAACGCCAGCACCTGGCCGATGGCTTCCTTGAAGGCCTTGTCGACGTCGGCGTCCAGCGCGGCGATGTCGGCCAGCGCCTTCTTCTCGTTGTCGTTCAGGCCGAGCGCCTTCAGGTCGGCCTGGGCTTTTTCATAGCGGGCGCGCTGGTCCTTGACCTTCTGCTCTTCCTTCTGCATCAGGCTGACGTCCGACTGCAGGCCGATGTTGCGCATCGCGATGCCGGTTTCCAGCATCGCGCTTTTCATGGCGCCGGCCTGCAGGTTCTTCTGGGTCGACAGCTCCAGGCCGCGCGTGAGCTTGCCCTTGTTGCTGTAGTTGAGGTAATTGGTCATCAGGACCATCACCACCAGGATCGCCAGGATGGCGCCGAAACCAAGGCGCAGCCGTGAGCCGATTTTGAAGTCGCGTAAATTCATGTTGTTTTCTCCCCTATGCTGTCTGTGCTTGTCCGCCGGGTGCTGCTCGCGGACCCCGTTATTGTGTAGGTGACAGGCGCGCACTCTGTTGGGCGCTGCCGTGGCTGCTTGCCGGGGCGTGGGTTAGGCCGCCAGCTGTTCCATCAGACCCATCTCGGCGCTCGACATCAGTTTGTCGATGTTCACCAGGATCAGCATACGCTCATCAATGGTGCCCAGTCCAATCATGTAGTCGGAACTGAAGGCGGTGCCCATTTCCGGCGCCGGCTTGACCTGCTCGGGCGTGAGCGTGGTCACGTCCGACACCGAGTCCACCACCATGCCGACGATGCGGCCGTTGATGTTGAGGATGATGACCACGGTGAACTGGTCGTACACCGGCTCGCCCAGCTTGAACTTGATGCGCATGTCGACCACCGGGATGATGATGCCGCGCAGGTTGATCACGCCCTTGATGAACTCGGGCGCGTTGGCGATGCGGGTGACCGTCTCGTAGCCGCGGATCTCCTGCACCTTGAGGATGTCGATGCCGTATTCCTCCGAGCCGAGCGTGAAGGCCAGGTATTCGTGGCCGGCGATTTCGTTGGCCCCGCTGGTTGGTACGTCTGCCATGATGGTTTCCTTGGTGGGGTTAGCTAAATATCTGTTCGTCAGCGAGCTGACGGGACGAGCGGATCAGGGCGGCCACGTCGAGGATCAAGGACACGCCGCCGTCGCCCAGGATGGTGGCGCCGGAGATGCCGGCCACCTTGCGGTAGTTCGATTCCAGGTTCTTCACCACCACCTGCTGCTGGCCGACCAGGTCGTCGATGAACAGCCCGGCCTTGCGGCCGTCGGTCTCGATGATGACCACGATGCCCTGGCAGGGGTCGGTGAAGCGCGGCGTGATGCCGAACATCTGGTACAGCGGCACCAGCGGCAGGTATTCGCCGCGCACCTTGACCACCCGGCCCTTGCCGGAGATTTCCTTGACGTCCTCCGGCGCCGGCTGCAGCGATTCGATGACAAAGCCCAGCGGCAGGATGTAGACCTCCTCGCCGACCCGGATCGACATGCCGTCCAGGATCGCCAAGGTCAGCGGCAGCGAGATCGAGATGGTGGTGCCGAAGCCCTTGGCCGAGCGGATGTCGACCACCCCGCCCATGGCGGTGATGTTGCGCTTGACCACGTCCATGCCGACACCGCGCCCGGAGACGTCGGTCACCTGCTCGGCGGTGGAGAAGCCCGGCGCGAAGATCAGCTGCCAGACCTCGGCGTCGCTCATGTTCTCGGACAGCGGCAGGCCGCTCTGCTGGGCCTTGGCCAGGATCTTCTCCCGGTTCAGGCCGCCGCCATCGTCCGACACCTCGATGATGATGTTGCCGCCCTGGTGGGAGGCCGACAGGAACAGCCGGCCGGCGTCGCTCTTGCCGCCGGCGCGGCGCACCTCGGGCATCTCGATGCCGTGGTCGATGGAGTTGCGCACCAGGTGGGTCAGCGGGTCGACGATGCGCTCGATCAGGCCCTTGTCCAGTTCGGTCGCGGCGCCGTTGGTGATGAAGTCGACCTTCTTGCCCAGCTTGGCCGCCAGGTCGCGCACCATGCGCGGGAAGCGCGAGAACACGAAGTCCATCGGCATCATGCGGATCGACATCACCGCTTCCTGCAGGTCGCGGGTGTTGCGGGTCAGCTGGCTGACACTATTTAATAAGCGCTCGTGCACCATCGGGTCCAGCGTGTCGACGCGCTGCTCGATCATCGCCTGCGTGATGACCAGCTCGCCCACCAGGTTGATCAGCTGGTCGACCTTCTCGATCGACACGCGGATCGACGACGACTCGGCGCCGGGACCGCCGGCGGCCTTCTCTTCCTTCTTGGCGGCCTTCTTCTCCTCCTCGGCGGCGGCGTGCTGCTGCGCGGCCGGCGCCTCGATCACGATGCCGGCCGCCGCGCGGATCTGCTCGACCGGCTGGAAGAAGCCGTAGCCTTGCGCATCCTCGCTGCCGGCCTGGGCGTCGGCGCGGATCTGGTCGAGCGGCTGGAAGAAGCCATAGCCCTCGCCGCCGCCGGCCTGCGCCGGGTGCAGCTCGGTCTCGTCGAAGAAGCCGTAGCCCAGGTCCTGCTCGACCCTGGAACGCTCGGCGTTCTCCAGTTTGGCCTGCCGGGCGTCCAGCGCCGGCAGCTCGGTCACCACCATGTCGTCCGGGTTCAGCACGAACGAGCAGATGGCGATGATGTCGTCCAGGCTCTCGTGGGTGGTGACCACCATGGCGTTGCGGTCCTTGTCGAGCGGGGTGATAGCCACATGGCCCATCAGGCCCAGCTCGGCGCCCAGCGCGGTCACCTCGCGGTGCGCCATGGCCGGCAGCTCGAGCCGGTAGCGGCGCCCGCCGCTGTGGTCGACCACCTTGGCCTCGGCCGCGTGGAACGACGGCGCCACCGGCGACAGCGCGGCCAGCGGCACGTCCTGCGCCAGCGACTGCAGCATCATGCGCACGTCGCCCACCGCGTCCTGGTCGACCGTGCCGCCGTGGCGGTGGCCGTCCAGCTGCATCTTGAGGATGTCCTTGGCCGCCAGGAAGGCGTCCACGTGCTCCGAGGTCAGCGCCATCTCGCCCTTGCGCACGCGGTCCAGCAAGGTCTCGAGGATGTGGGTCACCTCGGTCATGTCGGTCACGCCGAACGTGGAGGCGCCGCCCTTGACGGAATGGGCGGTGCGGAAGATCGCGTTGAGGTCCTCGGGGTCGGGACGGTCGACGTCGACGGCCAGCAGCAGGCGCTCCATTTCAGCCAGCAGCTCCTCGGCCTCATCGAAAAAGACCTGGAAGAACTGGCTTATATCGATGGTCATGGGGATACTCCGTAAGTTTCGCTCAGCATCATTGCACGCGCCTTATCAGCCGATGACCTTCTTCACCACCTCGATGAGCCGCTGGGGATCGAAGGGCTTGACCAGCCAGCCATTGGCGCCGGCGGCGCGGCCCTTGGCTTTCATCTCGTCGGACGATTCGGTGGTCAGCATCAGGATCGGGGTCTTCTGGTAGGCCGGCAGCTCGCGCAGCAGCTTGATCAGCTGCAAGCCGTCCATGCGCGGCATGTTCTGGTCGGTCAGCACCAGGTCCACGCCCTGCAGCTTGGCCTTTTCCAGGCCGTCCTGACCGTCCACCGCCTCCACCACCAGGTAGCCGGCCGCCTTCAGGCTGAAGGCGACCATCTGGCGCAGGGAACTGGAATCATCAACTGCAAGTATTGTCTTGGCCATCTTTGCTCTCACTCATTAAATGCGGGACGTGGGCGTCCGGGTAGTTCAATCGGTAGGTCGCGGCGTTCAGAACAGTTCGATGTCGCCGCTCTCCAGGTGTTGTTGACTGACGGCCTTGCGCAGCACGCTGCGCAGCTCCAGGCTCTGGATCGCCAGCGCCATGCTGACCTTGCCCAGCAGCGCGACGATCTCGTCGTTGTCGCTCTCGGGCAGCATTTCGGCGCCGTGCGCGCCCAGCGTGCCGAGGAACTCGCGCAGGCCGGTCACGCGCTTGAGCGTGCGGTCCAGCAGCTGGCTGGTCATGTCCTGGAACTGCAGGCTGGTGATGGCGGCGTTGACATAGCCGCCCACCTGGCCCTGCAGCGCCTCGAGCTGGGCCCGTTGTTCGGGCGTGGCGGTGCCGCCGTCCAGCAGCAGCCGGATCGTGGCTTGTTCGGCCTCGACCGCCTGGTGGATGGCCATGAAGTTGAAGGACAGCTTTTCAATCGCCTCCTCCAGCAGCAGGCCGGTCTGGATCAGGTCGGTCTCGACTTCGGTCAGATGCTTGCGCCCATGGTCGGACACGCCCGACAGCAGGCGCTTGACATGGGAGCCCAGGATTTTTTTTCTCGTCATAACAGTCTCGTCACTCCACCTGCTTTATTTGCGCACCGGCGGGCCGGACGGCGCGGGCGCCGCGCCGGCCGCCGGCGCCTGGCCTTCTTCGGCGTCCACCTCCAGCTGGCGGGCGCCGTCGCGCATCACGTTTTCCTCGGTGCGCTTGTTCATTACGATGATGCTGATGCGGCGGTTGATCGGGTTGAACGGATCGGCCTTGTCCAGGTGGGCGGCCGAGGCCAGCCCCACCACCCGCAGCACCTTGTTGTCGGCCATGCCGCCGGCGATCAGCTCGCGGCGCGAGGCGTTGGCGCGGTCGGCCGACAGTTCCCAGTTGCTGTAGCCGGCGTCGCTCAGATACGGCGTCGAGTCGGTGTGGCCGGACAGGCCGATCTTGTTGGGCACGTCGTTCAGCACGAAGCCGATCGCGTGCAGGATCTCGCGCGTGTACGGTTGCAGCTCGGCCTTGGCCAGCGCGAACATCGGCCGGTTCTGCTCGTCGACGATCTGGATCCGCAAGCCCTCGCTGGTGATGTCGAGCAGCAGCTGGTCCTTGTATTTCTTGAGCAGCGGGTTGGCCTCGATCTGCGCCTCGATCTTTTGCTTGAGCGCCTTCAGGCGCTGGTTTTCCTCGGCCTCCAGCGCGGCCTTGGCGGCGGTCAGGTTGAACGTCTTCTTGATCACCGGGTCGTCGCTGGCCTTGACCTGGCCGTCGCGCCGGGTCAAATCCTTGCCGCCGCCGGGGATCACCGACGAGCTGTCGCCGCTGCCCGAGCCGCC
>Ga0308157_10008339_pt1 | contig 11811 bp, 8 predicted proteins | sample PhyBR1_FD_201035 | JGI IMG/M metagenome (GOLD analysis project Ga0308157, IMG submission 201035) | Phyllosphere microbial communities from UC Gill Tract Community Farm, Albany, California, United States - DLSLB.R1 | ecosystem: Host-associated > Plants > Phyllosphere > Unclassified | place: USA...
ATCGGACCGACCAGCGGTTGCGCGTAATACAGGTTGGCGACGATGATGCCGGCGGCGGCGGCCAGCAGCAGCGTCATGCCGCTCGATAGCTGTTGTTGATGGGATGTGGTCATGCTGGGCTCCTGATCGGTGATCGAATGAACCCATTCTAGGCAGTCTTGCAGCAAAGATAATTAGGGCATAATGCTCACATACAATTCATTTAATGTGAACAATCATGGACAAGGTGAAGGCAATGCAGACCTTCGTGCGGATCGTCGAGGCCAACAGCTTCACCAAGGCCGCCGAATCGCTCAACCTGCCACGCGCCTCGCTCACCGCGACCATGCAGAACCTGGAGCGCCACCTGGGCGCCCAGCTCTTGCAGCGCACCACGCGCCGGCTGTCGCTCACGCCCGACGGCGAGCGCTACTATGAGCAATGCGCGGCGATCCTGGCCGCCATCGACACCGCGGAAGCCGGTTTTCTGGGCCTGGGCGCGCGCCGCATGCAGGGGCGGCTGCGGATCGACTTGCCGGGCGCCCTCGGCCGCGCCATCGTGTTGCCCCGCATCGGTGAATTCCGCCGCGCCTGGCCCGGCATCGACCTCTCGATCGGCATGGGCGACCGCCTGGTCGACCTGACCGGGGAAGGGATCGATTGCGCGCTGCGGGTCGGGGCGCTGCAGGATTCCAGCCTGGTGGCGCGCCGCATCGGCCTGATGCGTTTCGTGATCGCCGCCACGCCTGCTTACCTCGCGCAGCGCGGCACGCCGGCCACGATCGACGCGCTGGCGCAACACGACGGCATCGTGCATTTCTCGGGCCGCACCGGGCGCGCCTTCGAGTGGGAGCTGCAGGACGGCGATGGCGTGCGCAAGGTAGTGGTAAAGGGCGCGATCGCGGTCAACGACGCCGCGGCCAACCTGATTCTCGCCTTGCAGGGGCTTGGCCTGGCGCAGCTGGCGCGCTACCAGGTGCGCAGCCACGCGGGCGCCCTGGTCGAGGTATTGCCCGGTGTGTGCCCGACGCCGATGCCGGTGTCGCTGCTGTATCCGCAGGGCCGCATCGCCAATCCGCGGCTGCAGGCCTTCGCCGACTGGCTGGCGCAGGTGTTCGCGGACGATCCGGATCTGCGCCTGGCGCACGATTGAGGGTGCGCAAGCGCCGGCAATGGCCGGGCCCGCACGATGGAAGGCCGCTTGCCCACCAGGAGAGGCGATGAAACCGTGTGTCTTTATCGCGACCTGCGTTCCGCTCTGGGCGCAGGCGGCGATTCCGTATGGCTATCCGTTCAATGCGATGACCGGCGAGGAAGTGGTCGCGCCCGTCGTGCGCCGGCGCTTCCCCTGCCCAAAGCCTGGCAAAAAGAAACGCTGACGGCGCCGCGTCGTCAGGACGTCAAAAGTCGACGTTCATCGACAGCCACAGGCGGCGGCCATCCATATTGTTGACGAACACGCTGGTGTAGGTCGGCGCCGCCGTCGGCGAATCCTGGTAAGGACGATAGTCGATGAAGTCCTTGTTGAGCAGGTTGTAGATCGCGGCATTGAACGAGACCGTCGGCGTGAGCTGGTAGCTGGTGCCCAGGTGCAGCTGGGCATAGGCCTTGTAGTCGCCCAGCTGGGCCTTGGTGGCGCGGCTCGACGCCGAGGTGCCTGGATCGCGGAAACGCTCGCTGCGGTATTCGGCGCGCAGCCACGAGTTCCACTGCGGCGAGATATCCCAGGTCAGGCGCGCATTGACCGAATGTTCGGGCGTATCCCCCAGCGGCTTGCCCTCGTTCGGACCGCTCTTCTGTTCGCTGTCGGTATAGGTGTAGTTGGCGCTCGCGGCCCAGCCGGCGGCGATCGGGAAGCGGGTGGCCAGCTCGAAGCCGCGGGTCACGGCCTCGTCGACGTTGGTCGACTGGCCGAAGGCGTCGACATTCGGCCAGTTGCCGAAGCTGACGCAGCCCGGACGGTTCGGCGCATTGCGGAACGAGCAGTTGAGCAGGCCCGTGCCGCTGGTGATCTTGTCTTCGAAGTCGTTGTTGAACACCGTCGCGTTGGCGGTCCAGCCGGCGCCGTTGTCGAAGTAGGCGCCCAGCTCGGTCGTCACGCTGGTTTCGGGCTTCAGGCCCGGGCTGCCGACCAGGGGAATCGTGCCCTGGCCGCCGAAGCCGTTAATGCCCGGCGAAAGCTGCTCGACGCGCGGGGTCTTGTAACCCTTGCTGACGCCGCCCTTGAAGGTCCAGCGCGGCGACGCCGTCCACACCAGGTAGCCGCGCGGGCTGGTCTGGCCGCCGAACACGCTGTGGTCGTCGTAGCGCGCGCCTACGGTCAGGGCCAGGGTGTCGGCAAAGCGCCATTCGTCTTCCAGGAACAGCGCCTTCTGGGTAAAGGCGAAGGCCTCCGGCGCCACGCCGTCGACCATCTCGGCATCCCAGTGCTGGGCGCCGACGGTGGTCAGGTGGTTGCCCCATGGGACCAGCAACTTGGTGTCGAACACCTTGCTCTCGACTTCCAGGGTGCGCGCCGACCCGGCCACCGCGCCCGGCGTGCCCGGCGGGATGGTGCGGCCGATGGTCTCGGTCTGGTTGACCATATAGCTGCTGTCCCAGGTGCCGAACGGCAGGCGCGCCTTGTAGGCCAGCGTGTACTGGTCGCGGTTGTATTTCTGTTCGGGGCCATAGCCGCCCTGCACGCCGAGGGTGCCGAGCTGGCTGGTCGAGTTGTCGTATTTCTGGCGCGTGGCATCGGCGTCCAGCGTGACTTCGTGATAGCGGTTCGGCGTGAAGGCCAGGCGCGCGCCCAGGTTGCGCACCGTCGATTCGACCGGATTGGCGCCCATGGTCAGGCCCCGGGCCTGGTTTTCGTGGCTGATGCTGGCGGCGTCGCGGCGCTGGGCGCTGCCGCGCAGGGCCAGGCCGAGCACCTCGCTGACGATCGGCCCGCTCAGGTAGAACTTGCCGGCCTTGACGTTGCCGAACGCCGATTCTTCTTGCACCGTGTAGTCGGCCGACACCGTGCCGCTCCAGTTCTTGCCGACCTTGCGCGTGATGATGTTGACCACGCCGCCCATCGCGTCGGAGCCGTACAGGGTCGACATCGGGCCGCGGATGATCTCGATCCGTTCGATCGCGCCCACCGGCGGCATGAAGCTGGTCGAGGTGCCGCCGAAGCCGTTCGGGGTCACGTTGCCGGCCGCGTTCTGGCGGCGGCCGTCGATCAGGATCAGGGTGTAATCGCTCGGCATGCCGCGGATGCTGATATTCATGCCGCCGGTCTTGTCGCCGGCGGCGGCGACGTCGATGCCTTCCACGCTTTCCAGCGCCTGGGCCAGGTTGCCGAAGCGTTCCTTCTCGAGCTGCTCGCGGGTGAGCACGGTGATCGAGGCCGGCGCTTCGCGGATCGTCTGCTCGAAGCCGGAGGCGGTAATGACGACCGTCGACATCTCGGCCGGGACGGTATCCACATTGGCATTGGCGGCGAAGGGCAGGGCGCCGATGGCGAGGCTGAGGAGGGAGCGGCGCAGCATGCGGGCGTGCAGGGTTGGGGTAGGCATCGTGTATCCGTGGTTTTAGTTAAGAACGTGTAATTACAGGTGTAAATCCATGTAAAGAGACATAACCGGCAACATTCTAAACATTAATACGAATCATTCCTATTCTTATTTGTGACAAGGTGGCAAGAATCAGACGATGCGCCCCGGCGCCTTGGCCGGGGCGGGCGCGAAATCAGGCGGCCCGGGTGGCCAGCTCGAAGTGGTAGCGGCACGCCAGCTCGGCCGCCGGCATGGGCGCCGCGAACAGGTAGCCCTGGAAGCGCTCGCAGCCTATCGCGCGCAGGTGTTGCCATTGTTCGGCGGTCTCGACGCCCTCGGCCACCAGGTCGAGGCCGAGGCTGGCGGCCAGGTGCACGATGGCCTGCACGATACCGGCCGCGCCCTGGTTGGCCAGCATGTCGCGCACGAAGGACTGGTCGATCTTGAGCTGGTCGATCGGCAGGCGGCGCAGGTAGTTGAGCGACGAGTAGCCGGTGCCGAAATCGTCCAGCGCGAAGCCGATCCCGTACTCGCGCAGCGCCCCGATGCGTCCGGCCATGTCCCCGGCGTCGTCTACAAGCATGCTTTCGGTGAGCTCGAACTTGAGCCGGCACGGATCGGCGCCGCTGCGCTCGAGGATCGCGCGCACCCGTTCCACGAAGCCGCTGCCATGGAGCTGGCCGGCGCTGACGTTGACCGCGATCGTCAGGCGCGCCGCCGCCGGATGCGCGGACCAGGCCGCGAGCTGGGCGCAGGCCGTTTCGAGCACCCAGTCGCCGATGGCGACGATCAGGCCCGCCTTTTCGGCCGGGCCGATGAAGGCCGAGGGCGAGACCAGGCCATGTTGCGGATGGCGCCATCGGATCAGGGCCTCGACCCCGGTCATTTCGCCATCGCCATCGACCACCGGCTGGTAGTACAGGACGAACTCATCGTTGGCCAGGGCCTGGCGCAGGTCGGTTTCGAGCCGGGTGGCGGCGTCGACCGCCGCCTGCATGCCGGGATCGAAGAAGCGGAACGTCGCGCGTCCGGCGGCCTTGGCCTCGTACATGGCCATGTCGGCCTGGCGCAGCAGGTCGCCGATCGTATGGTGGCCGTCGCCGAACAGCACCACGCCGATGCTCGGCGTGCTGCGCAATTCATGACCTTCGAGCTGATAGGGCAGGCTCAGGGTGTCGAGCACTTTTTGCGCCACGAGCTCGCCGGTGGTCGCGGCCGCGCCGGGCGCGCCGCCCAGGTCTTCCAGCAGCACCACGAATTCGTCGCCGCCCAGGCGCGCCACGGTGTCGGCCTCGCGCGTGACCAGCTGCAGCCGGAACGCCACCATCTCGAGCAGCCGATCGCCCATGTCGTGGCCGAGCGTATCGTTCAGGGTCTTGAAGTTGTCGAGGTCGACGAACAGCACCGCGCCATACTCGCCGGCGCGTCCGGCCTTGGCCAGCGCATGGCCCAGGCGGTCCATCAGCAGGCGCCGGTTCGGCAGCTTGGTCAGGCCGTCGTAGAAGGCCAGGTGGGCGATCTCGGCCTCGGCCTGGCGCCGCGCGCTGATGTCGGAACGGGTGCCGACCATGCGCAGCGCCCGGCCGTCCGGCGCGCGCGCGACCACCTTGCCGCGCGACTGGATCCAGACCCAGTGGCCGGCGCGGTGGCGAACGCGCAGCTCGGCCTCGAAGTCCTGGGTCAGGCCGGCCTTGTGGCCTTCGATGCGGGTGAGGAAGGCATCGGCGTCGTCAAGGTGCACCAGCGCGCGCCAGTCGACCAGCCCCTGGTCCTGTTCCGCCAGGGTATAGCCGAGCATGGCGCAGCCGCGCGCATCGACCCGCAGGCGGTCGCGCTCCAGGTCCCAGTCCCATAGCCCGAGGCTGGCGCCGTTCAGGGCCAGCTCGACCCGCTCGGCGGCGTCGATCCGGTCCTGCTGCGCCGCCTGTTCCAGCGCGCGCAGGGCGCGGCGCCGGGCCTGGGCCATCAGCAGCCCGGCGCAGCAGGTCAGCCAGAACAGCGTCCAGCCGAAGCCGCAGGTCAGGGCCAGGCGGCGCCAGGCGCGCGTGACCTCTGCGGCCTCGCGTCCCAGCGCGATCACCAGTTCGCGGTCCATCTGCAGGCCGTCGAGGGTCATGTCGCGCCGCACCACCAGTTGCCCTGCGCGCTGCGCGAGCCGGTCCGGCAAGCCGCGCCGCATCATGACCGGATCGGGCGGCACGTACAGCAGGCGGCGGCCGCCAGCGTCGGCAATCGCGATATACATGTCGGGGGCATACAGGGCCGAGCGCATCACGGCGTCGAAATAATCGGGATTCAGGATCGCGCTGACCGCGCCGTGCCCGCAACCGTTGTCCAGGCCGAGCGACATCGAGACCTTGATATTGAATTCGCCGGGCGTGTTCTCGAACGGATCGGACACAGTCATGGCCTGCGCATTGCACAGGCGATGCAGTCCGTCCAGGTAGCGCCGGTCGTCCAGGCGCCGGTCGCCGATGTCGTCGTCCGACAGCGCGATGCGGCCGTCGGGACCGATCGACAGCAGGGCGCGCACGCCGGGCATCGAGCGCCGCAGCGACTGCAGCAGGGTGCGGCGGCAGGCCGCGTCGCAGGCGCTGCCGGGCTGCAGCGCCTGGCGCGCGCTGTCGAGCGCAGAGCGCACGCCGGCCAGCTGGCGGTACAGCGCCTGGTCGATCACCAGCGCCTGGGCGCGCATCCGCGCGGCGTCGCCGTCGATCGCGCTCGCGCGCTCGGTGAGGATCATGTAGACCAGGATTGCGCCGCTCGAGAACACGCCGGCGGCGAACAGGATCCATTCGGTGAGGTGGCGGCGCGAGCGCGGCAGGCGCGGTTGGGATTGCACGGACATGTCAGGTTCCTCCATGCCGGCCATCGTAGGCGGCCCCCGCGCCGCCCGCCATCACACCTCTGTATGATCGGGTATGAGTGCCGGCTGGGCGGCCGCGATGAAGGCGCTGGCGGCGGCCGCATCCATCGGGCGGCCGTAGTGGTATCCCTGGATCTCGTCGCAGCCCCAGGCCCGCAGCAGCGCTCGCTGGGCGGGGGTCTCGACGCCTTCGGCGATCACGTCCAGGCCCAGGTTGTGGCCCAGGCCGATGACGGCCTGCACGATGGCGCCGTCGGCCCCGCCGCCATCCTGGCCAGGGCCGTCTCCCAGGGCGCGCACGAACGACTGGTCGATCTTGAGCTTGTGGATGGCGAAGCGCTTCAGGTAGGCCAGGCTCGAATGGCCGGTGCCGAAATCGTCGATCGACAGCCGCAGGCCCAGCGCGCGCAGCGAACGCAGCAGCGTCTCGGCGCGTTCGCCGCCCTCGACCATCACGCCTTCGGTGATCTCGAGCTCGATCGCGGCCGGCGGCGCGCCGCTGGCGCGCAGCGTGCGCCGCACCATGTCGGCGAAGCCCGGCTGGGCGAACTGGCGCGGCGACACGTTGACCGCCACCACCAGCGGCGGCGCGCCCGGCGCGCGCCACAGCACCGCCTGGCGGCAGGCCTGCTCCAGCACCCATTCGCCGATCTGCACGATCAGGCCGCTCTCCTCGGCCAGCGGGATGAAGTCGGCCGGCGACACATTGGCGCCATCGTGGCGCCAGCGCAATAGGGCCTCGAAGCCGACCAGCCGGCCATCGGCCAGGCGCTGCTGCGGCTGGTAATGGAGCTCGAGCTCGTGGCGCTCGATCGCGCGCCGCAGCGCCGCTTCCAGTTCCAGGCGCTGGGCGGTGCGCGCATTGAGGTCGGCCGAGTAGCTCAGCGCGCGGTCGCCGCCGCCGTGGCGCGCGTGACGTAGTGCGGCGTCGGCATTGCGCAGCAGCGCGGTGCCGTCCAGGCCATCGTGCGGCGCACCGGCCACGCCCAGGCTCAGGCTCGAGAAGATCTCGTGGCCGTCGACGCAGAACGGCGTGCGCACGCTGCGCAGCAGCGCATCGACGGCGCCGCGCAGCGCCAGGTCGTGGCGTTCGAGCCGGTACAGTACCGCGATATTGGCGCCGTCCAGGCGAAACGGCGCGCCGCCGTGCAATTGGGCCACCGTGTCGATGCGCGCCACCAGGCTCTGGATCATGCGGTCGCCGAAGCCATGGCCGTAGCCGCCGACCACGGCGCCGAAGCGGTCGATGGTGCCCAGCACCAGGGTGGCGGGCAGGCCGGGCCGCAGGCGCTGCAGGGCGAGGTCGAGGCTGCGCCGGTCCGGCAAGCCGGTCAGGGGATCGTGGCCGGCCTGGCGCGCCAGTTCGTCCTCGCTGCGAAAGCGCTCGCGCAACTGCCAGATCATGAAGGCCGCAGTGAGCAGGGCCAGCACATTGAACAGGTGGACCATCTGCATGATGCGTTGCACGCTGCGTTCGTTCTCGCGGCTGGCTTCCGGCAGGTCGGCGCGCAGGGATGCGCTGCTCGCGCCTATCTGGGCGGCGGTGCGCTCCAGGGTAAACGAGAGCGCCGCCCCGCAGGCGATCACGCAGGCCAGCAGTGCATAGATGGCCTGCCGCAGGCGGCGCGTGGCCAGGGCCTGCGCCAGCGTCGGGAAGCGGCGCGCCATCAATAGATCGAGGTGTCGGGCGAGAGCGCCGATTCGATGCAGCGGATCATGATGTCGCCGTCGAAGGGCTTGCCCAGGAAGCAGCAGGCGCCGGCGGCGAAGGCGCGCTTGCGCAGCGCTTCCTCGGGGAAGGCGGTGATGAAGATCATGGGCACGGCATGGCCCTCGCGGCGCAGCCGGTCCTGCAGGTCGACCCCGGTCATGCCGGGCATCTGGACATCGGTGACGACTACCGCGCTGGCGGCGACGGCGCCGGCCTCGATGAATTGCTCGGCCGACCCGAACAGGGCAGCGGCGAAGCCGAGCGAGCGCACCAGGCTGCCGAGCGCCTGGCGCACCGAGTCGTCGTCGTCAATGATGGAAATGGTGAGTTGGTGTGACACGGGGCGCTTTCGGTTCAGGAGGCGAAAGGCATCCTGTTCTCGCAAGCAGGATAGCCGCAATCGCGGCCGCGCGACATCATACCCGGGTATAGGATCCGGGTCGCGCCTCCGCCATGTCGAGGCCAAGCGCCTCGGCCATGCGCACCAGGTCGGCGAAGGTCCTGGCCTGCATCTTGCGCATCGCGTTCGCGCGGTGGATCTTGACCGTGATCTCGCTGGTGCCGACCTGGCCGGCGATCTGCTTGTTCATCAGGCCGCTCGCGGCCAGGCCCATGATCTCGCGCTCGCGCGGCGTGAGCCCGGCGTAGCGCGCCGCCAGTTCGTGGGCAGCGCGCGTGCTGGCGCGCCGTTCGTTGTCGCGCGCCAGCGCGGCCGCCACCGCGTCGAGCAGGTCCTGCTCGCGAAACGGCTTGGCAAGAAAGTCGACCGCGCCGGCCTTCATCGCGCGCACCGTCATCGGGATGTCGCCGTGGCCGGTCATGAACACGATCGGCAGGTCGATCCCGCGCCGCGCCAGTTCGGCCTGGAAATCGAGGCCGCTGGCGCCCTGCAGGCGCACGTCGAGCAGCAGGCAGCACGGGCAGTCGGGCAGCGAGGCGGCCAGGAACTCGGCGCCGGAGGCATAGTCGGCAACCCGGAATCCGCATGATCGCAGCAGGCTCGAAAGCGAAGCACGCAGCGGGGCGTCATCGTCGACGATGAACACGACCGGTTCGGCCGTACGCGGCGAAGGAGGCATGGCGGCGCTCATGCCGCCACTCCGGCGGCGGCGCTGGCCGTCACGGCGGCGCAGGGCAGGGTGAACGCGAGCGTGGCGCCGGGGCCGTCGTGGGCGACGGCGCGGATCCTGCCGCCGTGGGCGTCGACGATCGAGCGGCAGATGGCCAGGCCCATGCCCATGCCGTCTTCCTTGGTGGTATAGAAGGCCTCGAACAGGCGGCCGGCCTGGGCCGCGCTCAGGCCGGGACCGGTGTCGGCCACTTCGACCTCGACCTGTTCGCCGCGCTGGCGGGTCGAGACCACGATGCGTTGCTGGCGCCGCAGGGAGTCCGGGCCCGAGCCGTCGATCGCCTGCAATGCGTTCATGAGCAGGTTGATCACCACCTGCTGCAGCTGCACCGCGTCGCCCTCGACCGGCGGCAGCATCGGCGCCAGGCGCAGCTCGAGCACGATGCGGTGGTTGCTCAGTTCGCGCTGGACCAGTCCGGCGGTGTCGCGCAACAGGGCGTTGAGGTCGAGCGGCAGGCGCTGGGACTCGCCCTTGCGCGCCAGCGCGCGGATGCGCCTGATCACTTCGCTGGCGCGCTGGGTGTCGGCCAGGATCCGGTCGAGCGCCAGGCGCGCTTCGAGCAGGTCGGGTTCGGGACGGTTCAGCCAGCGCAGGCAGGCGTTGCCGTTGGCGCTCACCGCCGCCAGCGGCTGGTTGACTTCGTGCGCGATCGAGGCCGCCAGTTCGCCCAGCGTGGTGACCCGCGTGGCATGCGCCAGCTGGGCCTGGGTGCGGTGCAGCGCTTCGGCCGCCTCGTGCGCCGCGCTGACGTCCATCAGCGCGCCCAGGTAGTCGAATTGTCCGCCATGGACCGCCGCCAGGTGCGCGATCATGTGCACGTGCTTGACCGCGCCGTCGGGCATGCGCAGGCGGTGGCGCAGCTCGATCGCCGGCTCGCCGCGATCGGCCTGGTCGATGGCCGCCGCCAGCAGGTGCAGGTCGTCCGGGTGGGTGCGTTCGCGCACCAGCTCCTGCGTGGGCGGGACGGCGAGGCTAACGCCGTAGATGCGCGCGGCTTCGTCCGACCAGTACATCTTGCCGCCCGGCGCCTGGAAGCGGAAGCTGCTGGTGCGGCTGATGCGCTGGGTGCTGGCCAGGAAGGCTTCGGACAGGCGCAGCGATTCGGAGCGCTGGCGCAGCGCATCGGTGGCGGCCATGCCGGCCATGGCCAGCACGGTGGTGATCGAGATCGCGGCGACACTGACCAGGCAGCGCGCCATCGGGCTCGAGGCCAGGTCGTGGTGGGTGAGGACGAAGGCGCCCACCGTCAGCGCCACGCAGGCGACGCCGGTGAGCAGCACGCCGCGGCGCGACCAGGCGCTGGTGGCGCACAGCACCACCACCACGTACAGCACGGCGATGGCGATATCGAGCGCCGTGAAGGCGTCGACCACGAAGACCGCGAGCGTAAGCAGCACGACGCCGGCGGCCCGCAAGTTCGAGCTGGGGGACTGGAACATGTTCTCTTTCTTTTGTTATAGGCGGCGCCCGCCGCATCCCATGCAGTGGTCTTTCGACCATCTGGAGTATATGGCAAGTAACCGCCTGGCGGGAGTGGGCGGGCATTAAACCAAGGTATAGGTTGGCGATACCAACATGGCATGGTGGGACCGGGGTTAGGTATCTATCATCATTTCCATGTAACGATCAGGGCTCGATGGGAGCCCACCTACCGAGGGGAGAACAGATGATGAGATGGTTCCAGGACTTGAGAATCGCCACCAAGATCATGCTGGCCGTGGCGTCGATGGCGGCGCTGATGGTGTTGCTGGCGGCCTTCGGCGTGGCCCAGATGGGCAAGCTGCACGGCGTGGTGGACGAGATGCGGCACAAATGGCAGCCGAGCGTGAGCCAGATCCTGCAGATCAAGGGCGCCCTGCTGCGCCACCGCACCTACGAGGTGCAGCACGTGCTGTCCGACCGCGACGCCGACCACGATCACTACGAGGCCGAGATGGCGCGCCAGATGGCGGGCCTGGACGACATGCTGGCCCGGTACCGCGATCTGGCGGGCGACGGCGCGGAGCGCGCGACGCTGGCGCAGTTCGATGCCTCCCTGGCCGCCTACCGCGGCGCCGTGCGCCAGGTGGTGGCGCTGTCGCGCGCCGGTGACAAGACGGCGGCGCGCACGCTGCTGCGCGGCGAATCGCGCCGCCACAGCTTCCATAGCGCGGACCTGGTCAACCTGCTGGTCGAGATCGACGAGGCGGGCAGCGCGGCTGCCGCGGCCCGCGCCGAAGAGGTGTACCGCCAGGCGCACGCCAGGATCGTCGGGCTGCTGGTGGCGGCCGTGATCGTCGGCGGCCTGCTGGCGTTCTGGATCGCGCGCCTGATCGCCGCGCCGCTGCAAGAGGCGGTGGCGATCGCCGGCCGCGTGGCTCAGGGCCGGCTCGACGGCGAGATCGTCGCCCGCGGCAACGACGAGACCGGCCAGTTGCTGGCGGCGCTGGCGCGCATGCATGCGCGGCTCGAAGACATGGTGCGCCAGATCCGCCTGGGCGCGGTGCACGTGGAGCGCGTGGCGGGCGACATCGTGGCCGGCAGCCGCGAGCTGGCCCAGCGCGCCGGCACCCAGGCGGCAACGCTCGAGGAAACCGCGGCCACCATGGAAGAGATGAGCGC
>Ga0308157_10008342_pt1 | contig 11809 bp, 5 predicted proteins | sample PhyBR1_FD_201035 | JGI IMG/M metagenome (GOLD analysis project Ga0308157, IMG submission 201035) | Phyllosphere microbial communities from UC Gill Tract Community Farm, Albany, California, United States - DLSLB.R1 | ecosystem: Host-associated > Plants > Phyllosphere > Unclassified | place: USA...
TGAAACTGGAATTTTTAGACTACCTGATTATTGCCATTTATTTTATGCTGGTAATGGGCATAGGTTTAGTGCTGAAAAAGAAAATAAAAACAGGTAACGATTTTCTGCTCAGCTCGCACAATATCCCGCTGTGGATTACCTGTTTGGCCTTTATCTCGGCCAATTTAGGCGCCCAGGAGGTTTTGGGCATGGCCGCCAATGGTGCCAAATATGGTTTGTATACCATGCATTTTTATTGGCTGGGTGCGGCTTTGGCGATGATTTTTTTAGGCGTGTACATGATGCCTTTTTATTACGGCAGCAAGGCCCGCAGTGTGCCCGAATATTTAAAACTGCGTTTCGACGAAAAAACCAGGACTTTTAATGCACTTACCTTTGCCGCCATGACGGTGTTCTCATCAGGCGTGTCGCTGTATGCCCTGGCCATGCTGATGAAAGTAATTTTAGGCTGGGATTTCGACCTGTCTATCTGGCTGGCCGCCGGGGTGGTATTAATTTATACCTTTTCGGGCGGTTTAACAGGCGCCATTTATAACGAAGTATTACAGTTTTTCCTCATCATTATCGGCATAGCCCCATTGGTTTATATCGGGCTGGATAAAGCCGGTGGAATTGATGGGATTCTGCAGCACGTAGATGCAGCAAAGCTTCATGTGTGGAAAGGACTCGATAGTCCGGCCAATAACCCCATGGGCGTTGATGCGTTTAGTATGGTTTTTGGTTTAGGCTTTGTGCTGGCTTTTGGTTACTGGTGTACCGATTTTTTAGTCGTACAACGTGCCATGGCCACCCGCAACCTCAACGAAGCACAGCGTACACCTGTTTTAGCAGCTTTCCCTAAAATATTAATGCCTGCAATTGTAATCCTGCCCGGTATTATTTTACTGGCCCTGCAAGGTCAGTACACCGGCTTTGAATTACCCGTAAATGTAAATGGCGATAAAGATTACAATATGGTGCTGCCATTGTTGTTGCAAAAGCTTTATCCTACGGGTTTACTTGGGCTGGGCATTACTGCTTTAATTGCTTCTTTTATGAGTGGTATGGCTGGTAATGTTACTGCTTTTAACACCGTATTTACTTACGATATTTACCAAACGCACATCAAAAAAAATGCTTCAGACCGGCACTATTTACTGGTTGGTAAGGCAACCACCATTGCGGGCATTCTCATTTCTATTGCCACAGCTTATGTAGCGCGGGGTTTTAACAGCATTATGGATTTGTTGCAACTCGTATTCAGTTTTGTTAATGCACCCTTGTTTGCCACTTTCTTTTTAGGCATGTTCTGGAAACGGACTACCGGCCATGGTGCTTTTTGGGGTTTACTTTTAGGTACTGGTGCTGCGGCCATAACCCATGGCTTATCAGTTGCCGAGGGTAAAGGGGGCTGGCTCGTTCATGCCTTCGATTTTTACTCGGCAACAGGGCAGGCCTTTACCATTGCATCCATCTCTTTTATCATATGTTTAGTATTCACCATTGCCATTAGTTTATTTACCAGGGCAAAGGACGAAAAAGAACTGGTTGGTTTGGTATATAGTTTAACACCCAAACAAGATTTAAAAAGTAAAACCTGGTACACCAATCCACTTTACCTGGGCATGATTGTACTCGCCATTACCCTGTTTTTTAATATACTCTTCTTCTAAATGGAGTTATAACGGCTGCTTATTAGCCAGCTGTTACCTTGAACCCATAATCTAAAACGGCCTCTACGGTTATTTAAAGTACTCCCGAAGACTAATTTGGTCTTCGGGAGTACTAAAAACTACTTCCGAAGTAGAAAAAATACACTCCACACAAGAAAAAGCTCGCTCAAAGCTTCGGAGAATACACTCAGAGGGAGATAATGATTGTTCCGAACAAGGTCATCGAGGTTCTGAACAAGGTCATCGAGGTTCTGAGCAAGGTCGCCGGGGTTCTGAACAAGGTCGCCAGGGTTCCGAACAGAGTCATCGGGGCTCGGAGCAAGGTCATCGGGGTTCGGAACGGGGATCATCGGAGTTCTGAACAAGGTCGCTGGGGTTCGAAACGGGGATCATCGGAGTTCTGAACAAGGTCAATGGGGTTCCGAACGGGGATCATCGAGGTTCGAAACAAGGTCATCGTGGTTCTGAACAAGGTCGCCGGGGTTCTGAACAGGGGCATTGGGGTTCTGAACGGGATCATCGGGGCTCGGAACAAGGTCATCGTGGTTCCGAACGGGATCATCGTGGTTCTGAACAAAGGTCAATGGGGTTCCGAACGGGGATCATCGAGGTTCGAAACAAGGTCATCGTGGTTCGGAACAAGGTCGCCGGGGTTCGGAACGGGGTCATCGGGGTTCCGAACAGGGGCATCGGGGTTCTGAACGAGATCATCGTGGTTCCGAACGAGATCCTTAGGGTTGGGGTTGTTCAATAAACAGTGTCATTGATTATATCTGTAGTAAAAAAATACAGCAATTTGTGCTTTTACCAATTTTTTCCTGTCTTTGGGGTTGTAATCGCGAGATTTAAAACTCAACAAGAAAAAAGAAGGGCAATTTTCGTGTAGAAAATGCCCTTCTGAGATTGTTAATTTGTATGCTACTGTTATAACATATTTTTAAAAACCTTTTATTGTTCTGATCACGTAATCTTTCGAAGATCCATCTGCTGCTGTAACCCGATAGTAACGATCTTTTGAAAAATCTGCAGGTGCTCCAAGTTTAGGAGAGTCTTCTAACGGAGTTACTACAGATGCATCCGGAACGGTAATATAAACCCATAATTTATTCAATTGGTCGGTAGCAATCAATGTTTGAAACTTTGCATATAGGTCGGCCTTTGTTACCTTACCAGTAGGGCCTGCTTTTAATACCGAGTTTGCATCGTAGCTAATGGTGGTGCTAAACCCCGTTTTACCATTAACAGTTATTGGAGTACTTACCTTTTTAAATACAACCTCGCACACCCGGTCTTTTAGATTTTCCTGATTTGGAGTTCCTTCTTTTATCACATCATCATATAAAAATCGATAGGTATAATCTACTGTAGACAATGCATTTTGATTAGAGTTTTTTAAATCTTCTACACCACTCTTTAAGCAGCCTGAAGAAAAAGCAATAATTAAAAGTGCAATTATGCTTAAAAGGGTTTTTATATTCTTTTTCATCTCTTTTTTAATTTGTTTCAAAATCAATCCCATCCTGGATTTTGTGTAATTCCAGATTTTAATCTGAATGTTTCGTTTATTGGCAATAAATAACGTTTGGCGGTAAATTTAGCTTCCCCAGCCACATTATTATCAGTAAAAAAGCTGTAGCTGTTACCATCTCTGGCAATACGAATGCCACGTAACGGACCTGTTAAATCTGGAATAATATAACCACCGGTTGCATACTCTCCGTTTTTAATGCCGCCGCTGGTACGCATGCCCCATCTTAGCAACGACCAGTACCGGTCATTATTTTCATATACCATTTCTACATTTCTTTCTCTTTTATAGGCCTCAAATAAGCTGTTTCCCCAAACATTGCCCGATAGTGGAGCGAGATAAAGATTGGCTTGTGCATCGTCAAATCCACCATGTTTAACCATTGTAGGTACCATGTATTTTTTAGCATTTATAAAATCGCCTTTCATTAAATAGGCTTCTGCCATATTTAAGTATGCTTCCCCATACCTGAGCACACTATAGCAATAATCTAATTTTTGATCGCCGGGACTTGGTACACTTAGTACATGCGTGTAAAAGTATTTTAACATTCCATAGCCTGTAGAAGAGTTATAATTTTCCGTGTTTCCGGCTACGTACCCATACTCCGCCTGAGAACCTTCATTTATTTTACTGTTCGCATTACTAACATTGCCATCTCTTCTGAAATATACTTTAACCTGATCATTGAAATACGTACAGCCGTCATATAAAATAGAGGCATAAAATCTTAAATCTCTTTTTTTAGTAGTGGTAAAATACATCTTGTCATCTACGGTAGTGCCCGTAGTTACATAACTCGCATTTTGCCACGGCTTAATTGATCCATCAACGTCTTTAACCAAATAATCATCAACCAAATCCTGTGTGGGCCAGGCGCCACCGTCCATCCCCCAAAAATTCATGGTAACCGAGATCGGAAAGTTTGCCTTTGCATAAGCAGAGAATTTTCCGGTCGACCAACAGCCTTGATATTGCATTGGTGTATCGTATAATGATGAGTTGATTTTATTCCGCTCGTATGATAAAATGATTTCTTTTGAGGCAATGGCAGTTTCATATTTCCTAAACATATCTGCGTAAGGATTTAGTTGGGTACCACTGGCATTTAACCCCAGTGCTGTACCTGCTGTAATTACCTTATCATAATAGGTGCTGTTTGCTATTCCTCCATCTACATATGCTGCAGCTTGCAGGCCAACACGCATTAATAATGCATTTGCAGCCATTGAAGATGCTCTGCCACGCTGACTTACAGCAGGAAGATCTGTAATAGCTTTTTCTAAATCGCTAATAATAAAATCGTAGGTTTCTTTTGCCGTTTTTCTGGGAATCTGCAAATTGTCCTCTTCAGATAATTCGCGATCTATTATTTGTAAGCCACCATACTGTTTGGCGAACATAAAATAATGTGCTGCGCGAAGAAAGTACAGCTCGGCCAGTGCGCGCTTTTTATAATCTGCGCTAAAAGAACTACTGGCTGTAATATTTTTTATCGCGGTATGGATTTTCCATAGCACACTATAGCTCAGCCAACCATAATTATCGTTTTTGGTCATCAAATCGGCCCGGTCTTTTGACCAATAAGCACTATTTAGTGTTCCGGTCATCGCATTTTTTGTCGAACTTTCTGATCTGGCTGCATTACCTGTACTGTAGGCAGATAGCCAGGTGTTATTGCCCAACACATCTGCATATATCTGATAAATAAATGCGGTTGTTAAATTTTCACTTGCCCAGGTTTGTTCTCCGGTTATTTTATCGTAAGGCTGAGTATCGAGAAATTTTTTACACGATAGCGGAAGCAATGCTGCAACCCCTAAAACCCAAATTATAATATTTTTTTTCATTTTAAATAAATTTAGAATCCTAATTGAAATCCGGTTGAATATGTTCTCATCATTGGATATGCATATCCATCAAAACTGTTAGCTTCGGGATCGCCATATTTTACTGATGGACCAAACGCAAATAAGTTCATGCCAGATACAAATACAGACAGGTTGCGGATCCAATTTTGTTTGTTAAGGATAGCATGTTTAAAATCATATGATATTGTCACAGATTTTAGCCTGACATAAGTAGAATTTCTGGCCCAAAAATCAGATGATGCATAGTTGTTATTGTCGTTTAAAGAGGCATTTCCCGCTCTGGGGAAAGTAGCGTTTGGATTGGTGGGTGTCCATACATCCGATTGGAATTGAAAATCCAGACGCCTTTCACCCTCTGCGCCCATTGCTGCACTACCCATATAGGTCTCTCTTGATCCGGTACCCTGAATCGTTGCCGCAATAGCCAAGCCTTTATAGTTTGCGCCTAAATCTATTCCGTAAACAAAAGTTGGAGACGTGTTATGCCCAAATCTTTGCTGATCCTGGCCATCTATTTTTCCATCGCCGTTTATATCTTCATATTGCAAATCTCCAGGTTGAAGATCTCTTGAAGTGATGCGTTTTGGATTGTTAAGGATATCTTGTGCATTAGTATAAAATTTGGCACCAACATAACCTGTTGCAACATAAAACTTCTCATTGCCCTGTGCTCTTATCCGTGGGTTGGCAAGTGTAACGCTATCTTCGTTGGTTTTAAAGGCAAAAGATCTGTAATAAGTAAAATTGAAACCCGCATTGAAATTAACACGGCCAATATTGGTTTTATATCTTAAGCTTCCATCAATTCCCTCAATTCTATCCTCTGCCTGCGATACAACAAGTGGTAAAGCGTATCCGATTGGATCGGTGTACCGAAATGCAGCAGAAGCCAGATAACCTTTGGTTTTTTCAAAGAAATAATCAACAGAGCCTTCCAGCTTATTTTTAAACATAAAAAAATCTAAACCGGCATCATATTTTGTTCTGTCGAACCAGGTAATATTAACACTCGGTGTTGGGCCAGGGCTAACCGTGTTTTGTAATTGTCCATCAACTACATAAGCATTTGTATTGTAGTTGTATGTCGGTAAATAAGCATAGGCAGCATGATCGGCGCCATTAATGCCTACCTGACCATAAGAAGCTCTTAATTTCAGGAAATTAAGTACGTTACCCGCCTTTATCTTTTTGAAGAAATTTTCTTCAGAAATTGCCCATCCACCAGATACGGAAGGGAAGAAGCCCCATCTTTTACCATCAGGAAAATTATCAGATCCATCATAGCGGCCAGCAAATTCAATTAGATATTTTCTGTCATAATCATAGTGCAAGCGACCAACATAGCCCATCCATGCTTGCTCTCCTTCTGTGTTCGATGCCGTAATCAATGAGGCATCGCCTTTTTGAATCTGCTTAATTTCGGTTACTGTAAAACCTCTTGTTCCGGCACCAAGTGTATTGCTATACGTATGTTGCTGCGTTTGAACAACGGTAGCTTCAATATTGTGCTTGGCAAATAAGGTTTTTTTATAATCTGCCCGCACATTAAGATCAAATCTGCTTGTCAGATAAGATGACCTGTTAACACCTATATTTGCCGGAATTTCCTTCGTGGCATTGCCAGCTTCATCATAATAAGTGGCTGTTTGAATCCAGTCTACACGGTCTTGCGATTCAATGTTGTAATTTCCATTAAAGCCGAAACTTAAACCACTCACTCCAGGTACCACCCAGGTTAACTGCCCACCTAATTGGTTGTAAACAGTTCTTAATTTAATATAACCAGGACTTTTTAGCTGAAGCGCGGGGTTATCGAATTGATTTGAAATGTTACCAGCTGCTGTAAATGGTTTTTCAAATGGATTTCTATCTCTTAAGCGGGAGAATATTGTGCCTGCTCCTGCCGGTGGATATTTTTCATCGGTTAACGTTCCATTAATGTTAAAATCAAATGTTAAACCAATTTTATCAAATGTGGTACCAACGTTCGATCTATAATTGTAACGGTCATAATCTAAGGAGTTAAATTTATAAATGCCTTGTTGTCCCAGCTTGTTAAGGCTTCCCGAAAACCTCAGTTTTTCAGTACCACCATTTATCGTAATTGAATGTTCGGCTTGCGGGGCAAAGTTGCGTAGTAATGCATTTTCCCAATTGGTATAATCAGATAAATGTTGCTTAATATCTTCAAGTTCTGCCTGGGTTTTAAACGAATAAGTTCCTTGACCTAAAGCCTGGTTAAGGTTATTAATAGCCGTAGCGTGCTGGTAGGCATCAAATCGTTTTGTAGCATATGAAAGCATGTTGAAGGCAAAATTAGCCTGGTAATCGATTTCTAATTTACCTGCCTCACCCTGTTTAGTGGTGATCACAATAACACCATTACCTGCATTCATACCGTAAACTGCAGTCGATGCCCCATCTTTAAGCACCGTTAAAGATTTGATATCAGCTTTATTTAAGGTTAAAAAACGTGCTCTTGTAGAAATAAAGCCATCGATAACGTACATTGGTTCTCCATTACCACGAATTGATATGCTGGCACCATTTTGGCCGGGTTCTGCACTTCCTTGTTGAACGATAACCCCTGGAATTCTTCCCTGTAAAGCAGTTCCCATATCTCCAACGGGCAAAGTTTTTACGTTTTCGGGATTTAATGTCGATACTGCAGTAGAGTTTTTTCTAACATTGGTGGTACCGAAACCAACCACTACCACATCATTCAAAGCATTCTTTTCATCTTCGTTTAATACAATGTTTAACCCTTTCGGATCATTTGCCGCTACTTCTAGTGTAGCGTAGCCAACAAGACTAAATCTTAATCTTGCACCCTTTGGATTAGGGATTTGAATACTGAAACGGCCCTCATTGTCGGTTGTTACAACAATGTTTTGTCCGATTACCCCCACATTAACACCTGTGAGGGGCTCTTGCTTCGTATTTCTTACCGTTCCTTTAACCACAGTTTTATCTTGCGAAAAAACTGCTGTGGATAGAAATACAATAAAACAAATTAGGAAAATTTTCTTCATACAGTTTATATTGTTTTTGGTTAAAAAAACATCTGAAAGTTTGGGTACAGTTTATCCCCCGCAGTCAAATGTTTACTAATACTAAAATTAGGAAGGAGCCCATTGCTTTTGTAAAACTATAATTGTAAAAAACTAAACTTTTTTACCTTAAATGCGTGTGTTTTGCTATTTATCATTAATTTAGTTTATTAAATAGGGGATTTAACCAAAAATTATGAGATCAGAGCTGATCAATGTCAACCACTCGGGCGATAAATCTATCCACATCAAACACATTGATAATAACCGGCTTATATCGTCGTTTCATTTCCACGATTTGTGCGAACTGGTATGGATTGAGCGGAGCCAGGGCAAGCGGATTGTTGGCGATCACATCGGGAATTTTGAAGACGATGACCTGGTGCTGATGGGCCCCAACCTGCCACATATTTGGCAAAACGATAAAAGCTACGAAGATCTGGACGATCAGACGGTTAAATCGGTAGTGGTTTATTTCAGCGCCGATTTCTTCGCTACACTGACCGATGACCAGGAAGTTTTGCTGCAGGTAGCAGACCTGGCTTCGAGAGCAGCGAGGGGGATGGTATTTGATAAAGAAACTACCAATAAGGTAAAACCCATTTTACTGAGCCTGGCCAATAATGATGGTTTCGGTAATATCATTTCGGTAATCGAAATCATTAAAATACTGGCCAAATCAAAAGACTACCGCTTCCTTTCGAGCGCCACTTTTAAAAACCATTACGACGAGAAAGACAATAACCGCATTAATAAGGTTTACCAGTTCCTGATGAAAAACTTTCATAACGATATCCACCTCGAAGAAGTAGCCGAGTTATGCAACATGACACCCAATTCTTTTTGCCGCTTTTTTAAAATGCGAGCGCAAAAATCGCTCACCCAGTTTATCAACGAAATCAGAATTGGCCACGCCTGCAAGCTCTTACAAAGTGAAGATAACAGCATCACCGATGTATGTTATGCCAGCGGCTTTAACAACCCCACTAATTTTAATAAGTTTTTTAAAGCCATAAAAGGTATGAAGCCATCGGAATACAGAAACAAATTAAAACCTCGTTAAAATTTTATGGTATTAGGTAAAATAGTTTTGGTTTTTGAATATTCAGGTTTAGATTTAGTCAATTTCTGCTGCGACATTTAGAAATATAAGCGCATCGTAAATGTTACCTGCTTTACCAGATTAAAGATTTTAAAACTGATAACCCAGTTTAGTAAGTGAAATAGATGTCGATAAATATATCTTCAACTTCATGAGAAAAAAATAAAATTTTTAAAAATAAATACTTAAACTGAGTGTAAATGTATTTGGTAAAGTGCTGTGACAGTTGTTCTTTGCGGTTAATTCAGGTTTGAATTAGTGGACTTTAACTCCACTACTCTTAACTATATTTCATTTATGAAAATATTAATTATAGTACTTAGTTCATTATTAACTTCTTTATTTGAGCGTGCAAATAATGATATTTCTGTTAAGGAAAAACAATTTAAAAAGATGGATAATCAATGTATTGTGATTATTTTCTGTAAAAATCCGTTGTTAAAAGAACGTAAGAAAGGTGTTTTCTATACCGCAAATAAGATTAGCTACTATAACAAAAATATGTTGTTAAAAGAAGTTGATCTTAATAACCGTTTAAAAAATGATACTATTACAATTGTCACAAGTAAACAGTATTTGCCTGTAGATTTGTTTAATAATTATGTTAATTATAATTATCACTTTAAAAATGGTGATACTATTTTTTTCAATTTCAAAAATAATGTACCTATCGTTAAGGACAGAATGAATTCCACATATTATGATCTAAACTATACTTTAGAATATAAAAAAAGATTTTCGATGCCATTAATAGGTAACAGTTTTATGTCATTTAAAAAAGATACACTTAGTGCAAAGAAAAAGTTTAAAATAATAGAACAGAGTTATATAAAACAACAATTGTTTATAGATTCTCTAGCAAAAGAGAAAAAACTTACGGATAGTATCATCCTTTTTTTCAAAAACCAAAACAACTTTGGATTTTTTAGTCAAGCTCTTTTAGATGCTTCTTTTGAACCATATTTTGATACTTATTTAAATAAATTGGATGCTAATAAAATACTTAACGATGAGCAATATTTTTACAATGGGTATTTTCATCAATTCATAATTTGGAAGTATTTATGGAGCCAGAAATTGGGTGTTAAGCAGGTTAGAAATTCATCAGGCATATCTTTAGATTACAAACAAGTTTATGATTTAAGTAAAAAGGTTTTTTCGGATAAATCTCTGCAACAGACTATGCTATTGTACTGTTTACAAATGATTAAGGAAGAAGAACCGAATGAAACATTTAGAAGCTATCGCAAAAAATTTAAAGAAGATGTGTCTGATAACTTTTATCAAAGCTATTTGGTCGATAATCCTACTTTTCAGATAGATACAAAATCAGGAGCATCTATTTTGATCAGTAAAAGTAAAAAAATTGAATTTGATGATTTAATAAAATCATTATCTGGCCGCATTATATATGTTGACTTATGGGCAAGCTGGTGTATTCCGTGCAGAGCTTCTATGCCGTCGTCTCATAAACTTAAGAAAACATTTTCTGGCAAACGGGTTAGTTTTATCTATTTATCAATAGATGAAAAATTTAGTAATTGGCAACAAGCTTCTCAAGAAGATGGATTATCAACGGATATGAATAATTTCCTGTTAATTAACCCAAAAGAGGCGAATATCCTGAAGCAGATTAATCTTAAAACTATTCCCCGCTATTTATTATTTGATAAAAAAGGACAATTAATTTATCAAAATGCACCAGGGCCAGCGAGCGATGAATTAGTCCAAATGATAGATAGATATTTGTTGGAATAAGATTCTAATTTATCATACCTCATAATTCTTAATATAAATCCACTTAAAACCAGGACTAAATTGCTTAATTGTTGTATGATAATTAACTTTTTTATTCAAAATAATATCAATAAGCATTATGAACTGATACCTTTTGATCTATCCTCTCATTTCTACACAAAAGGAATTTGGTTACTCTGATGCAACTCAATTTAATAACAAAGAAGGATATGTAACTGAAATATTTGAAAAGAGTGATATGATTTTATCCCATATCGTTAACATCAATACTTTTTATCAGAACAGGATTTAATATGAGCACAGAATTTGACGAATTTTCGATACCAACATATATTATCAATTTAAATGAGCACGCAACGTAAAAATCATATATCAAAATTATTTGAAGGTAAAAGACAGCATCTTTTTAGCTAAAATAGATTTTCAGCAATTTGAAAAAAAAGATGCTGAACATACAATCGTAGTGAAATCGGGTATGGTTGCCGATGTGGAGATTATAACAAAAGAAAGCTCTTTACTTCAAAGGTTTTTTAGGAATTTAAGAAAGATGATGAACAACCACTAAAAAGGGATGGATGTTTTTTAAAGCGATAAAAGGCATGAAGCCATCGGAATACCGGAATATGTTGCGAAAATAAAAATTTTAAAATATCTGGCCACTGCTCTTGAGATTATCATTCGGGATGTTATCTTTGTTCGTTTTTCAGATCAGATTGATCAACGGGATGTAGCGTAGCCAGGTATCGCGCCAGCATGGGGTGCTGGAGGTCGGAAGTTCGAATCTTCTCATCCCGACAATAAAATGAAGCCTTTAAATGTAAGATTTAGAGGCTTTTTTGTTTTTTATA
>Ga0308157_10008343_pt1 | contig 11809 bp, 7 predicted proteins | sample PhyBR1_FD_201035 | JGI IMG/M metagenome (GOLD analysis project Ga0308157, IMG submission 201035) | Phyllosphere microbial communities from UC Gill Tract Community Farm, Albany, California, United States - DLSLB.R1 | ecosystem: Host-associated > Plants > Phyllosphere > Unclassified | place: USA...
AAAGCCCCGATCGGAATAATCCTATCCAGACCATCGCGTTGATTAGCCTTTGTGGTATTCCAACCTGCGTTTCGTTTTCCGGTGTAGAATACGGAAGCTCCCAGTTTCAAGCCTTTGGCCGCTCCATCCTGAAGGGTATAGAACACCGTTCCGTTGGCCGTATGGGCAGTTGTTCCCACCAAACGCATATCCTCCAGAATACCATTTTCATTGGTCTCCAAATAGCGCATATAGTTGTAGGCATATCCGGCAAGCACATCAAGCCCTTTGGCCAATTCCCCTGCCACATCCACTTCCACACCATCAGAAGCTGATCTCCCTGTAAACTCTTTCATATTACTATCGGCCACTTTACCATCATCTCCAATGATGGTCTGTGCATACCGATTATTGATGATCTTATACCAGGTCACATTGGTCGATAACCTTCCTTGGAAAAAATCATTTTTAATCCCTGCTTCGTATTGATCCAATAGCGATGGTCCCATCGGTTGGTAGTTCACATCATAGCCTGAATTCGAGATGAAATTATTAGCGTAACTTACATATAGACTTGTTGCCTTCAATGGCTGATAAATCAACGCAAATTTAGGGGACCAGGCTTTATCGATCTTATCGCCCATATCCACTTTATCTTTTCCCGGGTTTTCCGTTACGCTAGTCGTATTGGTTTTATAATCATACACTTCACTTCTACCGGTTTTCTGGTAGGTATATCGGATACCTGCCAAAACCTTAAACTGATCCGTAATCGACAGTAAATCCTGCACAAAAACCCCATACCTGCTGATATTGGTATTCGTCCTTGATTTCAGATCTGCCGTAGGCATATCCGAGCGCATGCCGCTGGCATATGGATCAAAAACATTGATGTTATCATAGGCTGTACTTGGCGCCACATTCTCGCCGGTTCCATTCGCGAAGATGTTGAAAGCATAGTTCTTGACCTTGGATTGATCCGCATCTGCACCCACCAAGACCTGATGTTGGAAGGTACCTGTCTGCAGTTTCCCGGTCAGGTTCAGTTGTTGGTTGAAGGTCAGTTCGTCCTGTTCCGAACGATTCAGTGCCCGGGGAGCAATCCCTTGCGCATTCGCCTGAATACGTTCAGAACCATAATAATCCCGAAGGTATTTCTGATAGCTGGCTAACACATTCAATTTCCAATCGTCGGAAAATTGATGGCCAAAATCCACCTGTGCATTGGAAGAATTGGTTTTATTGTATGCCCAAGGCACATTGATAAAACTATTTCTACCTACTTTTTCATTTATTTTTCCCTCTACGGAACCTATTCCAAAATCGGGTGTAAAATCACTCTTGAGATAATCAAACATAACATTGATGTCCGATTTATCCGATATTTTGTATAATAAAGAAGGGTTTACATACAACCTTTTGGATTCTACCTGATCGCGGTAACTCTCTGCGTAGCCACCTGTACCCACAATCCGGAAAGCCAATTTTTGGGATAATGGGCCATAAACATCCACCATGGGCTTGTATTGGTTATAACTACCGATTCGCATGGCCACCTCTCCACCATGTTCAAACTTTGGTTTCTTGCTGATCAGGTTCACCACTGCCCCGCCGGTCACTCCGCCATACAGTAAGGCTGCACTCCCTTTTAAGATCTGAACAGACTCCAGGGTACTCGCCTCGATGGATCCTCCATTATTGGTCCTCGCCCCATTCTTAAATATATTATTCGTTCCTAAGCTATACCCTCTCGCATAGAAATTCTCATTCACACCACCTCTATTGGCACCCAAGGCCACTCCATTGGCATTCTTCAAGGCATCGCTCAACACATTGATCTGTTGATCCGAAATCACTTGGCTATTGATGACCTGTACCGCTTGCGGAAGGTCTAGATCTTTCACCCCCGATTTACTGACCTCCAAGGAACGATGGTTCACCGAATTGTAACCCTTTACATCGATCAGCTCGATCTGTTGATTATTTTGTTGCAAGATCAGCGCCGATAATTCCGTGATTGTTCCCTGTGGAACAACAGCAAGTTCTTGTTTTTGAAATCCAATGCCCGTAAATTGCAATTGAAATGTTCCTGCAGTTGGGATATAGAGTTCATACTCGCCCTGATCATTGGTTTTTGTATGCTTGTTCGATCCATGAACACTGATTCCCGTCAAGGATTCGCCTTTTTGGTTAAGAACCTTTCCCTTTACGGTTGTTTGGGCATCCACTTCCTGTGCAATTGCCATTGCCGCTAAGAGGATAAATAGTTTCGTGAGCTTCATCTTTATTTGTACTAAATCTAAATAGTAGGCAAAAATAAGCTCCAGCGCGCTACCAAAAAATAAAGAATCCGACAAAAAGCTTCAAAATCCGAAATTTTTTAGTCCGCGAGAGTGTTTAGGTTCGTATTGAAAGCATACTGAAAAGTAATGTAAAAGTATGCTTTTAGTAAATCAGCATATTAAAAACGTGCTTTAAGAATGCTTTAACCTTGTTTTTACCTCGAAAACATCCCATTTACATAGGAAAAACATAGATTACATCGCAAGAAAAAAGCCGGATCAAACATTGCTATCTGATCCGGCTTCGATATGTATGCTTACTTCTAAAGTAATTCTTAATGCCTACTTATCGAAGTTCCAGCGAACAAAAGCTTCGATGGCTTCGTAGTTTGCCAATCCCAATTGATGGTAAAGGCCAGCGGTTTCACTAGTACGGTCTTCTGCACGCACCCAGAATTCTCTTGGATCATCTCCAGGGAAAACTGGAAGATCCTTTTGTGATTGATGCTTGAAGATCGCCAAACGCTTGCGTTTAACCTCTTGCGGCGACAGAGGAACCGCCATTTCAATCTCGTGGATTGGGTATTCATGCCATGCACCGCGGTATAACCACAACCAACAGTCCTTCGTCCATTCGTCCGTTTCGCGAAGGCGTTTCAAGGCTTCTAAAATAATATCGAAACAAACCTTATGCGTTCCATGCGGATCAGCGAAATCACCGGCCGCAAATACCTGTTGAGGTTTTACTTGGCGCAATAATTCCATGGTCTGCTGGATATCGTCCTCAAAGTCGATCTCTTTGAAGAATTTTCCACGGTCATAGAACGGAAGGTCCATGAAGTGGATGTTTTCATCCGGAAGGCCCACGAAACGTGCACCGGCAATTGCTTCCCCTTTGCGGATCAATCCTTTAATGGTACGTACGATTTCAGGGTCTACCTGATTTGGTTTCTTAACTTTGAAAAACTCGCGGGAGTCATCGTAGATTTTACGGGTAACCCCATTATCATCTTCCACTGCAACAGCGAAATCCTGAACAAATTCTAAATAACGCAATACATCATCGTCCCAAACGGCGGTATTACCGGAGGTTTGATAAGCTACATGGACATTATGTCCTTGATCGGCCAAACGGATGAACGTACCTCCCATCGAGATCACGTCATCATCCGGGTGTGGCGAAAAAAGGATCACATTCTTACGGGCAGGTTCCGCGCGTTCTGGGCGGTTGGTATCATCGACACCTGGTTTTCCTCCTGGCCAACCCGTAATGGTACGTTGCAGCTCGTTGAAGATACGGATGTTGATACTGTAGGCAGTACCCTGTTCCGTAATCAACTGCGCCATGCCATTATTGTTATAATCGTCGTCGGTCAATTTAAGGATGGCCTTGTCCAAATGAAGGGACAACCAAACCACCGCTTTCTTCACCAAAGTATCATCCCATTCCACGTCGTGCGCCAACCATGGAAGGTTGAAACGAGTAAGTGCGGAAGCAGCATCTTGATCAAGAACAAATTCTACATTGTCCGACATCTGTAGGTAGGTAGCCGGGATATCTGAAGAGATTTCGCCTTCCACTGCTTTTTTAACGATTTCGGCTTTTTTCTCGTTCCAAGCCATCAACACAATTTCCTTTGCTTTGAAAATTGTTCCAACCCCCATGGTAATCGCTTTCGTTGGTACATTTTCCTTACCACCGAAATCGCGTGAAGCATCTCTACGGGTAAGGTCATCTAAGGTTACCAAGCGCGTACCGGAGTTAGGTGCAGAACCCGGTTCGTTGAAACCGATGTGGCCTGTACGTCCAATACCTAAAATCTGGATGTCCAATCCTCCTAAGCTGGAAATCTTTTGCTCATACGCCATACAGAACGCCTGTACGTCTTCTGGAGCCAAAGTGCCATCAGGAATGTTAATGTTTACTTTTGGGATGTCGATGTGATCGAACAGGTTTCTGTTCATGAACACCACATAACTTTGCTCTGCTGTAGGTTGCATTGGATAGTATTCATCCAAATTGAAGGTAACAACGTTACTGAAACTTAAACCTTCTTCTTTGTGTAACCTCACCAATTCCTTGTAAACCTTTACTGGAGTAGCACCTGTTGCTAGTCCAAGTACAGCCTGCTCCCCTTTTGCCTGCTTGCCTCTGATGAGGTTTGCGATGCGTTGAGCGACTTGAATAGAAGCTTCCTCTTGAGTGGGGTATACCGTAACTGGTACTTTCTCAAATCGGGTTTCTTCTAATAAATTTAATCTTGCCATTTAAATTAAAAAATACCTTAGTGAGTTTCAAATTTAACAATTTAAAATCCCTCAAACGCAAAAAATGCAATTTCTTTTTCAGATTTATTGAAAATATGTTATAATTTTTACATGTTAATGCGTTTAAATGAAAGGCTTATCTTTATTTTTGATAGATAAAATTTGTAGAACTATGAAAAGTATATGGTTTTTGCTGATGTTGGTGCCGTGTTTGGTATTTGGGCAGAGCAAGGAGGAGATGATCGCGCAAGTAAAGGCAAATCCGAAAGATGCGAATTCGTTACGGTTGATCCAACGGATTGGTGGGTATGACCCGGAATATGTAGAATTGAACAATCTGTTTAAGAAATTGGATAAGAAGGTAAGGAAATCGAATGATGGATTGTTGTTTGAAAGATACTTAAAGGCGTTGAAGAGTACGCAGATCGGGAAAAAGGCACCGAGTATTACGCAGTTGAACTTGGAGGGAGACCCTTATTCTTTGTCGGATCTGAAGGGGAAATATGTATTGATCGATTTCTGGGCGTCCTGGTGTCCGGATTGTAGGAAACAGGTTCCTGCTTTGTTGGAGACTTATGGGAGGTTTAAGGACAAGAATTTTGAGATCTTAGGGGTTTCTTTTGATCGGGAGTATGAGCCTTGGGCAAAATATGTGAAGGAGCAGAATTTGGCCTGGAAACATGTTTCTGATTTGCAGAACATGAATAATTCTGCAGGACAGACTTATGGGGTTCGGGCGATTCCGCAGAATGTGCTGGTGGATCCGAATGGGATTATTATTAGAAGGAATTTGCACGGCGAGGATTTGAATGCTTTATTGGCGGAGGTGTTGAAGTAAGGAAGGCCACGTCATTACGAGGAACGAAGCAATCTTTTATACGAATAGAAAGATTGCTTCGTCGTGCCTCCTCGCAATGACGCGGTACCTACAAGCTCAACTGATAAGCGATCACTGAGTTATTCAAAAAAGTAGGCACATATAAAATCTTTTCCTTTGCATTATACCCCAAATCTGCGGTATTCATTTTCCCTTGCACATCCAACAACTCCTTCACTTCCCCATTTGCAGAGATATGATATATCAACCCACCCCAACAAGTCACCAAGAAACTCCCATCACCCACAGGTTCCAAACCATCACCACCAAGTTTCAATCCCTTCGCAATAACCGTTTTCTTTTTATTATCAATTTTCCATAATTCTGGACCTGCCATCGCGTATAAACTTCCATTGATCACTTTCAGCCCATTCACACTTGGCACATCGCTCATATAAAGACTTGGTCTATTATTCTGGAGCATATATATTTTTCCTTCCCTAGTATCCGACACAAACACCTTTCCTGTCGCATCCACGGTAACATCATTTAAAAATACTGCCCCTTCTATTTTTATCTGGTTGATCACATTCCCGGTAATAATATCTATCACCACCACCTCATTGATGTCCGCCACATATAATTGATCTTTATACAAAGCCATTCCCTTTGGTGCGTTCAACCCTTCCACCCAAGTTGCATTTTTCAGGCTGCCATCCATGTTCAAAATCGCTACCCCACCTTTTCCATCAGCAGCAGACCCATCACCATCAATCAAGGAAACAAAAAGTTCATTACGTTCTGGAACATATAGAATTGATTCTGGAACAGGTAACTGTTCTTTAGACTCCCATAAGGGCGCCAATTTAGCCTGCCCATGAGATTGCATGGATGAACCTAATAAAGAAGAACTTAATAAAGCAGCGGAAAGAAATAAAGATCTCATTGTTAAAATGTTTGTTTTCACTAAATTAACAAATTAATGCAAGAAAAGTTCAACCCTCTATTTCACATTAACCCAATCGAAAATTAACATTCTATTAACGCAAGAAAATTCAGTTAAATTCTTGTTTTTACACCTACTAACTAATTATTAAACTCTAATTATTATACTATGCTTGAAGCACTTTGGATCCTCATCAACTTGGCTTTAATTATTTATGGCTTTTACCTATTGATAAAATCAATAGGTTATCTCTATCGAGCAAAAGGCGCTTTTCCTGCCATAATTCTAGTATTATTCATATTGTCATCATTCGCTCAAATAAGCGATAGACACGATGAAAAATACGAAATCAAAAATCTTACGTTCATCATTAAAAACCACGAACAACTATTAGAAAACAATTTGGTAACAAAAGTTATTCTGCGTGTCAGGAGTGCAGATGGCCAAACTAAACTCCTGCTTTCTAAGAATGGACTAGTACCCGGATTAGATTATGAAATCGAAAATGCTACATTATACCCAGACCACATTCAATTGAACGTATTTAAAAGCTGGAAAATATTGGCCTCACTTTGATAACCATTATAAAAATTATAAGGTAAACATCAATAAATAAAGATTATTTCTTAATTTCATTCCTTATAATTTAACCATTCACCCTAAACTTAATGGAGAGCATAAAACCTTTCTTAGACGAGCATTTTCTATTACAGAGCAGCATTGCAGAAGAACTATATCATCAGTATGCCAAGGATCTACCAATCATAGATTACCATAACCACCTACCACCCGATCAGGTTTCGGGGGGCCATCAGTTTGAAAACATCACCCAGGCTTGGCTATATGGCGATCATTATAAATGGCGGGCAATGCGTGCGAATGGGGTCAATGAGCATTATATTACCGGTGAAGCTTCGGATATAGAAAAATTCCAGAAATGGGCCGATACGGTTCCCTATACCATGCGGAACCCTTTATACCATTGGACCCATCTGGAACTACAGCGCTATTTTGATGTGCGGGAAACTTTACACTCCAACAATGCGGAAAGCATCTTCCATGATTGCAATGAAAAATTAAGAGATCCCGCCTATAATGTGCACGGGTTGTTGAATAAGATGAATGTGGAGATAATCTGTACCACGGATGATCCGATCGATAGCCTGGAATTCCATCAATCATATGCTCAGCATCCATCTTCCTTCAAGATGTTTCCTGCTTTCCGACCGGACAAGGCGATGAGCCCGGAGCATCCGGAGAACTTTAACCAATATGTCGACCGCTTGGGCGAGGTTTGCAACATGGAGATACAGAATTTCCAGAAATTCCTGGATGCCCTAAAGGCTAGGCATGATTATTTTGCAGCCAATGGCTGTTGCCTTTCCGACCATGGCTTGAGCCACCTCTATGCGGAGGATTATACAGATGAAGAAATCGCCAAGATATTCCAAAAGGTCAGGGGCGGATCTCACTTGATGCACGACGAGATCAACAAGTTCAAATCGGCCATGTTGGTGCATTTTGCAGTTTGGGATTACGAAAAAGGTTGGGTACAGCAGTTCCATGTGGGTGCTTTCCGGAATACCAATACTTGGGCATTGAAGAATTTAGGTCCAGATACGGGGTTCGATAGTATTGGAGATTACAAACAGGGAGAAGCCATGGTGCGCTTTTTCGGAAATATGGCTGCCCGGGAACAGCTCGGAAAAACCATCATCTATAACCTGAATCCATCCGATAATGAGCTGTTCGCGGCGATGGCTGGGAATTTCAATGATGGCGAGATCATCGGAAAAATGCAGTTCGGATCCGGTTGGTGGTACAACGACCAAAAAGAAGGGATGACCAGACAGATCAATGCCCTTTCCAATATTGGCCTATTGAGTCGCTTTGTGGGTATGCTGACAGATTCCAGGAGTTTCCTTTCCTTCCCTCGACATGAATATTTCAGACGTTTGCTCTGCAATATCTTCGCGGAGGACATCAAAAATGGCGAATTACCGCATGATATGCCATGGATCGGAAAAATGATCCAGGATATCTGTTATTATAATGCCAAATCCTATTTCCCTTTCCAGGGTTAGGATTTTTCCAGGTTGAGCCATTTAGGGACTTCAGGGGCAATATAAGAATCCATTTTATCCAAAAGATCATGGATATTGTTGGCATAGAGCAACATGTCCTGATTTTCCTTTTTCAAGAGCCCTGCATCCACCATATGCTTGATGAACTGGATAAGATGATCGTAGAATCCATCCACATTCAATAGCCCGACGGGTTTTTGATGCAGGCCCAATTGCCCCCAGGTCAGCATTTCGAAGAGTTCTTCCATGGTACCGAATCCTCCGGGCAGCGCAATAACCGCATCGCACAGGTTATTCATCTTTGCTTTACGTTCGTGCATGGTATCCACTTCGATCAGTTGGCTGATTCCGGTATGACCTATCTCCTTGCTGTTCAGAAATTTTGGGATCACACCGACCACCTGACCGCCATTCTCCATCACGCTATCCGCAATTCCGCCCATCAAACCTACTCTTCCACCGCCGTAAACCAATTGAATGCCCTTTTCGGCAAATACCTTCCCCACCATGCGCGCAGATTCCATATATACTTTTTCATGGCCTGGACTTGAGGCACAGAACACCACAATCTGTTTTAATTTCATGCTGCAATCTAGCAATTTTATCAAAATAAAAGGCCGGAGGCGGGGAGCCAACGACCTTTATTAACTAAACATTGAAACAAAATCTTAATTTGCCCTATTGGTTTCCTCGTTGTTCGATTCCTTCTTGCGGAATTGTTGTTTCAGGTTACCAAACTTATAGGTATATGTCAATCGCACTGTCTGGTTATCATTATATTGCCTAAAAGTGGATTGGAATTCATTGAAATCTGTACTTACGGTATTTTTATTTGTCCTGAAAATATCGGTCACTGCCAATTTCAGGGAACTGCGTTGGTCCTTGAAATTATAGTTCATCCCAGCATCGATGTTCCATCTACCGTGAATCTTGTACACATTGTATAGGAATGGTGTGCTACCGTTAAAGCTCAATTCTGCCGATAGGGCGCTGTTGATCTTAAAGGTATGCATACTATTTGCTTGGATAAAGAAGGAACCAAGGTCTGCATAATACCCTGCGATCGGTCCTTTAAAGTGCATGTAAATACCGGTGAAGTTATTGTTCATCGTCCAGAACTTACCAACCCGGTAAGGGGCATTGATGTTAATATAGGATGTGCTTGTTTTCGCCAAGTTATCACGTGTTATCCAAGTTTCGTTGCTAATGGAATCCTGACCTAGACTTTCCACCATCGCATCGTTCGTGATATCGGTACCTAAGGTAAAGTTGAACATCTGCATCAGGGTATAGGTCAAGGTCAACCCATGCGTATACTGTGGTTTTACATAAGGGTTACCTTCCTGGTAAGTCAACTTATCAATATAATAACGGAAAGGATTCAAGAACCTATAATTCGGTCTGGTGATCTTTTTCGCATAGCCAAAGTTAAGGATATGGTTCTGACTGATGTTATACCCTACATTTGCAGAAGGGAACAGGTCAAAATAATCCCGTTTTACGCGGTTGTTCTTGGTTACGGAATTACCATCCGAAATGGTATATTCTCCGCGTAAACCTGCTTTCAACGACCATTTTCCGATGGCTCTGCTATAATCCGCATAGGCGGCTGCAATCTGTTCGGTATAGATGAACAGGTTCGAGCGATTGGCGATGTCTACCCAGTCCCCAGCCTGCGTTAAGGAATCAAACTGCAGGTTATTATCGGATTTTACATTACTGTATTTCAGTCCGGTTTCTATTTTACCCTTTCCAACGATTTTCTCTAAATCTAATTTGGCCACATAGATATCGATGGCCGATGGCATGGCTGAACGTTCTTTTTGAACAGGATAATAAAGACTGCCATCCGGTCTTTCGGTTCTATAGATATAATCATTGTCGTTGCTGTTCTTGAACATGCTCCAATCAAAATCGAATACCAACCTGCTACCTAATGTATCCAATTTATACTCGTTGTTAAAGTTGGTCGAGTATCTGTTGAAACGATTATCACTGATGGCGGTGGTTCTTAGGATAGAATCTACGACCGAAGGGTTTTTGGAAATATCGGTATTGGAAATATTCTCACTGATCTCCTCGTTATTGTTTCCGGTGAACTGGAGCATCATGGTATTCCTGTTGGAAGTCTTCTGCTCCACGCCGAATCTATAATTGTGGTTCTTTTCGGTTTCCACCAAGAAAGCTTCCTGATTAAAATCGGTGGAAACATTGCCATTGGCGATGGTGCGTTCCAGATCAAGATCAAATTGACGTTTGTTCTGGGTATAGGCATAAGAACCGAACAAGGTGGTATTGTTCTTTTTATAGTTCAGATTTAAGCTGGAGTTGCCCCGGTAGTGTTCGCCTTTGGCGCCACTCACCAGGAATGTTCCATTAAATCCTTCTAGGTTGTTCTTTTTCATCACGATATTGATAGAGCCTACCGCACCTTCCGCATCATCTTTTGCGGAACGTGTGGTACTTACTTCCACACTTTTGATCATACTACCATCGGTAGATTTCAGGAAAGTAGCCAATTGCTCTCCCGTCATAAAGGTTTGTCGCCCATCGATGGTAATTGTTACACCTTGCTGTCCCATTAATTGCAGATTATCGTCCTTATCGACGCTTACCCCTGGCGCTCTTTTCAAGACCTCCAAGGCATTGTTACCTGCAGCAACGGTGGAATTCTCCACGTTAAGGACCAGTTTTCCATTTTTGCTCTGAACCATGGGAACTTGTCCCTGAACCGTTACGGCTTCAATAGCTTGGCTCTGTGGACTCAATTGGATAGTAGGCACCTGGATATTTTTATCGCCCAATTCAAAAACGGACGATTTTGTGACGGCAAAACCTACCGATGTCACTTGGATGTAATAGCTTCCTTTAGGGGCTTTTAATATACTGTAATCGCCATTCTCATCGGTTACTGCCGTTTTGATCAGCACGTTTGCTGATGACGACATCAGGTAAACCGAAGCGGAGGCTACTGGTTGATTGCTTGCATTGATGACTTTGCCCTTTACATCCGCATCCTGCATGCCCGCAAATGATTGGCCTATCATCCCGACAAGCATCAAAATAAAGAGGGTAATTGTTCTTCCCATGGTTAGTTTTTATATGTTTTCAAAGTTTGGCTTTATTTAATAGACGAAGCTTCCTTTCTATAGGTTGCTTCGTCTATGTTATTTTTTTGTTTAGCTATTACGCTGAGCGTCCCGGATCTGTTTCTTAACCTCATCCTGCGCTTCTTTGATCTGCTTGAAGGCCTCTCTCTGCGCTTCTTTTGCTTCTTTCTGCGCTTCCTTCAAGGCTTCCTTAGCTTCTCGCTGTGCCTCTTTAACGGCATCTTCTGCTTCTTCTTTGGCATCTTTCTCCGCTTCTTCCGCCTCTTCTTTAGCGTCTTCTAAAGCTTTTAAACGCTCTTCTTCCATTTTCTTCACACAACGCA
>Ga0308157_10008344_pt1 | contig 11809 bp, 13 predicted proteins | sample PhyBR1_FD_201035 | JGI IMG/M metagenome (GOLD analysis project Ga0308157, IMG submission 201035) | Phyllosphere microbial communities from UC Gill Tract Community Farm, Albany, California, United States - DLSLB.R1 | ecosystem: Host-associated > Plants > Phyllosphere > Unclassified | place: USA...
GTGACGATGCTGCTGGTGAACTACCCCTGCATCAGCGTATGGACGCTGTTTGGCGCCATGATCGGGCGCTGGCTGCAGTCACCGCGTGCGCTGCAGTGCTTCAATTGGGGCATGGCAGGGTTGCTGCTGCTGTCGCTGTGGCCTCTGCTGGCAGGCCATTTGTAGGTCAGGGCGAGCGGTTCGAAGTCAACAGCCAGGCAGCTCACGAGACCAGCTAACGGCCTGACCAGATGAAGAATACGGTCAGGCCAATTGTGATGGCGGGAAAATTGGCCTGACAAAAGGTCTGACCCACCCCATCACGTGGGCAGACCAGACCCCTCAAGGAGTGACCCAGCGCTCAGCCGCCGCGCGAATGTGGGAACGCATCGCCGCTTCAGCCGCCAGCGGATCGCGCGCCTGCAGACAGCGCAGGATCTGCTCATGCTCGGCCAGCGCCGCGCTCCACACCGGCTCGCCCTCCAGCAGGGTTCGCATGTGGCTTGCAAGCGGCTCGCGGCGCATGTCGAACAGCGTACCCACCAGGCCGACCATCACCGAATTGCCGGTCATCTCGGCGATGCGCACATGGAACTCGCGGTCGTGGTCCAGCACGTCGCGACCGGTGGCGATGTCGGCGCGCATGCCTTCCAGGCTTTCCTGCACCCGTGCCAGCCCCTGGGGCGTGGCATGCATGCAGGCCTGCACGATCACTGCCCCCTCGAAGGCCGCACGCGCAAGCATGACCTCGACAGGACTCTCGCCCATGAAGGCCGGCAACCGGGTGCGCCAGGTGCCACGCTGGCATACGTAGACCCCCGAACCCATGCGGATCTCCACCTGCCCCTCGATCTCCAGCGCGATCAGCGCCTCGCGCAATGAAGGACGCGACACGCCCAGTTGCTGCGCGAGTTCGCGCTCGGGTGGCAGGCGCTGGCCCTCCTTGTAATGCGCCTGCTGGATCAGCAGGCGCACCTTGTCGGCAATCAATTGGTACAGGCGCCGCGAGGGGTCGTTCGGCTTGAAAGTTTCGTCCATCCGGGAATGATGCGTGATGAGGGGTAGGTGGAAGCAGGCGGAAGCCGCACGACCGAGTATCGGCCTTACCAGTTTGCCGCCACTCAGGGTAAATACGGTAAGGCCAAATTCTGTGATGGGTTAAATTGGCCTGACCATATCCTATAACAGACCAGCGGTTGCGGCCGAGCACGGATCCCCACCTTGAAATACGACTTCGACTTCAGCGCCCCGCTGGCCTATTGGCCTGACCTGCTGGCCGGCGCTTGGACCACACTGGCCCTGTCCCTCTCCTCCACCTTCTTCGGTTTCCTGCTGGGCGTGTTCTGCGCGCTGGCCAGCACCGGACGCAGCCTCTGGCTGGCGCGCTTGGCCACCGTCTACATCGAGGTGATACGCAACACGCCGCTGCTGGTGCAGGTCTTCATCGTGTATTTCGGCCTGTCCTCGCTGGGCCTGCAGGTCGGCGCGTTCACCGCCGCCACGGTGGCCCTGGTCGTCAACGTCGGCGCTTATACCAGCGAGATCGTGCGCGCCGGGGTGGAGTCCATTCCCAAGGCCCAGCTCGAAGCGGCCGAGACCCTGGGGCTGAGCCGCTGGCAGACGCTGCGCCATGTGGTGCTGCCGCCGGCCATCGAGCGGGTGTTCCCGGCGCTCACCAGCCAGTACGTGCTGCTGATGCTGGCCTCCTCCATCTGCTCGCAGATCTCGGCCGAGGAGCTGACGGCCGTGGCCAACCGCGTGCAGTCGGACACCTTCCGCTCGGTGGAAACCTATGTGCTGGTGGCCGGCGCCTATCTGCTGATGTCGCTGGTGATGCGCGCCGTGTTCTGGCTGGTGGCGATGGTCGCCTTCCCCCGCCTGCGCCGCCTCGGCACACCTCTTTGATCGGAGCCGCGCCATGGGTTTTCTGAATGCCGCACACATGCAATTTCTGTTTGACGGCCTGCTGTGGACCGTCGGACTGTCGCTGATCGCCTTCGCCGGCGGCGGCACCCTGGGTTTTCTGGTCGCGCTGGGCTCGTCGTACGGGCCGCGCTGGTCGCGCCTGCTGGTCTCGCTCTACGTCAAGCTGATCCAGGGCACACCGCTGCTGGTGCTGCTGCCGCTGGTGTATTTCGGCCTGCCTTCGCTGGGCCTGAACATCGCCCCGCTGGCTGCCGCCGGCATCGCGCTGTCGGTCTATGTGTCGGCCTATCTGGGCGAGATCTGGCGCGGCTGCCTGGCCTCGGTGCCGCGCACCCAGGCCGAAGCCGCCGAATGCCTGGCCCTGCGCTGGCACCAGCGCGTGCTGCACGTGCTGCTGCCGCAGGCCATCAAGATCGCCACGCCGCCCACCGTGGGCTTCATGGTGCAGATCGTGAAGAACACCTCGCTGGCCTCGGCCATCGGTTTCGTGGAGCTGGCCCGCGCGGGCCAGATCATCAACAACTCCACTTTCGAGCCCTTCATCATTTTCATGATCGTCGCGGCCTTGTATTTCGCCTTGTGTTATCCGCTGTCGGTGCTGAGCCGTCGCCTGGAGAGGAGCTTCCATGTCGCAAATCGTTGAGATCAAGAACATCTCTAAATGCTTCGGCAGCACCCGCGTGCTGGAAGACGTTTCCTTCACCGTCAACAAGGGCTCGGTCGTGGCCATCATCGGCCAGAGCGGCTCGGGCAAGAGCACCGCGCTGCGCTGCATTGACCGGCTGGAAACCGTGGACCAGGGCCATATCCGCGTCTGCGGCCATGAAGTGACCGCGCCCGGCCTGGACCTGCACCAGCTGCGCCGCGACGTGGGCATCGTGTTCCAGAGCTACAACCTGTTCCCCCACCTCACGGTGGAGGAAAACATCATGCTCGCGCCGCGCCTGGTGCAGAAGGTCAAGAAGACCGAGGCGCGCGAGCGCGCCCTGCAGGTGCTGACCCAGGTGGGCCTGGCCGAGAAGGCCAACAACTACCCGTCGCAGCTCTCGGGCGGCCAGCAGCAGCGCGTGGCCATTGCGCGCTCGCTGGCCATGCAGCCGCAGCTGATGCTGTTCGATGAAGTCACCTCCGCGCTCGACCCCCAGCTCACCGGTGAAGTGCTGCGCGTGATGGAGAAACTGGCCGCCGACGGCATGACCATGATCCTGGTCACCCACGAGATGGCCTTTGCGCGCAAGGTCGCCGACGAGGTGGTCTTCATGCACAAGGGCCGCGTCTGGGAGCACGGCCCGGCCTCCATCCTCGACAACCCGGCCACCACCGAGCTGCGCGACTTCGTCGGCAACGGCCTCTGATTTCCCCGCACCCCGTTACACCATAAGGAGACAACCATGAAAAAGACGACCCTTCGCTTCGCCACCGTGGCAGCCGCAGCCGTCATGCTGCTGGGTACGGGCGCTGCCCGCGCCGACCTGCTCAAGGACATCCGCGAGGCCAAGAAGATCCGCATCGCGCTGGACACGGGATCGCCGCCCTACGGCTTCGTCAACGAAGCGATGAAGCCCATAGGCTCCGACGTGGAGACCGCCCAGATGCTGGCCCAGGACCTGGGTGTGGCGCTGGAAATCGTGCAGACCACCAGCCCCAACCGCATCCCCTTCCTGCAGACCGGCAAGGCCGACATCGTGGTGGCCTCGCTGTCGGTGACGCCCGAGCGCGAGAAGGTGATCGACTTTTCCACCCCCTACGCCCAGATCCTGGCCGTGGTGGCCGGCCCCAAGGGCGTGAACATCAGCGGCTTTGACGATCTCAAGGGCAAGCGCGTGGCGACCACGCGCGGCTCGAACAACGACAAGGTGGTGACCACCGGCGCCAAGGATGCACAGATCGTGCGCTTCGACGACGACGCCACCCTGGTCACGGCCGCCGTGAGCGGCCAGGCCGACATCATCGCCACCTCGCCGGCCATCGTCAGCACCGTGCTGCAGAAGGCGCCGCAAAAGGACATGGTCACCAAGTTCACCATGTCCACCGTGCCCCTGGGAATCGGCCTGCGCAAGAACGAGCCCGAACTCAAGGCCTGGATCAACGACTGGGTTACCAAGAACACGGCCAACGGCAAGCTGGTCGCCATCTACAAGAAGTACCACGGCTCCTGAAGCGAGCCTGCGCCTTTCCGCCGGCCTGCCGGCACCACCCACAAGCCCCCTGGAATCATCATGCTGACCGTAATCTGTGAAACCCCCGGCATCCTGCGCGCCGAGCAACGTGAACGCCCCCTTCGCGGCGAAGGCGAAGTGCTGCTGCGCGTCAAGCGCGTGGGGGTGTGCGGCACCGACTTGCACATCTTCACCGGCAACCAGCCCTTCCTGCAGTACCCGCGGGTGATGGGCCACGAGCTGTCGGGCGTGATCGAGGAGGCGCTGCCGGGCGGCCGGCTTCAGGTGGGCGATGTCTGCTACGTCATGCCTTACCTGTCCTGCGGCACCTGTGTCGCCTGCCGCCAGGGCAAGACCAACTGCTGCGTCAACATCCAGGTGCTGGGCGTGCACCGCGACGGCGCCTTCACCGAATACCTGTCCCTGCCCGAAGCCTTCGTGCACCGCGCCGAGGGCGTGTCGCTGGACCAGGCCGCGATGGTCGAGTTCCTGGCCATCGGCGCCCACGGCGTGCGCCGCGCCGATGTGAAGCCCGGCCAACGCGTGCTGGTGGTGGGCGCCGGCCCCATAGGCATGGCGGCGATGATCTTCGCCCGCGCACGCGGCGCCATCGTCACGGCCATCGACGGCCGCCAGGACCGCGTCGATTTCTGCCAGCGCGAGCTGGGCGTGACCCACGCCGTCACCCTGGGTGAAGGCGACAGCGACAAGCTGTCCGCCGTGACCGACGGTGAATTCTTCGACGTGGTGTTCGACGCCACGGGCAACGCCAAGGCGATCGAGCGCGGCTTCGGCTTCGTCGCCCACGGCGGCACCTATGTGCTGATCTCGGTGGTGCGCGACACCATCAGCTTCTCCGACCCCGAATTCCACAAGCGCGAGACCACGCTGCTGGGCAGCCGCAATGCGACCACCGAGGATTTCGAGACCGTGATCGCCGCCATGCGCGACGGCCTGGTGCCCACCGCCGCGCTCAACACCCACCGCATGGCGCTGGCCGATGTGCCCACCGACTTCGCGCAACTGCTCGACCCGGCGCGCGGCGTGGTCAAGGCCATCGTCGAGGTCTGAAGAACATGGCGCAGGCGATCCTCCAATTCGGCACCAGCCGCTTTCTGCAGGCCCATGTGGACCTGTTCGTGCACGAAGCCCTGGCCGGCCTCGCCGGTGCGGGCGACGCGCTGGGCGGCATCACGGTGGTGCAGACCACGGACCGCGCCGACGGCGCCGCGCGCATCGCCGCGCTGGCCGCGGGCGGCGGCTACCCGGTGCGCATCCGTGGCCTGGCGGGCGGCGAACGCATAGACCGCAGCGTCATGTGCACCGCCGTGCGCGAAGCCTGGCAGGCCAGCGCCCAGTGGCCGGCGCTGCGCGCCGCGGTGGCGGGCGAGGTGCAGGTCATCGTCTCCAACACCGCCGACAAGGGCTACCTGCTCGACGAACGCGACAGCCCCGCGGCGCTGGCCGCAGACAGCCCCGCCCCGAACAGCTTCCCCGCCAAGCTGCTGGTGCTGCTGCACGGCCGCTGGCAGTCTGCGCCTCGGGCACTGCTGACCCTGCTGCCCTGCGAGCTGATCGAACGCAATGGCGAGGTGCTGCGCGACGTGGTTGTCGGCCTGGCCCGCGATTGGCAGACACCCAAGGAATTCATTGACTGGCTGGCGCAGCACTGCGTATGGGCCAACTCGCTGGTCGACCGCATCGTGTCCGAGGCGATCGAGCCCGTGGGCGCGGTGGCCGAACCCTACGCTGTCTGGGTGATCGAGCGTCAGGAGCGGCTGGTGCTGCCCTGCACCCACCCTTCCATCCTCCTGACCGACGACCTGGATTTCTACGAGCGCCTCAAGCTGTTCCTGCTGAACGCCGGCCACACCTGGCTGGCCGAACGCTGGCTGAGCCAGGGCCTGCGCGCCGACCTGACGGTGCGCGAAGCCATGGCCGACGCCGCGCTGCGCGCAGGCCTCGAAGCGCTGTGGGCGGACGAGATCCTGCCGGTGTTCGACACCCTGGGCGCCGCCGCGCGCGCGCAGGCCCAGGCCTATCTGGTGGATGTGCGCGAGCGCTTTTCCAATCCCTTCCTGGACCATCGCATCGCCGACATCGCGCAAAACCATGCGCAAAAGAAGCAGCGCCGCCTGGGCCCCATCGTGGCGCTGGCGGCCGACCGCGCGCCACGGCTGGCCCAGCCCGGCCTGAAGGCGGCACTGGCCTCTCCTTTCTGACTTGATTTGCCCCACCCCTAGCCCCGACGATGAAGCCCGAAAAAACCTCTGCGCCCCAGGCCATACAGCTGGCGGCGGCCGACAACGTCGCCGTGGCACGCCAGGATCTGGCGCCTGGCAGCACCGTGCTGGTGAACGGCCTGGCCGTGACCGTCTCCGAACCCATTGCCTCGGGCCACAAGCTGGCGCTGCGGCCCATCGCCCGCGGCGAGCCGGTGCTCAAATACGGCCAAGGCATAGGCGTGGCCACGGCCGACATCGCCGCGGGCCAGCATGTGCACGTGCATAACGTGGGCATGGCCGAATCCAGCCACGCGCATGCCGCGGGCGCGGGCTACCGGCCCACAGAACCGGCCGCCACGCCGCTGACCTTCGAGGGCTACGTGCGCGCCGACGGCCGCGTGGCCACGCGCAACTACCTGGGCGTGATCTCCAGCGTCAACTGCTCGGCCACGGTCTGCCGCCACATCGCCGACGCGTTCAAGGGCGAGGCCCTGGCCGCCTTCCCGCAGGTCGACGGCGTGGTCGCCATCACCCATGGCAGCGGCTGCGGCATGGGTGGCAACGGCGAAGGGCTGGAGCTGCTGCAACGCACGCTGCGCGGCTATGCCAACCACCCCAACTTCGCCGGTGAAGTCAACCAGATCGCCCCGCTGGTCGAGACGCTGCAGGCGCGTGCGCCGGGCATGTTCGCCACGCTCACCATCCAGGACGAAGGCGGCACGCGCGAAACCATTGCCCAGGGCAAGCAACTGATCGCCGAGATGCTGCAACAGGCCGACCAGGCGCGGCGCGAAACGGTGCCGCTGCGCCATCTGGCCGTGGGCCTGCAATGCGGCGGCTCGGACGGCTATTCCGGCATCACGGCCAACCCGGCATTGGGCGCGGCGGTGGACCTGCTGGTCCAGCACGGCGGCACGGCCATCCTGTCCGAGACCCCCGAGATCTACGGCGCCGAACATCTGCTGACCCACCGCGCCGCCACGCCGGCCGTGGCCGACAAGCTGCTCAAGCGCCTGTCGTGGTGGGAAGACTATGCGGCCCTGCACGGCGGTGATCTCAACAACAACCCCTCGCCCGGCAACAAGGCCGGCGGCATCACCACCATCCTGGAAAAGTCCCTGGGCGCGGTCGCCAAGGCCGGCAGCAGCGGTCTGATGGAGGTGCTCGAATACGCCGAGCCGGTGCGCGCGCACGGCCTGGTGTTCATGGACACGCCGGGCTATGACCCGGTGTCGGCCACGGGCCAGGTGGCGGGCGGCGCCAACCTCATCTGCTTCACCACCGGCCGCGGCTCCACCTATGGCTGCAAGCCCACGCCCTCGCTCAAGCTGGCGACCAACACGCCCATGTTCGAGCGCATGCGGCTGGACATGGACTTCGACTGTGGCGGCATTGTCGAAGGCCGCGAGACCATTGAGGAAGCCGGCGCCGCGCTGCTGCAGCTGATGATCGCCACGGCCTCGGGCCAGGCCAGCAAGAGCGAGGAAAACGGTCTGGGCGACAACGAGTTTCTCCCCTGGCAACTTGGAGCGGTGATGTGATGGCGCGTGTGAACGACACCCTTTTTGACGTGCTCACCGTGGGCGAGCCCATGGCGCTGTTCATGGCCGCCGAGCCCGGCGACCTGCACGCCGTGCATGACTTTCGCCGCGCGGCGGCCGGCGCCGAGCTCAACGTCGCGACCGGTCTGGCGCGCCTGGGCCTGCGCACCGGCTACATCACCCGCCTGGGCGATGACTCCTTCGGTCGCTTCCTGGCGAATGAACTGGCGCGCGAAGGCATAGACCGCAGCCTGGTGCAAGTCGACGCCAGCCGTCCCACCGGCTTCATGCTCAAGACCCGGGCCGCCGACGGCAGCGATCCGCAGATCGAGTATTTCCGCAAGGGCTCGGCGGCCAGCGCCCTGGGCCCGGCCGATGCCCCCGCAGGCGTCTTTCCCGCGCGCCACCTGCACCTGACCGGCATCACGCCCGCACTGTCGCCCAGCGCGCTGGAGCTGGTCGTGCATCTCGCGCGGCAGGCGCGTTCGGCCGGCGCCAGCATCTCTTTCGATCCGAATCTGCGGCCCCGGCTGTGGCCCAGCCCCGAAGTCATGGCGCAAACCATCAACACCCTGGCGGCGCTGGCCGACACCGTGTTGCCCGGCCTGTCCGAAGGCTCGCAGCTCACCGGCCACACCACGCCCGAAGCCATCGCCGACTTCTATCTGGCACGCGGCGCAAGCCAGGTCGTGGTCAAGCTCGGCCCCCAGGGCGCGTTCTACAAAAGCAGGGACGGCCTGCACGGCATCGCGCCCGGCATCACGGTCGAACGCGTCGTCGACACCGTGGGCGCGGGCGACGGCTTTGCCGTCGGTGTGGTCAGCGCCCTGCTCGAAGGCCTGGATCTTGCGGCCGCCGCGGCCCGGGGCAATGCCATTGGCGCGCGTGTCGTCGGCTTTCCCGGCGACTCCGACGGGCTGCCAACACGTGCCCAACTGGGCCTTGCCACTACTTACTGACTGATGATGGACACCTCTACCCCGCGGCTCAGTGCCGAGGACGTCATGCGTGACGCGCCCGTGATTCCCGTGATCGTATTGAACGATGTGCGGCATGCCGTCCCACTGGCGCGCGCCCTGCTCGCCGGCGGAATCCGCATGCTGGAGGTGACGTTGCGCACGCCCCAGGCGCTGGCCTGCATCGAGGCCATCGCCCGGGAAGTGCCCGAGGCAGTGGTCGGTGCCGGCACCGTGCGCAGCGCGGCCGACGCCATCGCCGCCAGCAAAGCCGGCGCACGCTTTGCCGTCAGCCCGGGATTCACGCCCGCCGTCGGGCGCCAATGCCGTGACCTCGATCTCCCACTATTGCCCGGTGTCGCCTCGGGCAGCGAAATCATGCTGGCCCAGGAAGAAGGCTTCAAGGCGCTGAAATTCTTTCCCGCGGTCCAGGCGGGTGGAATGCCCATGCTCAAGGCCTGGCAAGGACCGTTTGGCGATGTGATGTTCTGCCCCACGGGCGGCATCCATGCGGGTAACGCCCATGAATTCCTGGCCCAGCCGAATGTCGCCTGTGTGGGCGGATCGTGGCTGGTCACAGGCGACGCCTTGGCGCGCGGCGACTGGAGTTCCATCACGTCGTTGGCACAAGCTGCCTGCGCATTGCAGCGATAGCGGCAAGCGCCGAGGGCCTGGCTGGCGCCTGGCCTTCAGCGCAACACGGCCCCGCGCCAGACGACCAGCCCCAGCACGGTCAATTGGTCTGCATTGACCATGGTCTCTTGATAGTCGGGGTTATCGGCCAGCACACGGACCTTGCCGCCGATGTGCACCTGCAAGCGTCGCAACAGGCGATTGCGCGTGTGGTCGGTGATCAAGTGGATGCGGCCATCCGTGATATCCGTGCGGCGGGTATCGATGAGGATGATGTCGCCGGCGCTCAATGTCGGGCGCATCGCATCCCCCGGCATCTTCATCGCCGCCAGATGCTCGCTGTCCAGGTCCTGATCGCGTAGCCATTCACTGCAAAACGCCTGCGCACGAAAAATGGTCGGTCTGGCATCGCCGAAGACGCCCGCCTCTGGCCCCTCCGCACGATAGAGCGGCAGCGTGGTCATCGTCTTGGGCAAATCATTCGGCGCCCATGGCTGGGCCCTGCCGCTGCCGCGGATCAGCCATTCGAGCGAAACATCCGCCGCATCGGCCAAGGCCACCAGGACCCGGCGCGACGGCTCGCTGCCGGCCAGATAGCGCGTCAATGCACTGTTGGAGATTCCGACCCGTCTGGCCAAGGTACTGGCATTTCCGACTTTCGCAATGATCTGGCGCAAGCGCTTGGCAAAGTCCTGCTCATCTGCCGGAATATCGAAATCACAGGTGGACATGCTCATAGATTTTGAAATCGAAAATTAATTTCGAATATGGAAAATATCTTTATAAGAATTTTTTAGAACGAAAAACACGGAAAAATAAAGACATCAGTTCTAGAATTTATCAACCAGGACGCCACCGTTTTTTCCCTAATCGAAAATTTTCTTCGCTTCCGACAATTGTCACCCAAAAAACCTCTTGAATTCAACGCCTTCGACCCTTTCCTTCTCGAAAGAAAACCCTGGATATTTGAATAACTCATTTGTTTATTTGAATTCCAAATATGAAGCCAGGATGCTTGGGCATTAAGCCAGCCACCGATCTCCAATGAATACTCAACGCCCCCGACAAATCAAGCTCGCAGCCTATGTGATGGCTGGTCCAGTTTCTGGTCATCACGGGGGCTGGCGATTTCCCAGTGCAAGAACGGATATTCTCTCGCTCGACTACTATCAGGAAATCGGCCGACAGCTGGAAGCAGGGCTCTTCGACATGCTGTTCATTCCGGACATCCTTGCCGTACCGCACAAGTACCAGAACAGCGCGGCAAGTCAGCTGATTCATGGCGCATTGGGCGCGCTGCGGCTGGACCCGGTGATCGTGCTGACGGCCGTGGCTGCGGCCACGCGCCGCTTGGGCCTCGCCAGCACCATTTCCACCTCCTACATCGAGCCCTACCAACTCGCGCGATCGCTGGCTACACTCGATCACCTCAGTGCCGGACGTGCCGCATGGAACATCGTCACGTCCTTCCAGCCCGCAGAGGCCGCGAACTTCGGCAAGGCCGGCCTGCCTGACAAAAACCAACGGTATGACCGTGCCGATGAATTTCTGTCGGTGGCCTGCAAGCTTTGGGAGAGTTGGCAGCACGATGCCGTGGTGCTGGACAAGAAGACACCGATGTTTGCCGACCCGGCGAAGGTCCGTCCGATCTCGCACCGGGGCGAATGGTTTGATGTCGAAGGTCCGTTGAATGTGAGTCGCCGGTCTTCATTCAGGCCGGAGCCTCGGATCGCGGCAAGGACTTTGCCGCCAAATGGGCCGAGGTCATCTTCGTGACCCACTCGTCCATGGAGTCCGCACAGGTCTTCTACCGCGACATCAAGGAACGCGTGGCAAGCCACGGGCGCAACCCGGATGATGTGCATGTGCTCTTAGGCGTTGTGCCCGTGGTGGGCGAGACAGCCGGCATAGCGCAGGAAAAACAAGCCCTTCTTGACCGTCTCACCAGCCCCGAGGCGGGACTGTCGACGCTGTCGTATCACCTCGACATTGACCTGCAAGCCTTTCCGCTCGACGAAGTGCTGCCCGCGCTTGCCCCACCGGGCGTGCAGGGCCACTACAAGGAAATTGCCGAGTTGAGCCAGAAACAAGGCCTCACCCTGTCGGAAATCGGCACGCGATACGCCATCGGCCCGCTGCGTGACTTCAATGGCACCGGTCCCGAAATCGCCCAGACGCTCAAGAGGTGGTTTGACGCACGTGCCTGCGATGGGTTCATGGTGCAGATGCCCTATCTGCCAGGCGGCATCGAGGACTTCACGCGCCTGGTGGTGCCTGAACTGCAAACCCTGGGCGTGTTTCGTTCGGCCTACGAAGGCCCGACGCTCAGGGACCAGCTGGGACTGTCCATGCCCGGCTGATGCGCGTTGCGACCTCATCCGCATTCTTTT
>Ga0308157_10008346_pt1 | contig 11806 bp, 9 predicted proteins | sample PhyBR1_FD_201035 | JGI IMG/M metagenome (GOLD analysis project Ga0308157, IMG submission 201035) | Phyllosphere microbial communities from UC Gill Tract Community Farm, Albany, California, United States - DLSLB.R1 | ecosystem: Host-associated > Plants > Phyllosphere > Unclassified | place: USA...
TTGGGTACAGCGCTCGCCAACCCGCAATTGAACGGATGCATGGTAGCTGTGCCGTGTACAGGCCTAAGTTTTTAAAACCCGATTGCAACGGCAGCCCCGAGAGACCGTTTCAAGAGAGCATTTCAAGAAAGCGTTTCAAACGAGGGCTATAGTGTAAAGCGGGACTGCCTTTGCGATGGAAAACAACCGAACATTTTCAAAAAAACAATGAACTATTGAACCAATGAACTAATAAATCGTAATTTTGTTTATGCTAAAAAAAGAACGCTACCAGCATTTTGTTGCACATTTTTCTGCCAAACAGCCGCTTGCCGAAACGGAACTACATTATAACAATCCGTATCAATTATTGGTGGCTGTAATCCTCTCAGCACAGTGCACAGATAAGCGAATTAACCAGGTAACTCCAGCTCTTTTTCAGCGTTTCCCTAATGCTAAAGCACTTTCTGAAGCTACACCAGATATTGTGTTTGACTACATTAGAAGTGTGAGTTACCCAAATAATAAGGCAAAACATTTGGTTGGCATGGCTAATATGTTGGTTAACGAATTTAACAATGAGGTACCATCTGATGTAGACCAACTGCAAAAAATGCCTGGCGTGGGCAGGAAAACTGCGAATGTAATTGCTTCTGTAGTTTATGATGCACCAGCTATGGCAGTAGACACCCATGTGTTTAGAGTAGCTAACAGACTGGGCCTAACCAAAGGCAAAACACCATTAGCAGTAGAAAAAGATCTGGTAAAAAATTTACCGCAACACACTATTGCCATTGCACACCATTGGTTAATTTTACATGGTCGATATATTTGTGTGGCCCGTAGCCCTAAGTGTAATATTTGCGAGCTTACCTACTTTTGTCAATATTACGAAAAGCTGCAAAAAACTAAAGAAATAAGCAAAGAATAAAAAAATACCAAAATAATTTGCATTAATTAAAAACATTTCAATATGTTTGCTAAAATTATTAGTTATTTAATTTAAACATTATTTGCCGATCCGTATACTTATATTTAAACACGAATTTTGAAAAAAGACATGAATCCAAACGCAGAAAAACTAAAGGCTTTACAGCTTACTTTAGATAAACTAGAAAAATCATACGGTAAAGGTTCTATCATGAAACTTGGTGACCAAGCTGTAGAAAACATGGAAGCCATTTCTACTGGCTCTATTAGCTTAGATATTGCCTTGGGCATAGGTGGTGTACCTAAAGGTCGTGTAATTGAAATTTACGGCCCGGAGTCTTCTGGTAAAACTACCTTGGCTACACATATTATTGCTGAAGCACAGAAAAAAGGCGGCATTGCTGCATTTATTGATGCTGAGCATGCGTTTGATAAGTTTTATGCAAAGAAATTAGGTGTAGATACTGATAATTTATTGATCTCTCAACCAGATAACGGAGAGCAAGCTTTAGAGATTGCAGACAACTTAATTCGCTCTGGTGCAATAGATGTAATTGTAATTGACTCTGTTGCTGCGTTGGTTCCTAAGGCTGAGATTGAAGGTGAAATGGGCGACAGCAGAATGGGTTTACAGGCCCGTTTGATGAGCCAGGCTTTGCGTAAATTAACTGGTACTATTTCGAAAACTGGATGTTGCTGTATTTTCATTAACCAATTACGTGAAAAAATTGGAGTAATGTTCGGTAACCCAGAAACTACCACTGGTGGTAATGCCTTAAAATTTTACGCATCGGTACGTTTGGATATTCGTAGAACTTCTCAAATTAAAGATTCTGATGAGGTATCTGGTAATCGCGTGAAGGTTAAAATTGTGAAAAACAAAGTTGCTCCACCTTTCCGTATTGCAGAATTCGACATCATGTTTGGTGAAGGTATTTCTAAAGTTGGCGAAATCATCGACTTAGGTGTAGACTTTAGCATCATCAAAAAAGCAGGTTCTTGGTTTTCTTATGGAGATACTAAACTTGGACAAGGTAGAGATGCAGTTAAACAATTGTTATTAGATAACCCAGAACTTGCTGAGGAAATTGAAAACAAAATTAGAGCTGAAGTTACTGGCGAACAGTTAGAAGAGCAGTAAGCAAATTTTAACCTAAGAATAATAAAATGCCATAGTTTTTAAAAGCTATGGCATTTTACATTTAAGATACTCCATCTAATTAAAATAGCGTGTACAAAACCGTTTCAAGAAAAGACATACCTACAAAAAAATGAACGAAAAAGACACAAAACGGCTCTCGCGACTAACCGCCATTATAACACAGCTACAAACAAAGCGGCTTTTAACAGCTACAGAGTTATCTAAAAAATTCTTGATTAGTAAACGAACTGTTTATCGAGACATTAAAGCGCTGGAACAAGCGGGCGTTCCCATTTTAACCAAAGACGGAAAAGGATATGCTTTGATGGAGGGTTATAGAATTCCTCCGGTAACATTTTCTGAAAGAGAAGCCAACGCTTTAATTACTGCAGAACAACTGATACTAAAAAATAAAGATGCTTCTTTCGTAAATGACTACATCGAGGCAGTTGGTAAAATTAAAGCTGTTTTACGGCACAACACAAAAGACAAAGCCAATTTGCTTTCAATTCGTATCGTATCTAGGCAAAACAACGACAATTGCCGTACAAGTAATAACTTATCTACACTTCAACTAGCTTTAACAAATTTCAATCTTGTTAAGATAAATTATTATTCACTAGGCAGTAACCAAATCACAGAAAGAACTATAGAGCCTTTTGCTATTTACACCTCGCAAGAAAATTGGCTCCTTATTGCACTTTGCAGATTAAGAAATGATTTTAGGGCTTTCCGCTTAGATAGAATTGAAAATTTATTGGTGCAAAACCAAAAGTTTGAACCCCATAAAATGACCTTCGAGGAGTATTTTGATATTTGTAGAAAAAAATGTTCGGCACCCCTGACATAGGGTTGTCACAAGGCCATTTTACATTTGCAGCTTAATCAAATTAAAATGGCAATGAAAAACTTACAAAAAATAATAATTTCCGCATTAATGCTTTTTTCATTCACCGCAAACTCACAAAAACAATCAAATACGGCTAAAGCAATGAACAATCAAACCATCAAAAAATTTCACGTTATTGGAATTTCAACGAGAACAACAAATCAAAATGGACAAGCTGCCAAAGACATTGAAACTCTATGGGGTAAATTTTGGAACGAGGAAATTCAAAAACAAATCCCTAACAAAGTAAATGACGAAATTTATGCTGTGTATACCGATTATGAAAGTGATTTCACAGGTTATTACACCACCATTATTGGATTGCCTGTAAGTTCATTAGAAAATATCCCCAAAGGATTTATAGGTATAACTATTGAAACTTCCTCATATCAAAAGTTTGTATCTAAAGGCAAAATGCCCGAAGCTGTATTTAATACTTGGTTAGAGATATGGGGAAATAAAGAATTAAACTTAAAGCGTGCCTATAAAGCCGACTTTACTATTCATGGCAAAAAATACTATGATGGAAACGAAGCCGAAGTAGAAACCTTTATTTCAATTAAAGAATAACCTTAAAAAGATTTTAGTTAATTATTATCAATGAAACTCAAATTCGCATTCACATATTGTGGCTTTTGAATTTGGGTTTTCATCTTTTTAAACGTTTCTGATGGCCCACTAGTAGCAAAAAGATTTACCAGCCAAACGGGAATTGTACCACCAGGATCTACTTCTAGTGTATAATCTATTTGTATTAAATTACTTTTAATGGGTGTTAGTATCCATTTACCGTTAGAGTGATTTACCCTAACAATATTTTCTTTAACTGGTAAATAGTTAGGCTCCGTTGGCCCGTTAATAGTAACCACTTTTGTGCGTGGGTCTTGACTGACAATTAAATGTGCAATAAAGTCTCTATTATTTATAGGCCACGGAATATCAACTTCCGAATAATAGTACAATTCTGATGGTGAAACTTTTTTAAGTAAGGTACTAGATTTAGTGCCGTACACCCAATCTTCACCAGCATTTACGTCTAAAATTAAAGCCACCATTTGCGACAGCTTAGCAGGCAAATTACATTTTACCCTAATGCCTTTTAAACCAGAGGCTGATACGGTTTTGGTATAAATATCCATTCCGTTTTTAGCGCTTTTCAATGTCCAGTCCGCTTGCGCAAAAACTAAAGACGACCAAGCGAAAAGCAAAACCAGAAATAGATATTTCTTCATCAATTATTTAAAACTAGAGGCTTTTGGTGCCACAGATTGCGGTTGCATTTTGTCTTTTACAAAAGAAGCATCTAACCTAACAATGGTGTAAGTAGCGATGATAACACCAATGACTAAAAGCACCAAACCTAGATAATTTCTCTTTTTATCTTGCTTAATTAGCCAAATTAAAAATACAATTAGCGGTATTGCTAATAACCCAAAAAAGATAAAACTAGTTGCTTGCATATACTTGTTATTAAAAATTCATTCTAGCCATTGGCGATACCTCTTGCCCTACAAAATCTTCTTGTAAAAATTTTTGGTAACCAGCAATAGCAATCATGGCAGCATTGTCTGTACAGTATTCAAATTTAGGAATAAAAACTTCCCACCCTAAAGTTTCTTGCAAACCTAGTAAGGTGTTACGTAGACCAGAATTTGCGGAAACGCCTCCAGCAATAGCAATTTGATTACAATTATACTGCTTAGCTGCCTTTTTTAACTTATTTAAAAGAATATTGACAATGCTATGTTGTACCGACGCACAAATATCCGCTAAATTCTCTTCAATAAAGGTTGGATTTTCCTTCACACGATCTCTCACAAAATACAGAATAGCTGTTTTAAATCCACTGAAACTATAATTTAAGCCTTGTATTTGTGGCTCTGGAAATTTATAAGCTATTGGGTTGCCTTCCTTTGCGTGTTTATCAATTAATGGTCCACCCGGATAAGGTAGATTAAGAATCTTCGCTGTTTTATCAAAAGCTTCCCCTGCTGCGTCATCCAATGTTTCCCCTACAATTTCCATCTCAAAATAATTTTTTACCAACACAATTTGCGTATGTCCACCAGAAACCGTTAGACATAGGAACGGAAAATTTGGTTTTGGCTCATCAATAAAGTGCGCTAAGATATGCGCCTGCATGTGATTAACCGAAATTAACGGTAAATCTAATGCCAAAGCAAACGACTTTGCAAAAGAAACACCCACCAATAATGCACCTAATAAACCTGGACCCTGCGTAAAAGCTACGCCATCCAGCTGTTTTTTGTCTACCTTAGCCAAAGCCAAAGCTTGTTGCACAGCCGGTACAATATTTTGTTGATGAACTCTTGAAGCTAATTCGGGAATTACACCACCATAATTTTCATGAATTGTTTGGTTTGCAATAACATTGGCAGTAATTTTGCCGTTATCACAAATGGCAACTGAAGTTTCGTCGCAGGATGACTCTATAGCTAAGATGATAGGCACGTATAAGATATTTAAGCTACAAAATTATTAAAAAACTATTAAAAATACTTCTTTGGATTTTTGCCTCCATCATTTTATTGGTTGCGGCTGTAGTTTTTTCCCTACAGTTTAAGCCTGTACAGACCTATGTAGCAAAAAAAGCGGCAAATTATCTTTCAAAAGAATTAAATACAACTGTTAGTGTTGGCGGACTTTATGTAAGACCTTTTAAGTCGGTCGTATTAGAGGACTTACTCGTATTAGACTTACAGCATGACACGCTAGCACACTTTCCAAAATTTTTGGTAGACATCAACGTTTTCTCAATCAAAGAAAGAATACTTGACATCAATACTGTTCAGTTAAACGATGGTACCTTTTACCTTAAAAAGCAAAAGGACGGTAATACTAACCTAGATTTCATCATAGCTTATTTTGACAGCGGAAAACCAAAGAAACCTTCAAAAAAGAAGAAATTTCAGATTTCTTTTGATCGTGTGATTATCAACAATCTTAATTTCAAGTATAAGAACTTTAACAGCGATAAAAAAATAAATGGTGTAAACTTCGAAGATGTGGATGTAACCGAAATGAATGGAATTTTCGAAGCATTAAACACCAAAGACCATATCTTACAAGCCAACATTAAAAACTTGACTTTAAGAGAGAAAAGTGGATTCTATCTTAAAAATCTGACTGCATTTACAACCATAGACAGTAATGCTATAGAGCTTAAAAAGCTATTATTGGTAACCAATAAAACTCGTCTTACCGATTACTACCAGATGAGGTTTAAGAGCTTCAAAGATTTTAACGACTACGAGAACACGGTGAGGATGAAAGGAAACTTCGTTAATAGCCACATTTCCTCTAGCGATATTGCATTTTTCGCTCCAGCGCTTAAAAAAATTAAATTAGAATTAGACTTAGACGGACAAATTACTGGACTAGTTAATGATTTAAGGGCTAAGAAATTATCGGTTAGAGCGGGCAAGGCTACTCACATTAAAGGAGATTTCCGCATGAAAGGACTTCCTAATTGGAATGAGACTTTTATGGACATGAGAATTGAGCTAGCTGGCACCAACAAAAAAGACTTGGACGAAATATTAACAGATCTTACTGGGAAAAAGGTAAAATCAATTCCTGATATAGTTACCAAATTTGGCAATATCAATTTCAATGGTCACTTTACTGGCTTTCAAAACGATTTCATCGCCTTTGGTGAATTTAAAACCAAATTGGGACGTGTAAAGTCTGACGTAAACATGAAAATTGACAAGAAAGGTGTACCATCTTACACTGGCAATGTTAAAACCTACGATTTTCATATAGGGGAATTGATCAACGAAAAACTGCTTGGCAGAATTACTTCAGAGCTTAAAATTAAAGGTCGCGGCACAGAAATTAAAAACCTGAGCGAAGAGCTTGAAGGCCAAATTAGCTATTTAGATTTTAAAGGATACAGGTATCGAAACATTACGATCAACGGGACTTTTGAGAAAAAATACTTTGACGGCAATCTGAAAATTAATGATAAAAATGTAAAATTAGATTTTGATGGCGGCGTAAATTTAAATCCAGCGTTACCAATTTTCAACTTCAAAGCAGACATTAGAAAGGCTCGTTTGAAGACCCTTGGACTGTACAAAGATTCATTGCAGGCAGACGCTATTTTCAGCACTAATTTTTCTGGAACAAACTTAGATAACATCCAAGGAAGTTTGATGCTGCAAGAAATTACGCTAAATAACTTAAGAGGCGTTTACAAAGTGGATTCCGTATTTCTAAATGCTAAAGGCACGGGATTAGACCGGAGTTTGAGTATCAATTCTGATATCCTCGAAGCTGGAATTAAAGGGCAGTATGACTTAGGAACCATTGTATCTTACTTTAAAGCAATAGCAAAAACTTACATTCCTTCCATTAAAACGGACATTGTAAAATATAAAACGCAGGTATTCGATTTTAGACTGAAAATTAAGGATTTTGAGCCCATTGCCGAACTTGTTTCACCTGGATTAGAAATTGACGACCAGTCGCTCTTGGTTGGTTCTTTCGACTCTAGAAACAATACCGCAACGCTAGGTGGTATCATTAGGCGATTAAAATATAAAGGCATCGTCGCAAACAACATCATTCTCGACCAAAGCACGTCACCTAGACAGCTTACGGCAATTATATCTTCAGACAGGGTAGATTTAAACGACAGCTTGTACATTAAGAACGTTAACATTTCTAACATTTTACGTAACGACAGCTTATCACTCAACGTTAAACTTTCTAATGCAGACGATGCAAACCAACTGGATTTAAACGGACTGGTGGAGTTTATGCCCGACACGGCAAATATCAGCATACTGCCTTCAAATTTAAAAATCAACTACCAAGACTGGACCATTGAAGAAAAAGTGCAGATTGCGTTTAACAAAGGCAAAACCAGGATAGATAACTTCTCGCTTAGCAGCGGAAAACAGGAAATTAAAATTGATGGAATTATCTCTGAAGACCCAGCAGATGTAGTGACATTGGCGCTCGAGAATTTCAACCTAAAAACTGTAAATCCGTTCTTAAAATCAATGGGAATGACTTTCTCTGGTACAGCCAACGGAAAGACAAGAATAAGTGGCCTTTTAAAATCACCACAAATTACGGACAGCTTACGTATCGATTCTTTAGGTTTTAATGACACTTATATAGGAAGTTTAACAGACACTTCTTCTTTTAATAGCACCAGCAAAATAGCCAATGTATATGCAAAAATTGTAGCTGCAGACAAAGAGACCTTTAACATTACGGGAAATATTAATGCTGCAGAAAAACAGATAGATCTTAACGTAAAATTAGATGACAGTGAATTAGCCTTACTAACACCATTTGTTCGTAAGCTAGTTTCTAATTTAAAAGGAAAGGTATCAGCAGATTTAACTGTAAAAGGAGCTTTTGACGAACCTTTAATTAATGGTGAAATCGATTTAGACCAGGCTCAACTCACGGTAAACTACCTAAAAACTACATACATTATTAATGACCAAGTAACGGTAAATAATAGTGCAATACAATTGAACAACTTAGTACTGAAAGACCTTGAAGGCCACTCGGGAACAGCAAATGGCAGCGTTGATCTTAAAAACATTAATACACCAAACATACAGGTAGAGTTGGAAGCGAAAGGTTTAATGGCCTTAAACACCACTTCTAAAGATAATGCAGTTTACTTTGGAAAGGCATACGGTACAGGGAAGTTTTCTTTCAGAGGACCAACCAATGACATGTTCATTAACATTGATGCAAAGACCGAAAAAGGCACTGTTTTTAGTCTACCATTAAATAGTTCTGAAACGATAAGCGATAAGGATTTCATCACTTTTGTAAGTAAAGACACCACCAAGGTTATAAAGAAACAATCGAGCTTTGAAGGCCTAAGCATGAAATTTAAGCTAAGTGTAGACCCTAATACCACTGTAAATATTTTTACCGTTTTGGGTAAACTTAGTGGCACAGGAAATGCTGATTTAGAGTTAAATATCTCTAAAGTAGGCGATTTTGAGATGAAAGGTGACTACATTATTGAAAGCGGTGTGTTTGATTTTACGGCGAGAGAGGTAATTAACAAGAGATTTGAAATTAGACAAGGCGGAACGATTAGATGGACCGGCAACCCTGTTAATGCACAAATTAACCTAAAAGCGATTTACACGCTTCGTGCTGCATTGGCAGATTTATACCAGGCTGCTAATAGGGATGTAAGTAGTAACGCTACTCAGACAGCGCAAACTGAGGTAGAGATGGGACTAACAGGGCTGTTAATGAAACCAGACATAAAGCTTGACATTTTCTTTCCGGCCAACCCCGCAATTAAAGAAGAGCTACAATCTTATTTCAACGATGGAAATAACATGAATACACAGGCTTTAAGTTTGATTATTCAACGTAGGTTTGCACCTGGCACTGGTGCCGAAAATTTAAGTCAGCAGTTAGGCTCTGTAGGTACAGGTACTGCTACAGATTTAATTTTCAACCAACTGAATAACGTACTTTCTAGCTTAAACCTCAACTTTGTAGACATTAACATCCGTTCCTTTAACGAAGCCAGTTTATCTGCCAAATTCTTTAACGATAGAATTATTTTGAACGCGGGTATAACTGATATTAGTAAAAGCTCCATAGATAACTCCTTTGGTTTTAGAAATGAAGTTGGCCGAGAGTTAGAGATACTGGGTCTCATTAAAAAAGATGGAACCCTAGTGGGTAAAGTGGCCAATAAACCGCCAACCATCCAAAGTATATTCGCTAACCCAGGCATTAACCCTTACCAAAACATTACTTCCCTTGGGTTAATCTATAACCAACAATTCGACACCTTTACAGAGTTGCTACAGAAAATATCTGGCAAATACCGTAAAGAACAGAAAAAGAAAGAAGCTGAAAAAGAGAAGGAAAAAGAAAAACGTAAAATAAATACCGAAGCAATTATTAAGGAAAGCAAGAAATTGCAGAGGAAATAAAAGGTATTTACTTTGCTTGTCGTCATACCAACTCGACTGGGTTATCCTAAAGCAATTAATAATCATTTCTAATCCATAGCTAAAATCTACCCAAGGATTTACCAAATCCCATAATCAGGCAAGCATTATACGGCAATGATATTCACTACAATACAAGGCATATAAAAAAAGAAGAGCTGGAAAATCATTTCCCAGCTCTTTTTACTTTTTACTTTCAACCTTTAAATTTAACTATCCTTTCAATATCTGATGTCCCATTTTGTCTCTTTTGGTCATCAAGTAAGTTTCGTTATGTTGGTTGCTTTCAATTTCTATCGCTATATTTTCTACAATCTCTAACCCGTAGCCAACCAAGCCAGCTCTTTTAGTAGGATTGTTAGACATCAATTTCATTTTAGTAATGCCCTGTGCTCTCAAAATCTGCGCTCCCACACCGTAATCACGCTCATCTACTTTAAAGCCCAACTGTATATTAGCTTCAACGGTATCCATCCCTGCATCTTGCAAATTGTAAGCATGTAGTTTATTTACCAACCCAATGCCCCTGCCCTCTTGATTCATATACACAATTAAGCCTTTACCTTCTTGCTCAATCATTTCCATAGCTTTGTGCAATTGTGGTCCACAATCGCAACGGCAAGAGCCAAAAATATCCCCAGTTACGCAAGAACTATGAATACGCGTTAACACAGGCTCGTCCTCTTCCCACTCGCCTTTAGAAATGGCCAAATGAGTGGCACCGTTACTTAATTGAGTGTAGGCAGTCATTTTAAAATCGCCCCATTGCGACGGCAAATTAACCGTTACCTCTTCTTTAATTAAGCTTTCTGCAGCTAAACGATAGGCAATTAAATCTTTAATAGAAATAATTTTCAGGTCGTGCTGTTTTGCAATGAGCATCAAATCTGGTAAACGAGCCATGGTACCATCTTCGTTCATAATTTCTACCAACACACCAGCAGGTTCAAAACCAGCTAAACGGGCAATGTCAATGGTAGCTTCGGTATGGCCAGTTCTACGCAAAACACCTTCTTTCTTTGCCCTAAGCGGGAAAATATGTCCAGGCCTGCCTAATTCTTCTGGCTTTGTAGCCGGATTAATTAAAGCTTGCACTGTTTTAGCCCTATCGTGAGCAGAAATACCAGTGGTACAACCTTGCCCAATTAGATCTACAGAAACGGTGAAAGGAGTTTGGTGTAATACCGTATTATTTTCAACCATTAAGTTCAGTTCCAACTTATCGCAAAGTTCTTCAATTAACGGCGCACAGATTAATCCACGTCCGTATTTAGACATAAAGTTGATAATTTCTGGTGTTACATTTCTGGCGGCAGTTAAAAAGTCACCTTCATTTTCACGGTCTTCATCATCAACAACTATGATAATTTTGCCGGCCCTAACCTCGGCAAGAGCCTCTTCTATTGTATTTAATTTGATTTCCATTTTGGTAATAACAAAATGCATGGGATTTGCCCAATTTGTAATTTGAGTGCAAAGGTACAATCATTTTACCAGTTGTCACTTATCGGGTTCCAGTTTTTGACGTGTAACGAAACATTATGACATTGGCAAAGCAGTTGCCCAGTTTACATCCTTAACAAATGAACATTTAACTCATTACAGGTATGATTTGGAGAGCAATGCCATCCGCTTCAAACTACTGTCGTCCCGCTTTTCATTATAGCCCTAGCTACGCTACGTTTGCTAGGGGCTGCCATTTCAATCGGGTCTGTTTGGCAAAACGAGGGGTACTATTTAGGGTTTCCTTGCAAAGCCTGAGTAAGATAAACCCGATTGCAGCGAAATACTTTTTTGTTGTGCTGCCACACTGAACGTTAGTGAAGTATTTTAAGTTATAGATGCTTCAATAAGCGCAGCAAAACAAGTATGAACGGCAGTACCAACAAA
>Ga0308157_10008347_pt1 | contig 11805 bp, 20 predicted proteins | sample PhyBR1_FD_201035 | JGI IMG/M metagenome (GOLD analysis project Ga0308157, IMG submission 201035) | Phyllosphere microbial communities from UC Gill Tract Community Farm, Albany, California, United States - DLSLB.R1 | ecosystem: Host-associated > Plants > Phyllosphere > Unclassified | place: USA...
GAGCCGGCTGTGACTTCAGCCCCGTTCCTTGTTCGCGCTGCTTACGTGCTCTGTCTCGGACCAGGACCTCAGGAGAGGTGCCCGTCGGCGTCGCGGGCGCGCACCGGATGTTCGCTCAAGATTGAGATTCTGTTGAAGAGGTTGATGGACGTTGCTACCCATTCGGCGCTGACGAAGCTTACCTCCCCTAGGGCGTGCCGGGCAGCGATGAGGTCCGCTTTGCTGTTCTCGCTCAGCGGCACGGCTGTCGCTGTCTCAGCGACAGCGAGCAGGGCTGTTTCCCGGCTGGTGAACAGTGTCGTTTCTCGCCACGCAGGTAGCAGGTCCAGCTTCTGCTGGGGCACGCCGTGCTTTCGAGCTTGACGTGAGTGCAGATCCAGGCAGAACACGCATCCGTTGAGTTGGGATACGCGCACTTTGATGATCTCGCTCTCGGCGAGAGTCAACCCGCTGGCGGTTGCACTGGAGATGGCAGTTGCGAACTCGCCCGCCGCTTTCCACGCATCGGGCAGAGCTTTGTCCATGTAAGGAAGATCTTCAGCGTGCATCATCACGCCGATGCCTCAGTGACGGCGTCCATGCTGACGCGAACTCGCATTGCCCGGGAAGGCAGGGTCGACGATGTCTGCGTACTCCGGGTGTGTCTTCACGAACGCCGTGGCGAAGGGGCACGTCAGAGTCACGGTTCGTCCCTGTGAGCGGAGCATATCGAGGACTCCACCAAGTAGTTTGCCTGCGATTCCGTGTCCGCGGAACTCGGGGAAGACGGAAGTCGCCAGAAGTGTGACTCGCGTCCCTGTTTCCTGGTAAAGGAGTCCTGCTGCCGCACGACCCTCGACCGTGTACTCGTACACGGCGGCCTCCTTATTGTCGGTGATGCTGAATGGTTCCGCATCGAGTTCGGCTGACGCAGTCGCTACGAGTTCCTCCGTCATTCGATCAGTGTCCGTGAGCGTGATCATTCGCGGTTGATTCGAGTCCATGTGTCCTGCCTGTGTCTTGTTGTCACGCCTGTGGGTTCTCCTCAGGGCGCCTGGGTAGCACCCATTCGGCGCGTTCGAAGTGGCAGGTGTAGCCATGGGGGTAGGTGACCAGATAGTCCTGATGCTCGGGCTCGGCTTCCCAGAATGCGTCGGCAGGTTCGATGGTGGTGACGGCCGGGCCTGGCCAGAGTCCTGATGCGTCAACGTCTGCGACTGTGTCTCGCGCGATCTGCTCCTGACGCATCGAGATGGGGAAGATCGCGGAGCGATAGCTGCTGCCGTAATCGTTGCCTTGGCTGTTCAGCGTTGTGGGGTCGTGCACCTGGAAGAAGTAGGCGAGTACCTCGCGATATGTCGTGACGGTCGGATCGAACTCGATCTCGATTGCCTCGGCGTGCCCCGGATGATTGCCGTAGGTTGCGTGGTCGTTCTCGCCGCCGGTGTAGCCGACACGTGTGTTGACCACGCCCGGCTGGTGACGGAACAGGTCCTCCATGCCCCAGAAGCACCCGCCTGCGAGGACAGCCGTCTCGGTGTCCGGGTTGTCGGTTATGTTCCCGGTGTCGTCGACACCGCTGGTCACGCCACGTGGCCCTTCTCTTCAGCGTCGAAGGTGAACAGGGAGCGGTATGCTCCGTACCCCTCCTCCTCGAGCGACGAAACGGGGACGAAGCGGAGGGCCGCCGAGTTCATGCAGTAGCGAAGCCCGCCAGCCTCCTGCGGCCCGTCGGTGAACAGGTGACCGAGATGGCTGTCCGCACCCGCCGAGCGCACTTCGGTGCGTGGTTCGCTTAACTGGAAGTCGGATCTGGTGTCCACAGCATCCCGAGTGATCGGCTTGGTGAAACTCGGCCAGCCCGTTCCACTGTCGTACTTGTCGGTCGACGAGAACAGAGGCTCCCCGGAGACGATGTCGACATAGATACCCGGTTCATCGTTTGCCCAATACTCGTTGTCGAAAGCTGGCTCAGTGCCCTCTTCCTGAGTGACGTAGTGCTGGTGCTCCGTCAGGCGGCTCAGCGCCTCCTTCTTGGCGTGATTCTGCGAGCTCACAGCTCCTCCTCCTCGTTGGGTCCGTCCTCACACCATAGAACATTTTGGGACCCCTGGGTCCAAAAACTGCTATCCGCAGGTATGCTCGACAGACATGAGCCGGTCTGACGAGGCGACGGCAAAGCTAGCTCGGATGCGCGAGAGCCCGGCAACTGCAGGCACTCCGTTGGACTCGAAAGGCCCGGTATGAACGACTCGAACTCCCCGCCTCGGCCCGCCGCTGACGCTACCGATCCGAAGCAGCACAGAGCCCCAGTGATCTCCTCTGAGCAGCGTGCTCTCATTGAAGAGATGGAGAGGACTGCGCCAACGGAAGGACGGTTCTCGATAACGCGTGACGATGCCGCTGGCCTTTTCGTGGCTGCGAAGGATGACGTCGAGTTCGGTGGCGTGCTGTTCGCCGAGAGTGATGGTCAGGTGTTGCTTCTGTCGACATCGATCCTGCCGGCTTTCCGCGGCCAGGGCCTCGCTACCGAACTCACTCGGCGCGTACTCAACCTGCTGCGCGCCGAGGGAAAGAGTGTGACCGTCAGGTGCCCGGTGTTCAGGTCCTTCTTGCAGCACTACCCGGAGTATGAACAGCCTCTGCACGAACGGCCCGAAAGTGATCGGAACGAGGATGGTTAGTCAGATGAACGACTTCGGTCCTGTCCTTGAGACAGTGAGCTTCACGAACACGCGGTTCGACCCCAACCAGACCCGCTTCGGCCACTTGGCGGGCGAAATGGCAGCAGCCTTCGGATACGCGGCGGAACTCGTCGGAGATTCGCGCCTGATGCAACTTCTCAGGCTGCGCGTTGCGCAGCTGAACCCGTGCTCTTACTGCCTCATCTTGCATAGTGAGGTCGCAGCCAAGATCGGGATCTCCTCGGTCGTCATCGCGCACCTACCCTCATGGCGAGAGAGCAGGATGTTCTCCGAACCTGAACGAGCTGCTCTCGGGTACTGCGAAGCACTCACCATTTTCGACCAGGAGAGGTTCGAGACGGCGCATGACGAGCTGCGTGCCTACTTCAATGAGCGGGACGTCGCGGAGATCGCCGCGGTGGTGATTAACATGAACGTGTGGACCCGGCTCAAGCTCGCACAAGGTGCCGTGCCTGTCGCCGCGGATGAAGGAACGCGAAACCGCGCGGAGGACGACTCTGTGTGAGTCTCTTCGTACCCCAGGCGCGGCCCTAGCTGATGTCGCCCGCTCAGGCCGGCGCCTCGAAGGCTTTGACCTGGGCCAACGCTGCGTCGAGAGCGGCACGCATGGGATAGACATCCCGCGTAGCTTTGGCTAGCAGGTAGCCACCTTGCATGGCGGCCAGCAGAGTATTCGCGAGCGCCCGGGAGTCTGCTTCAGCCTGAAGAACACCGTGGGTCTTGAGCCGGTCAAGTGCCTTCCCTAGCACCTCGAGCCACTCGTCGAAGTGCGCAGCGATAGCGCGTCGTGCATCCTCGTCGTGATCGGCAAGCTCGTTCGCAATCGAACCAAGCGGGCAACCGTACGCGCCGTGACGGATCGCGTTGCGGTCGACGAGCTCGTCCCGCCACAGCTCGAACCCTCGAAGCGAGACGACTTTGTCGAGCCTGCTCCGCTGCTGCGCGAGCAGACTTTCGGCCCGAACATCGATAACCGTCCGAACGAGATCCCGCTTGTCGGGGAAGTGCTGGTAGAGCTGAGACTTGGACGTGGCGCTGGCGATACGCACGTCGCTCAGCGTGGTAGCGGCCACACCGCGCTCGCTGATCAAAGCATCTGCCGCCTCGATGATGCGCACCTTCGTCGCCGCCCCGCGCGCCGTCAAGCGGCGTTGGGGCCGTGGTTGGCCGCTGTTGCTCACATGAACCAGGATATCCCGCTCGCACCGTACTCGACTGGAACGCTACGGACCGCTGCTAGCGGGCATTCGGGGGATCGAGGCGGGCCGCTGGCCGAGCTCGCATGGCGCGCCGCCCTTACCGAGACGAGCGCATCCCGTGCGTTCGTGGTCTCCAGATCTGGTCCGATCCAGAAACTCGTGGACCAGCATGTCCAGAAGTGACATGAGCAGCGCGCGCAGATAGACACTTCTTGTCTCAGATAATCGGACCCCCTAGTCCATCCGCGCTATGCTCGGGCGATGACTACGGAACTGTCTGGAAACGTGCATCAGGAAGAGCCGAAGGGTTCGGCCCCGCGTGAAGCCGCCACGCTTCGAGCCTCGATCAGCGACGCAACGCCCCTGCAGGAACTACAGGCGCTCATCAGTGGAACGTCGTCGTCGGGCGTCATCGGCTGCAGCTGCGGCCTTGACCATTCCCTGGACCAACTGGCCGTCGAGTTCGACTTTCCCGAGGCATTGCGTGAGAGCTTGTTGATGGCAGGAACGCGTCCGAAGCTCGAAATTCACGGGAAGTCGTACCTGCTCCGCATCACGCGTGCATCCTTCGTCTCCAATGAAGTCGTGATCGCGCCGGTCCAGGTGGTGTGCCACGGACAGTGGATGGTCGTCTTCGAGGATCCGCACGAGGCTGCGACCGCGTGGCATCCGACTTCCACTGCCCCCGAGGGGGCAGGAATCGCGGGCGACACGAGCGGGGTACTGTCCGGCCTCATCGATGCGTCGGTCCAGTCCCATCGCCACGCAATCGACATGATCGAAGACGCGATGATCGATAGCGAAGCGCACGTTTTCAATCGCGAGGGCGAGGGAGTGGAAAGCGTCTACCGTCTCGGACAGCAGGTGACCACGCTCAAGGCTTCACTAACGACCCTGGCGCGGTTCATCAGACAGATCCCGCCGCCCGACGCGATGAACGACCATGACTGGGGCGCAATCATCGTCGGTCATTCAAACGAGGTGGCCGATATTCTCACGCACGTCGTCGACATACATGCGCAACTGACCCAGCTGGTCGCTGTCAACACCGCTCTGATCGCGCGGCGCCAGAACGACGACATGAAGAGAATATCCGCATGGGCGGCGATCCTTTTCGCGCCAACGCTTGTCGGTGCTATTTACGGCATGAACTTCGCCGTGATGCCTGAGCTTGAGTGGACTTTCGGATATCCTCTTGCCATCGGAGCCATGTTCGCCATCGGCGTGATTCTCTTTGTCATCTTCCGTCGTCAGCGGTGGCTGTGATCCGCCCCGAGGCAGGAGCGCATCTCCGCTGGTACTGCGGGTGATGACCTGATCGAAGTACGAGGCGTCGGGCCGATCCCGGGGCGACTCCGGCTGACTCAGCGCTCGGTTCCGTCGGCGATCCCACCCACTTCCTCCAGGGCTATCGCGGCGCGATGAGAGGAATCATCCCGCCGAATCTGATGAGCGTCCTCGAGAACTCGATCAATGTCTGACTCGGGAATGAAGACAGCGCCGGAAGCGTCGCAGAATACGTACTGACCAGGATGCACACCTACCCCACCGATAACAACGGGGACGTTCGTCTGATAGGGCGTCACGTCACCGCCACCCCATGCGATGGCTTCAGCTGAGCACCAGGCCGCGTAAGGCTCGTCGGCCAGCTCGCCGAAATCGCGCAATCGACCATCAGTCAGAACCCCGGCAAGTCCGGCATTCGCGAGCCGAGAAAGCTTGGTTCCTCCTGCAAGGGAAGTGTCGGTGTAGCCGTTGCTCGCCATGACGAGGACAGTGTTTTCAAGCGCTGTCTGCGCACCGGCCACCGCCTGATGGAACAGGCGTCCGAAATTGTAGTGGGCGGGATCCAGAGCCGCAGCGCACGACGGGAAGAACGAGATCGTGATAACTCGTCCGAACAGTTTTCGGTCGGGAGTGGGGCTCACAAGCCCCGTGATATGGGCTCGGTGTCCATGCAGCCTGCCCAAAGCGTCGGTGATGTCGGCGCTTGTGAGCTCCGCCGACAAGCCCACGCGTCGTGCATCGGCCGCTTCCGATTTGATAACTGCGTCGCCCATGGTTGTTCCTCCAGGTCGGTTGTGCGCCGGTCGCGTGGGGCTCTTCCGATCCCCGTTGGCGGCGTCCTATCGTCAGCCAATGCCGAGGCATCACCCGAGCGAAGGCTTTCCGGCGGGTCTATCCACCGTAGGGCATGTTGGACCCCAAAGACCATATGACGAGTGGCTCCGCCAAAATGATCAAGAAGAGCTCAAACTCGGTCTGGGCCGCACCAATGACGAGACATTCGTGACGTCGATGCGGTCGATCAACCGCGTGGTGGTAAACCCGTTGTTCCTGCTGCCGATCTTCTTGCCCCGGTGATCCTCGGTGGGCGGGGCTGCTCGATCAGAGTCAGCCCCGCTGATGGATGCTCGTCACCAGCGGTGTCGTCTTCTTTGCCGGAGCGACCCTCGTCACGGTCGCCGGCAACGTCCCGTTGAACACCGCGTTGGATGACTCGACGTCGGCTGCGACGGGGGCACGCGCTGCATTCGAGCGTCGATGGAACGTGCTGAATGGGGTACGCTCGGCGTCATCGTCGGCTCGGTACGCCCGCTCGAGGAGGCGGCGGACGCATTCCAGAGGCGAGCACGCATGCAGGGAAAGGTCATCATCCGCGTTGCGGATGATGACCTTTCGGGGTGACCCTCGTCCGAGGAGTGGAGACCGGGGCGCCCAGGGGTGTGGGGGGGGCTGGGCGCCCCGGGGCTTTGTGATCAGGCAGACGCTGTCCGCTTGGGCAGCACCCATTCCGGGCGCACGAAGTGGCAGGTGTAGCCATTCGGGTAGGTGATCAGGTAGTCCTGATGTTCGGGCTCCGCCTCCCAGAACGGCCCGGCCCGCTCGATGGTCGTCACCGCATCGCCGGGCCAGAGCCCCGAGGCGTTCACGTCCGCAATGGTTTCCCGTGCGACCTCTTCCTGCTCTGAGGTGAGAGGGAAGATGGCAGAACGGTAGCTGGAGCCGAAGTCGTTGCCCTGGCTGTTCAGCGTCGTCGGGTCATGCACCTGGAAGAAGAACGCCAGGATGTCCCGATACGTCGTCTCCGTCGCGTCGAAGACGATCTCAACCGCCTCCGCGTGTCCGGGGTGGTTGCGGTACGTCGCGTGGTCGTTCTCGCCGCCGGTATAGCCCACGCGGGTGTCGAGCACACCGGGCTGTCGGCGGATGAGGTCTTCCAGCCCCCAGAAGCAGCCGCCGGCGAGGACGGCAGTCTCTGTCCCTGGGGTGCGGGTGACCTCGCCGGTGTCATCGATTCCACTGGTCATGATGCCTCCTCCTGAATGGGGGTTTCGTTGCTCGCGGCGTTCGAAGCCTCGAACAGGCCCTTGTACTGGCCGTAGCCCTGCGCGTCCAGCTCGCTGACGGGAACGAATCGGAGGGCCGCGGAGTTCATGCAGTAGCGCTCCCCGCCCTTGGCGGTGGGGCCGTCGCCGAAGATGTGGCCAAGATGGCTGTCCGCGCCACTCGAACGAGCTTCAATGCGCACCATGCCGTGAGACCTGTCGGTGACGCTGACCACCGCCTTGGGACTGATGGGTCGGGTGAAGCTCGGCCATCCCGTGCCGCTGTCGTACTTGTCCGTAGACGAGAACAGGGGCTGACCGGAGACCACGTCGACGTAGATGCCGGGCTCGTGATGGTCCCAATATTCGTTCCCGAACGCGGGCTCTGTCGCCGACTCTTGAGTGACGCGGCGCTGGCGTTCGGTGAGACGGCTGATGGCCTCGGGGGTCTTGCTGTACTCGGTTGACATTGTGCTCTCCTTAGTAACTGTGGCTACCGAAGCCACAAGATGGGGAAAAGTTGCTGGTGCTGTGCCGACTCCGCTGACTGTGGGGAACTCATGTCGCGCGCCACGGGTCGCGTGGCAACAGGTCATGCGCCGCAACAGCAGCGACAAGACCCTGCAGTATTTGTCCGCAGGGCCGACAGTTGACGAAATGATCAGCGGTTCTGGGGCTCCTGGACGGAGCATCTACTCCCGCGCGAAGCTCGTCGACGTACACATTCACCACGGACTGAGCGGCAACGCACGCGAGGCCGCGATGATCTGCGGCCAGCGAACGACGCCTCATCCCACGCTTCGCCATCGCCTTCTTCCCTTCCGCCGGATTTTGCTGTCCATCTATCCATGAGCGACGCTGAGGCTGAGAACCTTACGCGCTGATCTGCCGGCACTCATACTGGACGAAACAATCCCATATGGAGTAGGAAGGGACCGGGTCCCGTAATCCGATTGCGTCTCGAAGCTGTGGCGCCGGCCCGTACAGGACCACCGAGGAACTGGAGCAAGCGTGTCGCAGAATCAAGAGCCACCCGCGGAAGGAATTCGAGACGGCGATCCCATTGGGATGGACGCCCTTGCCGGCGCTCTGACGCGTTCACCGCTCGCCTATAGCGATGGAACTGCGCAGGTCTTCCTGCCCGACGGGAGCACGACGTTCACCGAGCGTGACGGCAGCAGGACAACCGGCGAATGGGGGGTCGATGAGGGGGGACGGTTCTGGTCGTTCTGGCCCCCGTCATACCGCGCGGAGTACGACGTGTCTTGGGCTGTGGAGTCCACTCGCGTGGTCGGTGTGAGATTTCAAGAACGAGCGCGAGGGGCAACCTCGGACGGCAGATATGTGGACGGTGATTAGGGATCATGGCTGTATTCGGAGCTCGACGGCGTAACAATGACCCGGCCTTGCCGCCCGGTCAGCACTTGACGGAGTCCTTTCCGGTGCTCTCAGCCGGCCCCACCCCTCGGATCGAAAGAGAAACATGGTCGTTCTCCATCGAAACCGAGTCCGGTGACGTCCACCGGTGGTCGTGGGAGGAGTTCGTGGCTCTTCCCTCGGAGGAGATCTCTACAGACATCCACTGCGTCACTAGCTGGTCGAAGCTGGGCACGAGCTGGCGCGGTGTGTCGTTGGACACGCTCTTCGCTGACGTCCAGACGAGTCGTCAGTTCGTCATGGCGCACTCCTACGGCGGCTACACGACCAACCTTCCGCTAGCCGATCTCCTGAATGGTCGAGCCTGGATCGCCAATGAGTACGGCGGGGGACCACTCGACCCCGAGCACGGCGGGCCGGCTCGCCTGCTGGTTCCGCACCTGTACTTCTGGAAGAGCGCGAAGTGGGTTCGCGGCCTCGTGATGCAGGACGCGAACCGTCCAGGGTTCTGGGAGCAGTACGGTTACCATCTGCATGGTGACCCGTGGCGGGAAGAACGGTATTCGTGACCGACTCCACGTTCGCCTGGAGGAAGGGACGGCTGGCGCAGTCCGCGACGCTGAGTTCATCGGCGCGCAGTCTGACCTTCGACGTTCCCGGATGGTCGGGAAATCAGCCCGGACAGCATGTTGACGTTCGCCTCACGGCGCCGGACGGCTATCAGGCGGTGCGGTCGTACTCACTTGCCAACTCGGGCGCCGGGGAAAGTCTCGAGTTGGCCGTTGAACGGCTGCCTGACGGTGAGGTGTCTCCATTTCTCGTCGATGAACTGGAAGTTGGCGATGAGGTCGAATTACGTGGTCCCCTCGGGCGGTGGTTCGTGTGGCAGCCCGAGGAAACCCGGCCCGTGCAATTGATCGGCGGGGGATCGGGTGTTGTTCCACTCGTCGCGATGATTCGTGCCCATGCGGACGCGGGTAGCTTCATTCCCATGCAGCTCCTGTATTCGCTGCGTTCCCCCGAGAACGCGCTGTATCAGGAGGAACTGCGTTCCCTGTCCGACACAGCGGCCACGACATGGCACTACACACGAGTGGCGCCCGAAGGTTGGGCAGGCAAGCCTGCCCGTCTTACCGCCGAGGTGCTACGGGCCAAAACGCTTGCGCCAGAGAGCGACCCGATCATTTACATCTGCGGGCCCACGGGATTCGTCGAATCGGTCGCGCACGAGCTGATACGGCTCGGTCACGACCCGGAGGGCATCCGCACCGAACGTTTCGGAGGGGCATGATGACTCATCTAGACGGCAACGTTCTCGCGGGCGTCGCCTCATCATTGTTCGCGTTTGACCTTCCGACGGCAACCGGACAGTGCGATGCGTGCCTAGATGTCGCATCACTCGCGGAAGCGATGGTCTACGGCGCGCCTATGGGCTTCGTCGTCCGTTGCCGAAACTGCTGTGGGGTATTGGCGCTTCTCGTGGAACGCCCGGGGGACCTGAGGTTGGACATGCGCGGTTTACGGTGGCTCACGCCGTCGGCGGCTGACTACCATCGTCCGGCTGCGGTCGCGGAAGGAACCCGCTCTCCGTGATTGTGCCGCTCGCAGGAAGGTAGCGGGCGCGGAGCTTACATCCACATGTCGGCGGGCAAGGCGAGTCTCCTCGGCGTGCAACCACGTCCACGGGCTTCGCTCTTTGAAGGTGTGGCCGACGTTGTAGCTGGCTGCCCGACCTCTCGTCACGACCGCAGCTCTTGAGATCAGCTCTGCGAAAGGGGCACGGCATGAACCAGCTTCAGTACACCAACACCAGGTTCGATCCGAATAGGACCAGACTGCACGACATCGCAAAGGACATGGCGGAGGCATTCGGGTACACAGCAACGCTCGGGATCGATAGTGAACTCGCGCAGCTACTCCGCCTGCGGGTGGCTCAGCTGAACCCCTGCTCGTACTGCCTCATTCTGCATACAGAGGCTGCGCACGCCGCGGGGTCCACGCCGGCGAAGGTGGCGCATTTGCTGAGCTGGCGAGAGAGCACCCTCTTCTCGCCGGAAAGCGCGGCGCTCGAGTACGCGGAGATGTTAACGGTGTTCGATCAAGCGGGATTCGCGGCAGCTCACACTCGAATGGTAGAGCTGTTCGACGAACAGAGCATCGCTGAGGTGGCCTCCGTGGTGATCAACATGAACGTCTGGACCCGGCTGAAACTAGCTCAAGGGGCGACGCCCGTAACGGTGGACGGACGGGGAGTAAATGATACGGGGAGGCACCCTTGATGGGTCCCGGCGATGGTCGACCCGCGCGCATGAATGAAACCACGTCGGGCGCCGGAAGAAGTCGGGATGTTCATGCTGTGGAGACGAATCCGGCGCCGCGCCTGACGAAGCGTGGCGCGGCAACACGTGCCCGGATTGTGCATGCGGCTGCCGATCTGATCCGGACGCCGGGGTAGGCAGGACCACGCTGGATGACGTCATCGCGTTGTCCGAGGTGAGTAAGTCTCAGTTCTACCGGCACTTCGAGGACAGATCCCCCCTCGTGCTCGGGGTGATCGATCACGTCGGACGGGAGACCCTTTAGATGGAACGAGAGCAACTCAGTAGAGTGCACACCATCAGCGGACTGCGTCAATGGCGGGACTCCATTGTCGCTTCGACCGCAGCCGGGCCGGGACGGCATGCGTATGCGCTCGGGACGCTGGTGGCACACATCTCTCCCGAGGATGTGGTTGCCTGCCGAAAGCTCGACGAGGTCTTCGCCATGTGGCGAGCCTTGTTCGAAACGCTGCTCACGCGGTTGCGCGATCAGGGCGCGATCTAGACCGACGCCAACGTCACGCAGATCGCGGGTGGATTCATCGTCGCCGTGCAAGGCGGGTGCCTGCTCGCACGCGCCGCCGGCAACATGGAACCGATGGCTTCGGCGATTGATCTGTCTATCGATCACCTGCAGCTTCTTGCCTGGACGCAGGGCGTGGAAGGCATGGCGTAGGGCCATCCAGCGAGTACCTGGGCACATCGCCCGCGGCGCCCGGGGCGAGTTCCGCCTAGCGGTTCGAGTCGGGTGCAGAGCTTGTACCGGCGGCGGGTGGAGGGTATGCCTGATCGGCGGCAGCGCGCAGGAAGCGCCATACTGTCTCGGCAGGGATCTCGCAGGGGCGGAGCACAGCGCCGTTGGACGTGATCCACACGTTGGCGCCGAGCGCCTCGGTTC